>ERZ773203.1602-NODE-1602-length-11261-cov-9.795110_pt1 | contig 11261 bp, 8 predicted proteins | sample MGYA00580529_ERZ773203 | MGnify/ENA primary metagenome ERZ773203 (study PRJEB29015, sample SAMEA2738176) | human oral metagenome | biome: human oral; feature: human-associated habitat; material: saliva | place: China | collected 2177 ... | reverse complement strand
TATTTTAGGGTTTAATTATTTTTCAAAATAATTATTTCTGTTTCCAGATTAACATTGAATTTTTCAGAAACTACTTTTTTTACATGGGCTATAACTTCCATTACATCGGAAAATTTAGCATTTCCCAAATTAATTATGAAGTTAGGGTGTTTGAAAGCCACCTGTGCATCTCCCACTCTGAATTCCTTCAGTCCCGCATCAGATATAAGCTGTGCAGCAAAAGTTCCTTCAGGATTTTTAAATGTACTTCCCAAGTTTGGATAATCAAGCGGATGCTTAGTTTCTCTCTGATTTCTCTTATCTTCTGCACATTCCTTGTCAAATCCTCTTTTAAATTTAAATAATGCAGAAACTACAATCCATTTTTTTTCTTTTATTTCTGTAGTTCTGTATTTAAATGACAGTTCGGATTTTTTTAGTTTTCTAATTTCCCCTTCAGAATCGCATATTTCAACTTCCTCAATACAATCAAAAATTTCAGTACCGTAGGCCCCTCCATTCATATTTACAAGTCCTCCCACTGAACCAGGAATTCCTGTTATATTTTCCAGACCTGTATAATCATTTTTTTCCATGTAGTCTATCAAATCATCAAGATCAAGACCTGCTTCCACTCTGACTAAATCATATCCATCTGTTCTTTTCTCAACTGTTATATTCTGAAAGTCTTTAAGGGATATGAAGCTTATGTCTAAATAACCATCATCAATTAGAGTATTTGTTCCATTTCCTAAAAAATATACCTTGTCCCTTGTTGATAAAACTTCCTTAAATTCATTTCTATCTTCGATAAATATTAATTCCCTGGCTGTTCCTCCAACTTTCATGTGTGAATATTCTTTCATTTCAACATCTTTAAGAATTCTCATTTACTAAAATCTCCTTATTTTAATCTGTCTATTATATCATGAGCCAATTTTGAAATACTTCCTGCTCCCATAAATATATACGTATCATTAGTATCTTTATTATTTCTTATCATTTCTTCTATTTCTTCTTCACTGCAGACTCTTGTCCCATTACCTATTTTTTCAGCAAGGGATTCTGAAGTAACACCATAAGTGTTATCTTCACTTGCAGCATAAATTGGTAATAAAATCAGATTATCAATTTTTCCTAATGCTTTTGCAAAATCATCAAAGAAAAATTTTGTTCTGCTATATCTGTGTGGCTGAAAAATCAATGTTATTTTCCCTTTTTCTGTTTCCTGTGCCGCATCAATAGTTACTTTTATTTCTGTCGGATGATGTGCATAATCATCTATTATTCTTATATTATTATCATAAATTACCTGATATCTTCTATTCGCTCCCTTGAAATCAAGTAATCTTTCCTTAACAGTTTCCATATTACAGTTCATTTCATGGGCAAGATATATAACTGGAAGTGAATTTGAAACATTATGTTCTCCAGGAATGGAAAGTTCAAATTCTCCTAAATTCTTACCATTTTTTATTACTTCATATTTTGTATGTCCGTCAACAACTCTCATATTTGTTGCAAATATGTGAGCATCTTCTCTTTTTACACTGTACCATATTATATTTTTGTTTTTTATATTAAGTTCCGGTATTTCATTGCAATCTTTACAAAGAAGAGCCAATTTTTCAGTACTGTCAATGAATTTTTCAAAAGATCTCTTTATATTTTCGTAAGTTCCATGATGTTCAAGATGATCCGGTTCCACATTTGTAACAACAGAGTACTTAGGCTTTATATACAAAAACGAGTTATCACTTTCGTCAGCCTCAGCAATAAAATATTCTGAATTCCCTATTTTACTGTTACTGTTAATCTCCGGAATTATTCCACCAACAACTATAAAAGGATCTTTTTCCAGAAAAGCTACGCTCATCATTGAACTCGTAGTAGTTTTTCCATGAGTTCCCGCAACAGCAATTCCTTCAAATTTATTCATTATTTCTGCAAGAAGCTGTCCTCTTTTTATTTTTTTTATGTTATTTTCCACAACATATTTATATTCAGGATTTGTTTCCCTTATTGCAGTAGAATAAACAAATAAATCTATTCCTTTATCCTTAACGTTTTCCTCAACCTGACCTATATATATTTTTATTCCCATTTCTTCCATTTCCTGAGTTATGGCTTTTCTTTCAAGATCTGAACCTGCTACATTATACCCTTCCTTTACGAGTATTTTTGCAAGTCCACTCATTCCTATACCGTTTATTCCACTGAAATAAACATTTCTGACATTCGTTAACATCTCTGCCTCTCTTCCTCTATTTTATATATTATTATAGTCCCATTTCCTGTATTATTGTATCGGCCGCATTACCTTTTTTAAGTTTTCTTATATTACCCTTCATAAATTCCAGCATTTCATCCTGTTTTACAAGAGTCATCGCTTCCTCAACCGCCTTATCTGCAGTTTCATTTGTAAATATTTTTGCTCCATTTACATATTCAAGAACATCAGCATTTTCCTTCTGCCCGACAAAATCATAAGGAATCAATATTGACGGTTTTTCCAGCTGGATAAGTTCAGAAATAGTCGAAGCTCCTGCCCTACATATTACTAAATCAGATGCAGACATTATATCTGCAACATTATTAAAATATGGCTTAACTACTGAGTTACCAAAATTCTTCATTCTGTATGTATCTTCTTCAAAATTATCCTTTCCTGTTCCCCAGAATAATTTTATTTTTTCATCAGATATTATTTTTTCCCAATTTTTTACAATTGCTTCATTTATACTTTTAGCTCCCAGGCTACCTCCAATTACAAGAATAACCTTTTCATCTTCTCCTATTTCAAGATTTTTTCTTTCTTCATTCTTGTCTTTAGTATAAAATTCTTCTCTTAATGGGTTACCAGTTACGACAAATTTTGATTTATACTTTTCAGGTATGTGATCCAGAGTATTTTCAAAAGCTACAAATACTTTTCTGGCCCATTTGTAAAAATATTTATTTGCCTGACCCATTGTACAGTTCTGTTCCTGCAGATAGTAAGGTATTCTCAATACTATCGCCGCAACAAGAACAGGTATTGTTATATAATTTCCAAAACCTATTATTTCTGTAGGTTTTTCCTTCTTCAGTATTCCTATTGTCTTAAATATAGCACCTGCCATTTTAAAAAAAGAAATTATGGATCTTAAAGGAAGTACATCAAGTCCTATAAATTTAAAGTTTTCATTTGGCACCAGTTCCTTTTCCATTCTATGCTTTGTTCCTATAAATAATACTTCTGTATTTTTTTCCCTTAATTTTCTTGCAATAGACAGAGCAGGATATATATGTCCTCCTGTTCCTCCTGTTGTAAATACTACTTTTTTCATATTATTTCTCCACTTCTTTCTTTTTTGTAATTTAAAACTTAAGCTTCCTGAGCTTCTTCATGCACTCTTTCCTTTTTCATTCTTTCCTGTTCCTCTTCTATATATAATGACTTTATAATATTATACACTATTCCCAGTGCAGCCATTGTTACAATTGTCGTACTTCCTCCATAGCTTAAAAGCGGTAAAGGTATTCCTGTTGAAGGCACTATATTTGATACAACGGCTATATTTCCCAATATTTGGGAAGAAAACATCACAAATATTCCTGTTAGAATATATTTAGCATATTTATCCTTTTTTTCAATTAACGTTACTAAAATTACAGACAGCAGAACAATATAAATCAGAAGAAGAATTAATGAACCTACAAATCCCATTTCTTCTGCATATCCTGCAAATATATAGTCTGTATGAATTTCCGGAAGATAGAAAAATTTCTGCAATCCATTACCATAAAATTTACCAATAAGTTTTCCACTTCCAATTGCTATAAGTGATTGCTGAGCCTGATAATTCAACTCAGGATTTTTAAATCCTATAAATCTTTTCATTCTGTATGGCGTACTCATTATGCTTATCATTCCGGCAAAACCGGATGCTAAGAGTACTGTAATAAATTGCCCCATATTCACTCCTGAAACAAATATCATTGCCATACCTATAAAAGCTATCTGAACCGTGCTGCTGAATGCCTTTTCAGCTATAATAAGACCTATATATACAAGTAGTGGAATCAACTGTCTCATAAAAAATTTTAATTTTTGAGGATTCATTTTTTTTCTTTCACAGTAATCTATTATTCCTGCTAGAAATATTATTATTATTAATTTTGCCAGTTCCGAGGGCTGCATTCTGAATCCTCCCAATGTAAACCATCTCCTAGCTCCATTTACTTCCTTCGAAAAAAGAACCGCTACAAGAAGTGCAGCACCTATTAAATATAAATGCAGCTTTATTTTTTTATATCGTGTATACTTAAATTTTGACGTAATCCAAAAAGCCAATGTTCCAGCTCCAAACCAGATAACCTGCTTTGTTACAAAATAATAATTATTTTTATAGTCCTTATACCCTTTTGGAAAACTTACGCTTGCTATCATAGCAATACTCAGCCCCATTAAAATTATCATTACAATTATAAGGGTAGTTCCTAACATTCTTTTATTTTTCAATTTTTTCTCCTATTATTATTCATTATTATCATAAAAGCTATTATTATCCCAAAACCTTTACCGTCAGTTCCTTAAAGACATTTCCCCGATGTTCAAAATTTTTAAACTGACAGAAACTTGATGTTGCCGGTGAAAATAGTACTGTCTGCTCTCTAGAAAAATCCATATTTTTCTTGAAATAATCAAGTATATTTTCTAAAGTTTCCATATTACTATAATTTTTATACCCCACTTCTTCCATATCCTTTATAAGAAGAGGCGCATTATCCCCTATCAGATAGACACTGTCAACTCTTTCCTTTATTCTTTCAACCAGTTCCTTATTAGATATTTTTTTATCATCTCCTCCACAAATCAGTATAATGGAGTCATCAAAAGAATCTATCGCCTTTAATGTTGACTCGACATTAGTTCCTTTTGAATCATTTATAAAAACTGTTTTCCCTTTGATGAAAAAGTTTTCAAGACGATGTTCCAGAGCCTTTGTTGTTTTTAAAAATTCAGCCGTTTTTTCATCCGGTATCCCCATTATCTTTGCCGATCCTATTAAAAACAGCATATTTTCAAGATTATGGCTTCCTTTTAGTGAAAGTTCCCTGACAGATATAAGGGCTTCTGCATATTCATGTATATCTTCTTCTTTCACTTCATCCACTTTTTTTTCAAGATTTTTCATTGTATAGATTATTCCATCCATAACAAATATATTACCTTTTTTTTCTTTGCTTAAATAAATTTCTTTTGATTTTATATTTTTCCATAATTCTTTTTCATCATATAATTTCTTAAAAACTTCATCATCCAGATTAATAAGTGCAAAATCCTGTTCTGTCTGTCTTGAAAAAATATTAAATTTTGTAATGTAGTAATCTTCAACAGAATCATATCTTGCAAGATGATCTGGAGTAAGATTTATTATTCCTGCTATGTAGGAATGTATCTGAGGATCATTTTCAAGCTGATAACTGCTCAATTCCAGAACGATATATTCGAGGTCTTCCTCATCAGCTACAAGCTTTGCAAAAGAAAATCCTGCATTCCCTGCAAGTTTAACCTTTTTTCCTGCATATTCCAGCAGTTCATACATTTTAGTGGCTGTTGTTGTTTTACCATTTGTTCCTGTAAAAGAAATAACCTTTATATTTTTATCCATATATTTATACGCCAGGTCTATTTCTGAAATTATCTTTATATTTTTATCTTTAGCTTTTACAAGTAATTCCACCTTCCATGGAATTCCAGGACTTTTTACAATAAATTCTATCTTTTCCTTATCCAGCAGTTCCACCGCTTCACTTGAAGGCATACCATTTTTATCATCTACCAGATATACTTCATAACCTTTTTTTTCTAATAATTCTTTGGCTCCAAGTCCACTTAGTCCTGCACCAAATACTACCGCCTTTTCCATTTTTATTTTCCTCTTTTCATTATACAGTCTTTTTCCCCATGATTTAAATTAATCTGAATATTATATGACTTTATTGTTGCGGTTTCTGTCATAATTATAAAGTTTTATATTATAAAATTTACATTCCTATCTTAACTTTAATATTACAAATGTCAAAAGACACGTCATAATAGTTACAATCCAGAATCTGATAGTAACTTTTGTTTCAGGTATTCCCAGCATTTCAAAATGGTGATGTATTGGTGCCATTCTGAATACTCTCTTTTTAAATGTTTTATAGTGCCAAACCTGTATCATTACTGAAAGTGCTTCCATAATAAATATAAATCCTGCTATTGGCAGTAACAGTTCCTGCTTCAGGAATATAACTATTATTCCCAGTATTCCACCCAATGTAAGAGAGCCTGTATCTCCCATAAACACTTGTGCAGGATAGAAATTATACCATAAAAACCCTATTAACGCTCCTATAACTGAAGCAAGGTAGACAGTAATCTCAGCACTTTCTCTTACATAGTACAAATTCAGGTATTTTGCATATTCATAATGCCCTGTTAAGTAAGTTATTATAAGTAATGTGACACTTACTACTATAATCGGTCCACTTACAAGTCCATCCAGACCATCTGTAAGATTTACTGCATTTGAAGATCCTATTATAACAAAAAGCATAAACACAAAGAATAATACTGGTGTTATATATAGGAAAGAACCTTTTATAAGAGGATTTACTATAGAAAAATCCAATGTCTTATTTATTATTCCGTATTTACAGATGAATGCAAAAGTAAGTCCTGTAATTATAAGCTGTCCCAATATTTTTTTCTTTCCTGAAAGACCATTTTTATGTTTTGTAAGTTTTAAATAGTCATCGTAAAATCCTATTGTTGTAAACAGGATTGTTATAATAAATAAAAAAATAATAAATTTATTTGTAAAATTACCTGCTATCAATGTAGAAAAAATTATTGCACCTATTATTAAAAGTCCCCCCATTGTCGGTGTTCCAGATTTACTGAAATGTGACTGGGGTCCTTCTTCTCTTGCTGTATCTCCATATTTTTTCTTTTTAAGCCAAGCAATAAACGGTTTTCCTAAAATTAACATAAACAGAAACGCAATCATAAAAGCTATTGAAGCTCTTATTGTTATTGATTTAAATATTCTTAAAACTCCCCAATTATTTATAAATAATGATTGTAATAAATATAACATCTCTTTTTGTGTGATAATCTGACTTTATTCACGATCCCACACAGCTCCTTTCCATAGTTTATTTAATAATTATATATTTCTATTCCATAACCTCTTCCAGTTTCATTCCTCTCGAAGCTTTAATCAATACTACCTTTTCCTCTTTTATCCCTTCCAGTTTTTCCTTTATCTGTTCTTTATTTTCAAAATATTCTGTTTCAATTTTTCTAATATTTTCATTCTCAGAATTTTCCCTTATTCTGTCATATAGAAATCTCATTCTCGGTCCATATAGATAAAGCTTATTTAAATTAATATTTACTATTACATCAAAAATTGAAGCATGTAATTCTCCTTCCTGCTCACCAAGTTCAAGCATATCGCCAATTACTGCTATCTTTTCCCTATCATTATATATTTTTGAAAATGTCTCTAAAGATTTCTTCATAGACATAGGACTTGCATTATATGCATCATTTATATATGTTGTTTTTCCTTTTGTAATAATTTGAAATCTCATATTTGTTAAAACTATATCTTTTACAGCTTTTTCTATTTCATCATCTTCTAAAGCCATCTCTTTTGCCACAGAAACAGCTATAGTTAAATTTAAAATATTATGCTCTCCTAATACATTAGTATTGTAAAATTTATTAGCCCATTTTTTACAGTTTTTATCAAAATATTTCAATGAAAATTTTGTTTCAACTTCATTGAAATCAATATCTCCATAATAAAAATCATTATTTTGTCCAGCTAATTTCTCAGCACTTTCCATATGATTTCCATTACTTCCCATATTTAAAATTTTTACTGTTTTTAATCCCCTTTCCTTCAGACTATTTTCATCAATATCCTTAAGATATTCATCGTCCCCATTTATAACTAATGTTTCCTTTGTATGAGGGATTAGCTCTGTTTTTGCCTTAAATACATTTTTCTTTGTTTTCAGAAACTCCAGATGAGATTCTCCAATATTTGTTATTACGCTTATATCCGGCGAAGAAATTTTCCCAAGAAGATCTATTTCTCCAAATCCGCTCATACCCATTTCAAGTATGATAAAATCATCACCTTTTTCTGCACGCAACAAAGTGAAGGGTAACCCAATATGATTGTTGTAATTCCCTTCAGTTTTTTTTCCTTTATATTTTACAGACAAAAGATGATATATCATATCTTTTACTGTTGTTTTTCCGTTACTTCCTGTTATTCCAATTACCTTTAAATTAAGATTTTTACGCCATTTTTCTGCAAATTCCTGTAAAAATTCCACACTATCTTTCACACAAAAGGCTTTTCCTTTAAACTTTTCTTCTATTTGAAGTTCTTTATCATCGTAAACTATATATGCCCCTTTTTCAAGAGCTTCCCCTACAAACTTATTTCCCCCTCTTATTGCCACAAATAAATCATCTTTTTCTACTTCTTTAGAATTCATTATAATTCTTTTTATATTTATAAAATCTTTGTCACATTCACAATTTACAATATCACAAAATATATCTTTCCTATCCATAAGTTATCTCCAATAAATACATCGTTATATTATAAGATTATAGCATTTGAAATTCATTTTTTCAACATATTTAGAAGATTTTTATAAAAATTTTGAACTACCCGGAAGAACTTCTCTAAATAACAATATTCATATTTAAATATCAATACATTCTTAACTAATTTTACCTATTTCATCACATATATAACTAATAAATTATTTTTTCATTAATAAATCTGCAAATTCATTAACATTTTCCACAACTAAGGGCTTCAGACCATAATCTGTTAATTTAGAAATATTTTCCATACCGTATCCAGTTTTAACCATCACAGTCTTAAATCCTAATTTTTCAGCAGGAATTAAATCTGTTATTCTGTCCCCCACCATAAAGGAATTCTCTACATCAATAGAAAATTCATTTATTGCCTTTAGAAAGTTCCCTACGCCTGGTTTTCTACATTCACATTCTTTACGGTATATCCCTTTCCCTTCAGGATGATGTGGACAGTAATATGTTTTTTCTATCTCTATTCCCTTATTTTTTAAATCGTCCATAATAAACTTTTCCAGCTTCAGGTAATCTTCTTCCGTATAATATCTTCTTGCAATGCCTGCCTGATTTGTTATAATCAGAAACCTATAGCCTAACTTTTTCAACTTTTTTAAGCCTTCAATTACACCAGTTTCATATTCAAAATCCTCAATCTTGTAAAGATAAGATTTTTCAACATTAATTACTCCATCCCTGTCAAATAAAATAAATTTATTATCTTTCATAAACACACCTATCATAATATAAAATTTTTAATTCGAAAACATGTTATCCAAATATAAATATCACACTACAGTACTATCATGTGTTAAAACTTTTCTAATGCTGGCAGCTATCTAAATAATATGTATACTTTAATAATTCATCTTTCCTTTTTCCTTTAATTCTTATAGAAAAAGAAAATCCATAATCAAAAAAGTTTATATCTCCGGAATAAATATCACAATCACACACATAATTTTCCCTTAATACAAACACATCTCCAATAAATACAAATTTCAAAATTCTCTCATATCTATTATTTCTAAAATGATAAAAATCTAATTTGTTTCCAGTCATATTCCACATTTTTCTATCTTTAACAATAAAATTTTTGTCTTCATCATAATAGTTTTCAATAGAAATCTCATCATAATAATAAATTCTAAATCCATCAGAAAATATTTCTGTAACTACTTCTGTATCTCCGATTCCAGTATAATTCCAATCCATTTCAGAATTCTCTAAACTTTTAGATTTAAAAGAGAACTTTCATATCTCTTTCAATACATTAATAAAATATGAAGTATTATATTTCATGTCTATTCCATTCTCAGTTAATTATTGTCTAAATTTTTAATCTAAAATACCTAAATCAATTAAGATTTACATATCCAGTATATCAAAAAAAAGCATTAAAATAAAGACAATAATAAAAAAAGAGTGATGAACACTCAAAATTAAATATTAAACTAAATACCAATACTAATTTTAAAAATAACAAAAAAAGTTTGGCGGCGACCGATTTTCCCTGGAACCTAATCCAAGTATCTTAGGCGCAGGCAGACTTAACTTCCGGGTTCGGAATGTGACCGGGTGTATCCCTGCCGCTATAATCACCAAACATTCTTGTATTGCCATTTAAATAAAAGGGCAATGAGAAATAAATAGTATAAGTAAAAGAGTTTTGAAGTAAGCTTACGCATTATTAGTACCGGTCAGCTGAACATGTCACCATGCTTGCACCCCCGGCCTATCACCGCCTGTTCTCGGCGGATGCTTGAAAGAACATTCATCTCAGGGTGGGCTTCCCGCTTAGATGCTTTCAGCGGTTATCCCTTCCGGACGTGACTACCCGGCCGTGCCACTGGCGTGACAACCGGTACATCAGTGGTCCGTCCATCCCGGTCCTCTCGTACTAAGGACAGATCCCTTCAATATTCTAACGCCTGCAGTGGATAGGGACCGAACTGTCTCACGACGTTCTGAACCCAGCTCGCGTGCCTCTTTAATGGGCGAACAGCCCAACCCTTGGGACCTTCTCCAGCCCCAGGATGAGACGAGCCGACATCGAGGTGCCAAACACTTCCGTCGATATGGACTCTTGGGAAGTATCAGCCTGTTATCCCCGGGGTAGCTTTTATCCGTTGAGCGATGGCCCTTCCATTTGGAACCACCGGATCACTAACTCCTACTTTCGTACCTGCTCGACCCGTCAGTCTCGCAGTCAAGCTCCCTTATGCGTTTGCACTCTTAGGTTGATTTCCATCCAACCTGAGGGAACCTTTGAACGCCTCCGTTACTCTTTTGGAGGCGACCGCCCCAGTCAAACTGCCCACCTAGCACTGTCTCCGTTACCAGATTAGAATTTCAACAACATATGGTTGGTATTCCAACAGCGACTCTGTAACAACTGACGCCATTACTTCATAGTCTCCCAACTATCCTATACACACATTGCCAAAACCCAATGCCAAGCTACAGTAAAGCTCCACGGGGTCTTTCCGTCCTACTGCAGGTAGTCGGTATCTTCACCGACATTACAACTTCACCAGGCCTCCAGCCAAGACAGCTCTCAAATCATTTCACCATTCGTGCAGGTCGGAACTTACCCGACAAGGAATTTCGCTACCTTAGGACC
>ERZ773203.1599-NODE-1599-length-11273-cov-55.131039_pt1 | contig 11273 bp, 4 predicted proteins | sample MGYA00580529_ERZ773203 | MGnify/ENA primary metagenome ERZ773203 (study PRJEB29015, sample SAMEA2738176) | human oral metagenome | biome: human oral; feature: human-associated habitat; material: saliva | place: China | collected 2177 ... | reverse complement strand
ACGGATGGCACCACGTGGCAGCCGCTGGCGGGGGAGAGCGTCGCCGGGCGTGTCTCCATCCGCGTGACGGTGAGCGGTCCGGTGACCTCCGCGCGTCTCCTCGTCGGTGAGCGCGAAGTTGCGACCGGCGTGGGTAACGGCGCCTTCGAGGGCAACTCGGTGACGCTGCAGGCCGACGGCGTGGACGTGTCCCACCCGAACGGCACGGGACGCTTCGCGGGCGCCGCGACGGTCACGGTCGAGGCCATGGGCCGCAACAATGACTCGCGGGCCGACGACGATGCGACGCTCCAGGTTCCCTTCACCGTCAGCCCCGACCAGGTCGGCCCCGACGAGGCCCGCTCGGGCCGCTGGGTCTCCGGTGCCTTCGGCTGGTGGTGGCGCTACGAGGACGGCACCTACCCGACCTCGACGCAGCTGCGCATCGATGGGGCGATCTACCGCTTCGATGCCCGCGGCTACATGGTGACCGGCTGGGTCAGCGAGGGTGGCCACTGGTTCTACTACGGACCCTCCGGCGGCCAGGCCTCTGGCTGGGTGCAGGTGCGTGGAACCTGGTACTACCTGGATCCCATCAGCAGCGAGATGGCCAGCGGATGGACCAAGGTGCGCGACACCTGGTACTACCTGGGTTCCTCGGGCGCGATGCGCACCGGCTGGATGCGCGACGGCTCCACCTGGTACTACCTGTCCGACTCCGGCGCGATGGCCACGGGCTGGGCGCGCATCGGATCCTCCTGGTACTACTTCGCCCCCTCCGGCGCGATGAGCACCGGCTGGGTGAAGGACGGCGGCTCCTGGTTCTACCTGTCCTCCTCCGGGGCTATGGTGACTGGGGCGCGTTGGATCGACGGCACGCGCTACGTGTTCGACGATGAGGGCCGCCTCCAGGAGTAGGCCTCACGAGGCCGGGGTTCCTTCCCGGTTGAGACGGAGAGAGGGGCCGCGCACGATGTCTCGTGCGCGGCCCCTCGTGCTTGTTGTGCCAACACGGGCAGAGATGTGACGGTGTGCCCGTTCCCCTGGAAACTATCTCGTACATACACTGGTATGCGTGTGAATGAGTAGCTTCGCTGGTAACGCGAGCGGTGCTCGCAGAGGTTGGTTTAAGGAGGTAACGATGGCGACGTATACGTCAGCTGATCGTGCGACATTCACCGATGAGGATCTGGAGCGTTGGGGGAACGAAGCCGAGAACGGTGTTCCTTACGACGGGAAGCATCTCGGATCGTCAGTGGCCGGACGTCCGATTAGCGTCGGTGTTGGTGCGAAGCCGTTCACCCTCCGTCTTGATCGTTCTCGCCGCGCGAAGCTTGCTGAGGTTGCTCAGGAGCGAGGTACGACGCCGTCGCAGCTTGTGCGCGATTTGATCGACGCCCTTTAATAGGGGCGTGTGGCCGTTCAGTTGGCCTCGTTGCTCCTGTGATGTGTTCGTGCGAGGTCTTGTGTGCGGTGGTTTCGTAGTCTTGTTTTCCTCCAAGGTGTCATATGAGTGATCGTCTTCTTCACGGAGAACCCGTCAGCGATGAGCAGATTCAGGCGTGGGCCGACGAGGCTGAGCGTGGCTACGACCTGACCAAGCTGGCACCCTCGCTCGTCGGCGTGAAGCCCGCCTTCTCGGGCGTCGTGCCCAGGCGCGCGGCGATGAGCTCCTTGTCTTCATCGGAGGCGAGGTCACGGACCCACGAGGCGTAGGTGGCCTCGTCGGCGTGGACCTCCTGCGTGAGCGGGTTGCGCCGCTTGGACACGATCGTGCGCACGTGCGCGGCGAACACCCACACGTTTGCGATCAGCGCCGCCGCCGAGAGGATGAGCATCGCCCAGGGGTTGTGGGCGCTGCGGTGGGCGAACATCGAATCGTGCATGAAGTGCGGGAACGTGAGCACGACTCCCGACCACAGTGTGAGCGTGTACGCGCGGTATTGGATCCACGCGCCTCGCCCGAACTTCATGAGCGCCGGGATCGTGCACGCGGCCAGTAGCGCCACGCCCGAGTACCACGCCCGGTCCGCCAGGCAGTTGTACACGTAGGCGAGGTTCCACAGGTCGTAGGCGATGATCCACCCGATCGTCAGGTCGCCCCAGATGAGGGCGCGCTCCTTGCCCTTGGACACGAAGATCCCGACCCACCCGGAGATCGCGAGCAGGTTCAAGATGCCCGCAATGCCGTTCATGATGTTCCACGGCCCGCCCCACGTGACCATCCCCTGCGAGGGATCCACCCCGTGAATCCCGTAGCACTGGAAGTCGCGCACCACGGCCTCGGCGATATTCACCGCGAGGATCGCGGGCGGGATGATCAGGTACCAGCGGTTGTGGCGCAGCCTGGGGAAGACCTGCAGGGCGACGAGGCACAGGGACCCCGCCAGCGCCGAGTACTGTTTCACGATCGGGAACCAGCCCGCCGAGGCCGTCCCCGCCGTCGAGTGCGGCCACCAGAAAATCGTTAGGGCGATGGGCACGAGGACGAAGAGCGCGAGGACCACCCACATGTTGCGCTGTGCCAGCCACGCCGCGCCCGCGAGGAGGGCGATGACGAGGAGGAGCATCGCGTAGTCCCACCACTGGCCGACCTCGAAGAAAAAGAGCGTCGGGTAGTCCGGGGGAGTGACGGCGCCCATCAGCGTTGCTCCTTCCCCCAATTGGGCAGGTAGGTGCGTTCCATCTTCTGGCGGATCTGCTCCTCCCAGGAGAAGGCGGGCTCACGCCAGCCCTCGAAGTAGGAGGCGTCGACCTCGCTTGCCCACGGGCTGTCCGCGCCGGTCGGTGGCCAGGAGGGGTCGTCGGTGACGGGCGGGCGGATCTCAGCGACGGCCGGGGCGCTGCGTCCGTAGCGGAACCACTGGGTGAAGGTCTCCTCGAACAGGGGAGTGCCGTCGTAGCGCCCGGCGGGCGTGCCCGAGTTGAAGAAACGCCCGCCCAGCATGCCGCGCATGAAACGGCCCGTCAGGTGCTGCTTCTTCTTGAACTCGAGGACGCGCTTCACGTAGAGGTTTTGCAGGTGGGTCATGCACCCGCCGATGAACTCGATGTTCACCCAGTTCAGGGCCTTCATGGCGGGGGAGGCGGGCTCGTAGCCGATGCGCCAGTGGTTGATCAGGCGCGTGCGCCCACCCGACAGGGGCACCATGTAGAAGCACCAGGCGGCCGCGAAGTTCGTCATCCCGGGGAAGCGGAACGCGTAGGAGCCGGGCGCCTTGGGCGGGTTCTTTGTGTCGACCCACTGGACCATGTACTTGCCGGGCACGACGTCTGCCCATTCCATCGACATGCCGTGGAAGTCGAAGGCCGCGATGTCGCCGGGTACCATCGAGTCGGGCTGCTGGAACTCCTCCTGGATCTCGTAGGAGTTGAAGAACGGCAGGCGCGCGAAGACGCGCTCGAGGAACTCCGAGGAGAAGGACCCGGACTTTTCCGCGCCGATCTGCTTGAAAAGACGCCACACCGCGTAGGCGGGCGCGTCGATCGTGATCGCGTAGGTCGAGGAGTAGCCGTTGTCGTAGTTGGCGTCGATGAGGTCGTCGCCCGGGTAGTGCCAGGCCTGCTCCTCGGGCGTGGCCTTGCCGCTCAGCTGGCTGAAGGCGTACATGCCGCCCAGGAGCGCGGCGGTTCCGGTCAGGCCGGCGGCGCAGAGGGTACGACGGGATCGGGGGGTGCGTGTCATGAGTCCTCCTCCTTGAGGAAATTGACGAGGGGTGCTCCCGCTGGTGCGGGCCTTGGGGGAGCCCCGGCGCGTTATGGGATTCCACGGTGAACCCCGCACGCTAGGTTAGTGTTTGGGACTATGATAGCCGACAACTATTAGCCCGGTTGCACATTCAAAGGAGAATGCTGTGGACTCGCTCTTCCTGTGGGAGCTTGGGACTCCCAAGGTGTACCTCATCTGGCTGCTGGTGCTCGCCGCCCAGATCGTCGTCGCGGAGATTAATCGCCGGTGGAACTGGACGATCTTTGCCGTGTGGACCGTGGGTGGCATCGCTCTCATGCCCTACGCGTGGATTCACGGGACGCCCATGGTGGGGTGGTTCCCCTTCGGCAAGTACGCGATCATGATCCTCACCGCTACCATGACGGGCACGGTACTGGTGTACGCGAAACGCAACCCCGTCAAGGCGCACAAGTACGCGATCTGGCTGGGCGTGGCCCTGTGGATCGGCCTGGCCGTCAACATCATGGAGGCGAACATCCGCGACCTGACGATCTACTTCAACGCGGATGCGTACTACGCGTGCGGCGCCGACTGGCAATGCCTGAAGGGCGTCAACGACGCGCACACCATCGATATGATCGCTGGCCTGCCCGAGGCCCGGGGCGTCACCGCCGAGCTGCACTCCGCCCAGTGGTACCAGGAGGTCGCCGCCAATCTGGCCGAGCGCCACGTGGGCATCGACCCGGAGACGGGCTTCCGCACGATCGGCGGCTACTGGAACCTCCTGTCCGCCGCAGCCGGCCTGCTCAACATCATCACGATCACGGGCCTGGGCAAGATCATCGTGACCTCGCCCGGCAAGCGCGCCGTTCGAGGCCTCATCTGGGTGGACATGGTGTGGCCGTGGGTGATCGCCTACGACCTGTGGAACCACGCGTTCTTGTACAACTCGCTGGCCGACTACACGTGGTACTGCACGCTCGCCCTGCTGCTCGCCTGCACGATCCCCGCGTTCATGTGGGCGAAGGGCCAGTGGATCTGGTTCCGCTGCTTCACCCTGGTCTTCTGGATCTCCATGAACACCCTCCTGCCCGAGGTATTGGTCCCTCCCTCGGACATCTTCAACTTCGCGACCATGGACCCGCGCGCGAACATCGCCTGCGCGGCGCTCGCGCTCGCGGCCAACGTCGCGCTGTTCGCCTACTGGCTGTACAAGATCGTGGTGCACAAGAGGAATCCGATTACGGGCGTCCTGTACTGCGAGCTGGCCGAGTTCCGCACCATCGTGCGCGAACACTGCGATGACAAGGACAAGTACTTCCTCGTCGACCGGATCCCGCAGACGCCCGCGGAGCTCGGCTTCGAGCCGGACTCGCCCACGCCGCCCGCCGACGGCTACCGTGCGTGGATGCCGTGGTGGAAGGGAGAGGACCGCCGTCACCCCTCCAAACGGACGGCGCGTTTGCGGGAGTAGCCTTCCCTGCGCGGTCATCATCGACGAGGCCTCCCCGGGCGTTTTTGGGGAGGCCTCGTTCGCGCGTGTGCGAGGCCTGGGCCGCCGCCGCGGGCAGTGTGTCGTGCGGGGGAGGGCATGGGATGTGGGAGGACAGTAGGCTGTGTCAAGCCGGTGCAGATGCTTATATGGCATATGGTCACGGTTTAGGTGTTTATGTTTTGGCATGTGGTGATTGCGTGAGAATTATGCATGTAATTATTTGGCTTGTATGTCGGCGTAAACACTTGTATGTGGATGACTTGCCCCTGTGATTTGTGTGTATTGACAAACCTGTGGATCATGGTTACTGCGTGGACGAAGTTGTCCGCGCGCAGTGACAATTGAAAGTTGAGGAACTATGCGCCGCACTATTGCACGCATTGGCCTCGCCGCGGCCCTCGCTCTATCGATGAGCGTGGCCACGGCGACCGCCCCGCCCACCAGCGCCGACGACAACGTCGGCTTGGTCGCGCCCGCCAGATCCAGCGCGGGCCTCATGAACTACGCCATCAACCTCGATCCCAACGCCGGTGAGAGCGAGATGGCCACTGCTATCGACCTGATTCCCACCGTCGGTGGGATTCTCATGACGGACTACCCACAGTTGGGCACCCTTTTTGCCCAAAGTGAGTCGGCCTCGTTCGCGCCCGACCTGGCTGCCGCCCTGTCGAAGGCCGGGGTGAGCGTCCATTCGATTGGTCCGACCCGCGTCGCCGCGGTGCCTGACATCGAGCGGTTCACGAATCCGCTTCCGCCCCCGGATGCCGCCGCCGCGCCCGACGCCGCCGCGCCTGACGCCGCCGCGAACGCGAACGCCCCTGACGCGGATGCCGCCCCGACGATTCCGGGCCCGAACAGTCCCGTTGCCTCGTCCGACACGAACTGGGGTGCCGAGGCCATGGGCGCCAAGGAAGCCGCCGCCGTCTCCGTGACGCGCGCCCCGGTGACCGTGGGCGTCATCGACACCCGCATTGACGACGCTCAGCCCGACCTGGAGGGGCGGGTGGATACCGAGCGATCCGTCTCCTGCGCCGTCAACGGCGTCGCGAGCCCGGTTGAGGGTCCGATGGAGGGCGGACCTGCCCACGGCACGCACATCGCCGGCATTATCGCCGCCAACCACAACGACATCGGCATGGACGGTATCGCGCCGGAGGCGACTCTCGTGTCGATCAAGGCCGTCAACGACAGAGACAAGCTGTACCCCGAGGCCCTCGTGTGCGCCTACGAGTGGGCCACCAGCCACGGGGTGGACATTATCCACAACTCCTTCCAGATGGACCCGTGGGTCTACTGGAACCCGACCGATCCCGAGCAGGCCGCTGGCCTGGAGGCCGCTGAGCGCGCCATTCACCGCGCCCAGTCGCGCGGGCTCGCGGTGATCGCCGCCGCCGGTGACCGAGGCGTTGACCTCGACCATCCGACGACGGACAGTGATTCGCCCACTGACGCGACTCCCATTCCGAATCGCTCCGTCGAAGGGGCCCGGATGGTGCCCGCCATGGTCAGCGGCGTCGCCACCGTCGCCTCGGTCGGCAAGGCGGACTGGGACGACCACTCGCTGCGCGCGACGCTGACGCGCTCGGAGACGTCGAACTACGGCGCATCCGTCGACTTCGCGGCGCCGGGTGAGTCTATCTACTCGACCTACCCGAGTGGGCGCGTCCCCCAGATCTACGGATCCGCGTCGGGCACGGCCAAGGCCGCCGCACACGTTACGGGTGTCGCGGCCCTCGTGAAGTCGACGCACCCCATGCTGCCCGGCGAGCAGATCATCGACATCATGCGCAAGCAGGCGGCCAGGGACTACGGGCGGCTGCGAGCCCCGGCTGACGGCAAGGAATACCGCGGGTACGGCTTCCCGGATGCTCTGGGCGCTGTGCTGCGTGACCAGGCCCAGCCCATGATTCGTGGCGTCCAATACCGCGTCGGTGACGGCGAATGGACGGACCTTCCGCGCGCGGTCCTGCCCGCCGAGGTCGTGCAGATGCGCGTGACAGCGCACGCGCCGGTGTCCTACATGAACCTCGATATTGCGGGCGTGACCTCCGTGTCCACCGACTCGGAAGCGGGATACATTGCTGAGCCCCTGGTCCTGGACGCGGACTGGGTCGATCTGCGCTCTGTGATCCCCGACGGCCAGGAGTACGTGACCCTGCGGGCCGTCGTGTACGCCGAAGGCCTGAACTACGACAAGAACGCCGACGACGACGTCAGCGGCGAGATCGCCTTCACGGTCGCGCGCGACCCGAACGCCGTGCCCGACCCGGACCCGGCTCCCGGCCCCGGGGACGACCCCGTCCCCGGCGAGCCCGTCGCCCCCGGCATCATCTCGCCGGACCTGCCGATGCATCAGCTGCCCGCCAACTACGCCGTGAACCTCGCCGCGGGAGCGGATGAGGCCACCTTTGAGCGCGCGGTCTCCAAGGCCTCGTCCATGGGAGCGCTCGTGCTCGCGCAGTACCCGGCCTTCGGCACGTTCTTCGTCCAGTCGGGCTCGCCCACTTTCGCGGGCGACCTGGGTGGGGAGCTGTCCGACGCTGGCATTTCGTTCCACTCGGTGGGGCCGACCCGCCAGGCGCCGGTGCTCGGTAACGAGGCCGTGCTGCCCGTTGAGACGGTGGGGCAGCCGGGCGCTGTGACGGACGAGGCCGGGGCTGGGACGGGCGCGAATTCGCCGGTGATCGTCGGCGGCGTCTTCCCCGATCCTCCCAGCGACAACCAGTGGCACCTGAAGGCCATCGGCGCGCTGGACGCGCAGGGCGTGGACGTCATGCGCGCGCCCGTCACGGTTGGTGTCATGGCGGACGGCTTAGAGCACACGATTGTGGACATGTACGATCGCGTCGACTTCGCCAAGTCCGTGTCCTGCAACGTCAACGGCATCCCGCTGCGCGCACCCCAGGTGTGGGGCAAGGCGGGCGCGACGCTGGGCACCCAGATGGCCTCCGCGATCGCCGGACGCGGCGTCTCCAGCGGCGTACCCGGCGTGAACCCGACGCTGAGCGTCGCCGCCATCGACGTGGAGTCGCCCATCAACGGGCAGCATTACCCCGAGTACCTCGTGTGCGGCTACGTGTGGGCCGCCGATCATGGCATTTCGGTGACGACCACCTCTTACGCGGCGGACCCGTGGAAGTACTGGATGCCTCACGAACCCAACCAGGCTGCGGGACGCGAAGCCATGCGCCGCGCCATCGACTACGCGGCGTCCAAGGACGTCATCAACGTGGTGGACGCGGGAAGCGGAGGCATTGACCTGGATAATCCGCCGATCAAGGACTCCTCGTCGCCCACCGATGCGTGGGCGCCCTACGAGCGTGACTCGTGGAGTGGCCTGACCATCCCGAGCATGATGGACAACGTCGTGCCCGTGTCCAGCCTGCGCCTGGTGGACGGGCAGGACCCGGCGACGGGCATGCTCGAGCCCTCATTCACCACGAACTGGGGCAAGCAGACGGTCGCGTTCGCATCCCCCGGCGAGAACGTGTACACGTCGCAGACCTGGGACTTTGGGTCGTCGGGCGGTGTTGTGAAGAATTCGTCGATGGCCGCTCCCGTGGCCGCCGGCGTGATCGCGACAATGCGCCAGGTGCACCCCGAGATGGATTCTTCTCAGATTCTCGAGCTGGCTCGCAAGCAGGCTGGCGCTTCCGCGAATTGGGATCGCCTGTCCGCTCCCGAGGGCGAGCGCGAGTACCGGGGCGCGGGCCTGCTCAGCGCCTCGGACGCTGTCCTGAAGGACCAGGCTCGGCCCGTCGTCGGGGACGTCGAGTACTCGGCCGACGGTTCGACGTGGGCACCTCTGGCCGGGCAGAGCCTGTCTGGGCGCGTGTCCCTGCGCGTGACCGTGACCGGGCCCGTCACCTCGGCTCGCCTGCTCGTGGGCGGCAAGGAGGTCGCGACCGGGCAGGGGAGCGGTGAGTTCTCCGGATCCGGCGTGACGTTGCGGGCCGACGACGTGGACCTGTCGCAGGCCGTTGCCGGTGGTTCCGGTGTTGGTGCCGCGTCCGTGACCGTTGAGGCGTTCGGGCGTAACTCCGATTCTCGCGCCGACGACGACGTCACCGTGTCCACCGCGTTCACGGTTGTGTCGGGTTCCGGTTCGGGTTCCGGATCTGACGCCTCTGGCGTGGCCGAGGCCGGGGCCGGGCGCTGGATCACCAGTTCCCGGGGCACGTGGTGGCGTTACGACGATGGGACCTACCCGCGGAACGTACGCCTGCGCATCGATGGGAAGGTGTATCGCTTCGATGCGCGCGGCTACGTGGTGACCGGCTGGTCCCGCGTGGATGGCAAGTGGTCCTACTACGGTGCCGACGGGGCGCAAGCCTTTGGCTGGACGAAGATCCGCGGCACCTGGTACTACCTGGATCCTTCCACGGGGTGGGTACACACCGGCTGGCTCAAGGATGGTGACCATTGGTACTACCTGACGCGCTCGGGGGCCATGGTGACAGGCGTGCGCTGGATTGACGGCACGCGCTACGTGTTCGACGCCGCGGGCCGGCTGCTGACGTAGGTGTCGGTTCCCTGACGGATTCCGGGTGACCGATGCCGGGTGGCGGATTCCGGCTGAGACAAAACGGGGCCGCGCACGACAACTCGTGCGCGGCCCCATTTCTATGCGTCCTGTGACGCTCGGTGCTTTCTGACCCACCAACGCCGACGACGCAGAGCGCCAAATCAAGAACCGTCTTAATGCACCTTATGGCGCTTGGTGCTTTCTGACTACTCCAAACACTACACATGTGCTCACCCTGGCTAGGCGTCTCAATGCACCTTTTGGCGCTCGGTGCTTTCTGACGAGGCTCTCAAGAGGTTCCTTCGTAAGGTCATCAGGGCGTCTTAATGCACCTTCCGGCGCTCGGTACTTTCTGACCGGACTACGTGCTCTCCCAGACCGGCAACACACTGTCTTAATGCACCTTTTGGCGCTCGGTGCTTCCTGACCGAGATCATGCGCATCCGAGCGGGTAGGGAATACTCGCTGTCTTAATGCACCGTTTGGTGCTTGGTGCTTTCTGACACGTTATCAGAAGGGAGACATGCCGATGTCTTTTAAGGCAGTCTTAATGCACCTTATGGCGCTTGGTGCTTTCTGACGCCTGCCGTAATTACTACGGCGGCTCGGCGATGCTCAAGAAGTCTTAATGCACGGTTTGGCGCTCTGTGCTTTCTGACTGGTCATTTCGGGAGCTAGACTCACGTTGGCATCAACTCCGTCTTAATGCGCCGTTTGGCGCTCTGTGCTTTCTGGCACTATGAGCTGTGGGACGATTCGAACCCAGCATGGGCGGTCTCAATGCACCGTTTGGCGCTCGGTGCTTTCTGACGCAACGGCGAAGGCCGACACGCCTACGAGATACCCACGTCTTAAGGCACCTTCTGGCGCTCGGTGCTTTCTGACTTCCCACTAAGGGATGTTGGAGGGTGGATCTCCCAACCCGTCTTAATGCACCTTTTGGCGCACGGTGCTTTCTGCCCCCACTGAGAAAATAGCTCGCCTTGAGGCTTTAAGTCGTCTTAATGCACCTTTTGGCGCTTGGTGCTATCTGACCTCCATCCAAGTGGGCACCTGCAATGGGGGCAGTGTCATAGGGTGTAAGCAATTTTCGTGTAGCGGTGATGCTGTTTGGAGGCTGATCATGGGGTGTCGTCGGATGCTTGGAGTCGAGGATCGTGCGGCGATCATGGCGGGGGTGAATGTGGGCTTGTCCAAGACGCGTATCGCTCACTTGATTGGGCGTAGCCCCTCGGTGGTGTGCCGTGAGATCGCCCGCCATACGGGCCCTGACGGGCAGTATCGGGCCGAGGAAGCCGACAAGGCAGCCCGCGCGGCCAGGCGTCGCCCGAAGAAGCGCCTGTTGGATTGTGACGAGATCCTTCGCGACCGTGTAATTGCTGATTTGTCCCAGGGGCACACTCCCCGCCAGATCAGCGGGCGCCTGAGCATGGAGGCGTGTGGCACACTGCCCTCCATGGACACTTCTCCCGATGCTCAGGGCCACACGATCAGCCACGAGGCTATCTACACGTGGATCTACGCCCACCCCAAGAAGACGCTCATCGAACACGGCATTTGCTTGCCCTCGCGCCGGTGGATGCGCAAGAAACCCCCAGCAAGCG
>ERZ773203.1593-NODE-1593-length-11295-cov-3.194929_pt1 | contig 11295 bp, 6 predicted proteins | sample MGYA00580529_ERZ773203 | MGnify/ENA primary metagenome ERZ773203 (study PRJEB29015, sample SAMEA2738176) | human oral metagenome | biome: human oral; feature: human-associated habitat; material: saliva | place: China | collected 2177 ... | reverse complement strand
GATATTGGCAAAGAGTTGGATGTCTTTATGCTTTACAGCGTTGAAAACCATGCCTATGCGCGGATTGAAAGCTGCATATTGGCGGCACTGTGAACTGTTGTTAGAATAGAAGTAGCGGTATTTGCCCGACATATGACTATACCATGGACGAAGAGTTGGATCGCTAAACACGTCTTTACTATTGCGAATATTATGCACTCCATGCACATCTAACACCACATGTAGCTGTTTATTCAAGGCATAATCGGCTTCAATAAAGGCAGTAAAGTTGGCAGAATGTAACTTATCCCACGCAAACATAAACGACTCTTTACCATCTTTGTTGATGTAATGGCGTCGATTCATCCAACCTAAAGAGGCTAAAGCGCCTGCCGAAAGCTGTAGTTTTGAGGTGGAATAGTTATAATAAAGGGTTGCACCAAGATCGTTATTAAAAGAATGAGGTATTGAGATGGTGATGGGAAAGGCAAACCTATCGTCGGCATATTGATAGTAGACCGATGCTAAAAGATTGCTTTTTGCATTGAGAACAATACCTGTTTGATTGGAAATTCTAAACATATCGACATTGCGATGAGGCTTATCTCTCAAGATATTAGGACCCATTGAGAAGGGAAGGTCAACGCCTACGCTCACTTGTTTGGGGTTGGTTAAAAGCTGATCGAGGGTTAATGGACCTGGCATTTGAAAGTAAAGATGAGTGAAATGCATAAAGGTTCGATTTTCGATAGTGTGTTTTTGGTTTCTCCACCCTACGTTAATAGAAGCGGTTAGACGATTGTTTTCGTTATAAATGCGGTAGCCTTTTTGAGTATTATAGGTAGAAGCAACAAACATATCCCATGCACCCATGCGCTTTCCTGTGGTGAATGTTAAGCCTATTGTGCCGTAAGAGCCTCCTTCGAGCTTTACACTTGTGGTGCTATCTGTTTGCGCTGTTCTACTAACAAAGTTCAATGCGCCACCCAATGTGCCTGCTCCAAACCGCAAAGCATTCGCTCCTTTAAATACTTCTACATAGCGAGCGGTCATCGCATCCATTATACCTACCACGTAAGAGCCGTCTGAAAAGTTCACAGGAATACCATCTTGAAGTAGATAAACACCTCGTCTTTGAGGATTACTCTGTATTCCTGAGCCTCTAATATTTAAGCGAGGCTGATCGTTTGAGCCAAAGAATTCTTGTATCATAACGCCTGGTTGCATCTTTAAGGCATCTTTTATCGTGGCTATTCGCTGATTATCTGGGCGTATTTCTACAAGAGATGTGCTGCCTGCAATGCGCCTTTGCTGGGCTAATGCCTGCATCATATCGGGTGAAGTAAGACTGAATTTGGGCTTAACCGACACTTCTTTCAATAATATAACGGTGTCGTTTAAATTGCTTTTTTGTTGAGCATGCACTGCAACAAAAGAACAGATAAGACTTAAAAAGACAAATATTGCTTTATGTAAGTTTAAGAGATAATTCTTCATTTATAGTATTTGAGAGAATGAACGCCTTGACATTCATTTCGAATGCAAAATTAAAAAGGTGAAAAAGGCATTGAAGTAACAAATGCGACCGATAAAAACAAATACCCAATAGTTGTGAGATGCGCAAAGAGGTTACACGAAACTGTATCTATGTTATTTTGCCTTCGAGATACGTTCTAAATGAAACTAAAAAATAAAAGCATTGCTTTTACATTGCAATAGCTATGCTTTTAGGGTGCAATAGCATTGAGATTAGAGTGCAAAAGCAATGAGATTGTTTTGCTATATCAAATCTGTTGCAACAGAACGGCTACGACTTAAAGAAAAAAAGGGGAAAGAAAGATAGATGAAGGCGGTGTTTTTACCTACTTAAAGTTCTAAAAAAAGGCCACACACTCTACCCTTTTGCACACCAACAGGCAAGCAAAAAGGGATAAGATAGTGGCAAGAAGGAAAGCCCTTTCAAGGAATTGAAACGGTAAAAGCTTGGAATGAGAACTAAATCTCCATGATTTTTTGTTCAAACAAATCGTTTTCTACCCACGATTTGTTCTTCACTCGGGTTTTATAAGTGTTGATGGTGTGAACCGAATAGTTTAAGAATTTAGCAATTCTTTCGCTGTCTTGTATGCCTAAACGAATGAGAGCGAAGATGCGCATCTCTGTTGTTAGGTGTTCATTCAGCATCGAACGGCGTTGAGTTGTGGGCTCAAAGAGTTGCTCATAGCGGTCTATAAAGTGTGGAAAGAGCTTTAAAAAGGTTTCATCGAAGTCTGAATACATACTCTTTCGCTCACTTTCGAGCACCGATTCGTTTACACTTTGACGCAAAGAGTCGAATTGTCTACTTATAATCTTGCGCTCAATGCCTTTATAAAGCTTTTCGAGTTTCGAAATATACTCTGCATTTAGATAGAAAGAGCGCCCTATATACTCGTCTTTTATCTTGTTTGCCTCGTTCAACTTCATATTCGATTGCACCAAGCTGTTGTTCTGTTCTTCGATAATGTCTTGCGCTTTGTGCAGCTTTTTCATTTGCTTTTTAATCACCCAAACACCATATATCAAGCCAAGAAGAAGGCAAATGACTACGAAAGCGGCAATAGCCATGCTGTTTCGCTGCTGTTGTAGCATGGTTAAGCGTTCTTGTTCGATGATAGGAAGAATGTTTCCAATTTCTATTTTGCGCTGACGTGCATCGTAAAAGTTGGCATCTTCGAGCGAGAGTTGCACATAATCAATGGCTTTATTGATATCTCCTCGAGTGTAAAGAAAGCCTCCTAAGACCCTAAGGGCGGTATTTTCTTTGGTCACCGACATGTTATCATAAATGGCTGCAAGGGCTAAATAGTGGATAGTTTGCGTTTCATCGCCCAGTTCTTTATACACCCAACCAAGGCAAGAGGTGACAATTGCTTTGGTATGTAGGTCGATATCGGGCGACGAAAGCGTTTTTAATAGTGGCTCGATGCACGCTGTGTAGTTGTGTTTCTTAAGACTTCGCATGCCAATAGCATAATACCACTCCCACGATTGGGGCTTTAATAGCGTTAAAAGCGAATCGGTATAGATATGACCTTGCGCACAATAATTGTCTCGATAGGCTTTACTTTGATTATAATCTGCGATGTCGTAGTATAAACGCACCTGCATTTTATAATACAACTCTTTGTATTTGGGGTCTACATTGTTGTGCTTTAAGAGTCGCATTTGATCGAAAGCTTCTTTATAAAGTCCTGCTGATAAAAGACAAAAGGCTTTCATACAGCCCGCTTCTAACACATAATTGCGATTAGAAAGCTGTTGAGCAATGGCCTCACAACGCTCTGCATACACCATAGCAGAGTCGTATTGATACGACTTATACTGCTCGTATAACATCGAATAGGCTTTATATCGCTCTTCAATGGTTGTAGACTTAGCCGCCAAAGTATATAAACTTTTCAGTTCTTCTCGCTTTTTCTCTTCATAACTATTGCGCTTTTGCAATACAGAATCGAGCCTCATCAATGTTTGTTGCGCATTGGTTGTGGCTTGAACGCAGTGAAACGAGAAGATAAAAAGAAAGCTGATAAATAGTTTCAACATCGTGATTATATCGTAAAGGTTGATGATTAAGAACTAAATAGCGATGCTATTGAATTCATAAAGCGAGTGAGATAGCGTGGAGTTGGATTGTTATAATAGCCTATTTTGCTTGAAGCATAAATCATCCAAAGGCGCTTTCGGGCACGAGAAAGAGCGACATAGAACTTTCGAGCGTCTTCTAATACCAGCTCAGGGTTATCCTTTATGAAGTAATTGGGATAGCGTCCTTCGGCTACATCATACACAATTACATTGTCAAACTCGAGTCCTTTTGCCTTATGAATGGTGCTTATAAAAATCTTTTCGTGAATAATTGCACTGCCACAAAGGTCTGCTTCTTTCAGAGTTGCAATTTCATTTACATGCAAAAAGAGTTGTTGCGCCAAACAATTCTCTCCGTGTTTGTCTACAATCTCATTCTCAATATAATTGAATACGTATTCGGTTGCACTCAAAGGCTTCATAATCTCTGCCTCAACCACTTGATTATAGAACCAAACCAACTGCGAAACGAGGGCAGAAGATTGCGTTGCATCTTGCTTTTTCCATAGCTCTTGCTGTGCCTGACGATAGATATCGCCATACAATCTCTTTAACTTTTGAACCTTTGCATCTACCTTTGGGTGGGCAAGAAACTCACTTTGCCCTTTTAACTTCTCTACGCTTTGTTGATAACAAAAATGCACCAATCCTACAGTGGCATGCACATCGGCATCGGCAAGGTGTGTGTTTTGCCCCTCAAGTCTAAACTCTTGCAACAAATTCTTAAGCTTATAGTTCTTCAAAGAGGGCTGAAGAAGGCGTGTAAGCTTCAATGTATCGATGTAAGAAGAATGCTTTTGCAAGAAAGTGTATTGAGGTAGGTACCTTAAAAGATTGTTATAGAGAATTTGATAGTCGAAGGTTGCGTTGTGACCAACGAGCAATGCGCCATCAATATAATCCATAAAGCGAGTCAAAGCCTCTGCAGGTGCGTGCAAAGTGTGGTTCTTCATTTCCTCAATAAGCGGATTTTCAATGTCGCCAAGCATTGCAGGAATGGGTCGTTTGGTGTCGATAAAGATCTCAAAACGCTCGTTTTCGAGTATCTTTCCCTTTGTAATTTTGACCGCAGCAATCTGCACTATGTCGTCTTCTAACACGTTTAAGCCCGTTGTTTCGGTATCGAACACCACCAAAGTGTCTTGTTCATAGTGGCGAACAAAGCGTTCAACGTAGGTTGAAGGCGCATCGTTTAGCAAGTCGGAAACGCTTATTGCTCGTCCATTGAGCAAGCGAACAAAACGCTGTGAGGCTGCATTGGTACTGAAAATTTTGAGTCCTTTCAAGATTCTCGACCACGCAATGAAATTGTGTTCGTTAGCAATCACACCCAAATGAGCGATTAACAACTTGACAAGAGGAGTGGAAAACAAATCTTGTCCCGACACTTTAAAATGGGGAATATGTTGAGTGTTCAACTCTTCGCTTATCTTATCGGCATCGGCATTCGAGCTAACTATAATCGAAGTGGTTTCGTTTGGGTGATCGTTGAGCAGCTTTTGAGCCAACAAGGCGGTGTCTCTTAGCTCCTCTTCTAACGTTCCTGAGGTGATAATCTTTAGTTCATCGCCTGTTTGTGGGGTTTCTTTTAGGGTAGAAGGAAGTAGCTCCGGGGCAATATGTAGCTGATGTTGGGCGAAGGTGTTGAGCACTTTTACCAAATAAGAGGGTGCTCGGTGGTTGGTGTGTAAATGGTAGATATGCCCTTTGCAACGCTCTTTTAGGAGCGAAAGCGTACTTAGTTTGGCTCCCATAAACGAGAAAATGGCTTGCTGTTCGTCGCCTAAATACACCACAGAACGCTGCTCTTTGGTGGTGATAGCATCGACAATGGCCAATTGCAAAGCGTTTAAATCTTGCACTTCGTCGATTTGTACCCACGAATAATGTCGGTATTCGTTAGCAGAAGATGAGGTATAAGCATTGTAAGTGAGCATCAACAAGTCTTCGAAATCGTATAACTGGTTCTCATCTTTATAGCTTGCGTAATAATTGGCTATATCTACTCGCTTGAAAAACGACTTTAACAGCTTTGCCATACCATAGTCGAACAGCGGATTATCGAGTGCATCGGCATATCGTTTACTATGGTCGAAGATATCAATCATGGTCGAAGCAGAGAGCTCTATGTGCAGTTGTTGGCACAAATAGCGCAATGCGGTGACATCATCGGCAGTGATACAATCGGGGTGAAGACGCAATTCTTTGGGATGATTGCTCTTTAATTGGAAGATGAAAGCGGCCAGTTGAACGCAAGAAAAATAGGAACGACGGAGCGTTGGATTGCTACTTACGCCCTGTTCTTCCTCTTCTAAATAGCCAGAAAGAATGGAGATAGCATCGTCGTCATCGATAATTGAAGAGCCAGCAGGTATGATATTCTCTTCAAAAAGAAACTTTGAACAATAGCGATGCACGTTTCCTACAAACACTTCGAGTGCCTGTGGCAGGTCGATATTGCTCTGAATACGTTCTAACATGCCTCGTGCTGCTCGGTTGGTGAAGGTTAAACAGAGCATATCTTGCGGACGAACACCATTTAAAAGTGCTTTTTGCAGACGCAAAGTAAGTATCTGTGTCTTTCCACATCCAGGCGGAGCAAACACTAAAGCGTCTCCTTCTTCGATGTCGATAACACGCTGTTGGTCGCTATCTGGTATGAAAGAAGTATTCATAGGCTCGAAAAATGAAATCTAATTGAAATGTATATATCTCTGAAAATCTATCTCCCTGATTATCAGTAGTATTGACATCGCTCTGCAATAACATTGAGTTGGCATTGCAAAAGCATTGAGTTTGAAGCGTAAAAGAGGTGCTTTTGCATCCTAAAAGCATTGCTATTGAAAACGAAATGCTATTAAGTTGCAAAACAACAACTTTTCTTTCAAAAAACAAAAGGATGCTGCACAGCGTTTTGTTGCACAGCACCCTTTGTGTTATTACTTACAGATTACCTCGCCAAAGAATGCTGGACAGTGGAAATCTGGATTGGGAAGTTCGATTGAATTCCATGAAAGAAAATGCGGTTTTGGTAGCTTGTCGCCGCATTTATAGAAGTTAGCACGAATGGTATGCGCATCTAATGAGGGCACATCGTGCTTAAAGAAGGTTGTGAAAGGAACAACTAAAGCAAGTTCCCACTGGCCTGTTGCAGGCTTTGTGTCGAATGGTTGATCGCCTAATGATGACCAACGCTTAATTCCTTTCATCACTCCTACGGGCGCAAGGGTACGGTTTTCACGTCCACTTCCAAAGCCAACCAACACTGTGCCCGCACAATTACACTCTATATTATAATAGGTGTTGTCGGCAACAGGCGAACAGAAGAACTCGCAACAAGCATCTTCCCACACCTTGCCGTTGTCTTCTTCGGCTACAGCTCGTATGTGTTCTTCTTCAACAACATAGTGAAGAAGAATGCTATTGCTTGTATAAGCCATTCTAAATTGTACGTTTGGAGCATAGGGAAACTCTGCTTTCCAATTGACACAATCGATGTTTTCGAATGGAATTTCATTCTTATCAAACAATGTAGGAATGTCTTTTGCATTGACATTGCTGAGGTCTAGTTTCTTAATTGCTAATTTCTTCATAAGTTTTAACTGCTTAGTGCTTTCTGTGTTTGTTGATAAAATCATCCATGGCTGCCTTGTGTTCAAGCACACTATCATACAAAGCACGCTGATTAAGAGCACGCACAAGATTGTGATTTTCGTACTTCGTTTTGAAATAAACATCGCCATTGATATAGTCTGTCAAGAATCTTACACATTGCATGAATGGGAATAGCGACACAGCATACGACAAATTATCTATCTCAACGTCTGTAAGGAAGTTGCCAGCACTCTCTAAATAGCCCTTAGTGAAAGCTTGGAAGATAGGCTCATTGAATCCAACTTTGCTCAAATCGGGATCGTCCTCTGCCACAAAGTTAGCTCCTGTACGCAAGAAATCGCCATAATCAGAGAATATATAGCTTGGCATTACGGTGTCAAGGTCGATAACACAAAGGATATTTCCCTCTTCATCAAAAAGCATATTGTTCACTTTTGTGTCGCAATGGCAAACTCGTTTAGGAAGAATTCCTTTTCTATAAAGCTGTTCTGCTTTACACATTTCATCTGCTTTGCTATAGATATAGTCTACAAGGTCTTGTACTTCAGCCAAACGTTGCTTTGGATTTGCCTCGATAGCATCGTTTAACTGCTTCATACGGAATTCCATATTGTGGAAATCGGGAATGGTTTCGCCAAGTGTTTCGGGCACGTCTACAAGGTAGTTTTGAAACTCTCCGAACGCAAGTCCTGCATAATAAGCTGATTCTTCATTAACAGCTTCTCTACTTGTTGCGCCTTTTATAAACACAGAGAGACGCCAATATTTTCCTTGTTCATCACAATAATAGGTTTTTCCATCAGTAGTTTGAACAAAAGAAAGCACCTTTCTATCAAGGTCTTTCTCACCTTTTTCGGTAAGTTTTTTGCGAATGTGTTTTGTAACTACTTCGACATTGTGCTGAAGTAGGTCGACATCTTTGAAAATATCGTTATTGATTCGTTGCAAAACATAATCGGGATCGTTGTCAGAAACGGTCTTAACCAAGTATGTATCGTTAATCAATCCATTACCTAAAGGCTTTACTTCTTGCACTTCTCCTGTGATAACGAAGTGCGATAAAATTGTATTAAAATCCATAATGTGATGTTCTTATATTTATATCTTTAAAAAGACGAAGGGCTAATGTATTCGTTCTTACATGAAGAGCCAACACATTGCCCTACGAATCTCTTTAACTTAATCTCTCAGAATTATAGAGGTTTGTATTCAACGAAAGCTTCCATAGCTTCGTAACAAGCTAAACCTAGCTTATCATAAAGCTCTGCTGTAGCTCTATTTCTTGCCTCAGAACGTTGCCAGAACAATCTTTCATCGTTGCCAAGGAATGGTGCACTCTCCATTTGAGATGCGTGTTTAAGGATCGCATTGCGCTTAGCTCTAAGCTCTTCAGGGCTCATTGGCACGCACATCTCAATGTTTTCGATTTCCCATTCAGCCCAAGCTCCACGGTACATCCATATTCTACAATCCTTAAGCCATGCTGCTTTAGCTTTCTTTTCTTCGTCAACTGCTGCGAAAACGGCATTGGTACACTTTCTATGTGTGCCATGTGGGTCTGCCAAGTCGCCTGCAACATAAATCTGATGTGGTTGTATTTCTTGCAATAAAGCTTGCACAATGCGCACGTCTTGCTCGCCCATTTCAAGCTTTTCGATCTTTCCTGACTCATAGAAAGGTAAGTCTAAGAAGTGTACATGGTCGAGAGGTATGTCGTTATATGTTGATGCTGTTCTTGCTTCTCCACGTCTAATAAGACCTTTTATGGTTAAGATGTCACGTGTATCGAGGTCTCCATCTTTCTTATTAGCTAAGAATTGCTTGATTTCTTGATACTTCTTGGTGATCACTTCGTCTTTACTATCAGCAAAGAGTTGGTTGAATCCATTGATGAAGTGCATGAAACGTGTTACTTCTTCATCACCAACTGCAATGTTTCCACTTGTTTCGAACACTACATGAACATCGTGTCCTTGTTGAACTAAGCGTCTTAATGTACCACCCATTGATATTACATCGTCGTCAGGGTGTGGTGAGAATACAACCACTTTCTTTGGGAATGGAGTAGCTCTTTCAGGTCTATTGGTGTCATCTGCATTGGGTTTACCACCTGGCCAACCTGTAATAGTGTGTTGAAGGTCGTTGAATACCTTTATATTAGCGTTGTATGCAGATCCGTAAAGTGCCAATAATTCACTTAAACCATTCTCGTTATAATCTTTATTTGTTAGCTTCAACAATGGCTTATTTATCTTTAAGCAAAGCCAAACCAATGCAGAACGAACCAATTTGTCGGTCCATTCGCATGAAGCTACCAACCATGGGTGCACAATTCGTGTGAGTTGACCAGCTGCAGCCAAGTCAACTACAACCTTAGTAGCATTGTGTGACTGTAAGAAAGAAGCAGGAACGCTGTCTGTTATCTTTCCTTCTACAGTCTTTTGAATGATACCTGCCTTCTCTTCTCCCCACGCTGTGATGAAAATACGACGTGAAGAAAGAATTGTTTCGATACCCATTGTAATAGAACAAGGTGGAACTTGGTCGTTAGTTCCAAAGCTCATAGACATTTCTGAGCGTGAAGTAGCATCTACAAGGATTAAACGTGTAGGCGAAGTTAGTCCACTTCCTGGTTCGTTTGTTGCGATATTACCATTTCTACCGATTCCAAGTAGCATGATATCAATGCCACCTTGCTTCTTAATATTTTGCTCATAAAGACGGCAATACTGCTGAACTTCATCTTGAGGGATTGTTCCATCGGGTGCAAAGACATTCTTTTCTTCGATATCGATGTGGTCTAACAATCTTGATCTCAATTGATTTAGAGTGCTATTTTGGGAGTCTTTATTCAATGGGAAGTATTCATAAGCATTGAAAACAATAACATTTTTAAAGCTTAGTCCTTCTTCTTTATGACGACGAATGAGCTCATTGAACACAGGAGTGAGTGATACTCCGGTGCCAAGTCCTAGCACACAGTGACGTCCTTCTTGGTATTTTTGTTTTATTTCTTGCTCTATTACGTCTACAATTGCTTGTGCACCACGTTCAGGAGAAGTGTAGATATCTGTTGAAAGCTTCTCTAAACGGGTAATTTCAGAGCGTTCTACGGCAGTTTTAGGATTGTAAAATTCTTCAGGAACGCTGTTTAAAGCGATCTGAGAACATAGATCTAATCTCATAATTATTTCCTTTCTATATCTTTAAAGTATTTGTAAGTTCCCACTTTTAGCTCGTCTGTTGCAGCTTCATCACATACAATAATACCATGTTTGTGTAGTTGTAGTGCGCTGATAGTCCACATTTGAGTTACAGGACCTTCAACAGCTGCCTGTAAAGCACGTGCTTTATTGTGGCCATTCACTAGTATCAACACTTCACGAGCATCGAGAACAGTTCCCACGCCCACTGTTAAAGCGTTCTTAGGAACCTTGTTTACGTCGTTATCAAAGAAGCGAGAGTTAGCGATTATGGTGTCACTTGTAAGTGTTTTAATACGTGTTCTTGATGAAAGAGAAGAGCAAGGCTCATTAAATGCGATATGTCCATCAGGACCAATACCACCTAAGAACAAATCAACTCCACCTGCTTGGCGAATCAATTCTTCGTATCTTGCACATTCTTCATCTAGGTTTTCTGCATTACCATTTAAGATATGGATATTCTCTTTGGGGCAATCTATGTGATTAAAGAGGTTGTTTGCCATAAAAGAATGGTAGCTTTCAGGATGTGATTCTGGTAAACCACAGTACTCATCCATATTGAATGTTACTACGTTTTTGAAAGAAACACGTCCTTCTTTGCACGCTTTTACAAGTTCTTTGTACATTCCTATTGGAGAAGAACCTGTGGGTAAACCCAATACAAAGCGGTGTTCTGATGTTGGATTAAATTCGTTAATTCTTTTGATTACATACTCTGCAGCCCATTTCGAGAGCGCATCATAGTCTTTTTCTATAATTAATCTCATTTCGTTTATATGTTTTTATTAATTATTTTATTTATTATACTTGACATTACTACTCATTTGTGATACAATGGTATTACAAATTAAGGGAGGGTAAATATATG
>ERZ773203.1590-NODE-1590-length-11308-cov-6.732871_pt1 | contig 11308 bp, 12 predicted proteins | sample MGYA00580529_ERZ773203 | MGnify/ENA primary metagenome ERZ773203 (study PRJEB29015, sample SAMEA2738176) | human oral metagenome | biome: human oral; feature: human-associated habitat; material: saliva | place: China | collected 2177 ... | reverse complement strand
TACAGGAGACAAGATGAACTACTTTAATGTTGGGAAAATCGTCAATACGCAGGGGTTGCAGGGTGAGATGCGAGTCTTGTCTGTGACGGATTTTGCAGAAGAACGGTTTAAAAAAGGTACTGAGCTGGCCTTGTTTGATGAAAAAGATCAGTTTGTTCAAACAGTGACCATCGCTAGCCACCGTAAACAGAAGAACTTTGACATTATTAAATTCAAAGATATGTACCATATCAATGCTATCGAAAAGTACAAGGGATACAGTCTCAAGGTTGCTGAGGAAGATTTAAACGATTTAGATGATGGTGAATTCTACTATCACGAGATTATCGGTTTGGAAGTCTATGAGGGTGATAACTTGATTGGAACCATCAAAGAAATCCTGCAACCAGGTGCCAACGATGTCTGGGTGGTCAAGCGAAAAGGCAAACGTGACTTGCTCTTGCCTTATATCCCACCAGTGGTTCTCAATGTTGATATTCCAAATAACCGCGTCGATGTGGAAATCTTAGAAGGGTTGGACGATGAAGATTGATATTTTAACCCTTTTTCCAGAGATGTTTTCTCCGCTAGAGCACTCAATTGTTGGAAAGGCACGTGAAAAAGGGCTCTTGGATATCCAGTATCATAATTTTCGAGAAAATGCTGAAAAGGCCCGCCATGTAGACGATGAGCCCTACGGAGGCGGTCAGGGGATGTTGCTCCGAGCCCAACCCATTTTCGATGCCTTTGATGCTATTGAAAAGAAAAATCCGCGCGTCATTCTCCTCGATCCTGCTGGAAAGCGGTTTGATCAGGCTTATGCTGAGGATTTGGCTCAAGAGGAAGAGCTAATCTTTATCTGTGGTCACTACGAAGGGTATGATGAGCGTATTAAGACCTTGGTGACAGATGAGATTTCCCTGGGGGACTATGTCTTGACTGGTGGAGAGTTGGCGGCTATGACCATGATTGATGCTACGGTACGCCTGATTCCAGAAGTGATTGGCAAGGAGTCCAGTCACCAAGATGATAGTTTTTCTTCTGGCCTTCTCGAATACCCTCAATACACACGTCCCTATGATTATCGAGGGATGGTCGTGCCAGATGTACTGATGAGTGGACACCATGAAAAAATTCGTCAGTGGCGCCTGTATGAGAGTTTAAAGAAAACCTATGAACGCAGACCGGATTTGCTTGAACATTATCAACTGACAGCAGAAGAAGAAAAAATGCTGGCAGAAATCAAAGAAAACAAAGAATAAAGGAGATACCTATGCAAGTAATCAAACGTGATGGAGAAATTGCTGAATTTAATCCAGATAAGATTTACCAAGCTATCTTAAAGGCGGCCCAGACTGTCTATGTATTGACAGATGATTTGCGTCAAAACCTTGCACAAGTCACTAAGAAAGTGGTTTTGGATTTGGAAGAAGCCAAGGTGGAACGTGCTACCATCAGCATGATTCAGTCTATGGTTGAACATCGTTTACTGGGTGCAGGTTACATTACCATTGCAGAACACTACATTTCCTATCGTCTACAACGTGACTTGGAAAGAAGTGGTTATGGAGATCATATCGCAGTTCATTTACATTTTGAACAAATTCGCTAAGAAAAAAGAGTGGGATGAAGCAACTACATCTCACTCTTTCTTAAATCTATTTTTTTGGGCTGTTTGGACAGTTGAAGGGACAAATCGCAGGCGTTGAATATCGCTTATACGGATAATACGGGTCACATTTTTGGCAAAATTTTTCACGATAATTTGCTGGCGTTGCTGATCGTATTTGATGATGTCACCTGTAAAGCTTGTCTCAGACAAGATAAGATGAACAGCAGTTTGTTTCTGGATAGCCTCTTCAATAGTAGCGGTAAGGGAGTTATTTTCAGTCTGGTCAGGTTGGTCATGTCCATTTAAAAAGTCATGTATTTTATCTAGAACTTGATGGAATTTATGTCTCATATTGGCCTCCCTTCTTTTATATCAATATTATATAAAATTTTCCTAAAATCTACAAGATTTTACGAATAATCAAATGAAAGCTAAAAAAGGAGAAGAAAATGGCAGAATTTACATTTGAAATCGAAGAGCACTTGTTGACTCTTTCTGAGAACGAAAAAGGTTGGACCAAGGAAATCAACCGTGTGAGCTTTAATGGTGCCCCTGCAAAGTTTGATATTCGTGCTTGGAGTCCAGATCATACTAAAATGGGTAAAGGAATTACTCTCTCAAATGAAGAATTTCAAACGATGGTGGATGCCTTTAAAGGCAATTAAATTTTCAAAATGAAAGAAAAGGATATTGAGTCATGACAACTCGATATCCCTTTTTAGTTAGCAAAGTAAGCCTGATTTTTAAGGCGTTGAAGTAATGGACGGCTAATCAAACTAATAGCCAGAAGTTTACCAAGGTCTGGAATGATAAAGGGAAAAACACCCACAACAAGAGCTTTTTCAAATGGCATTCCAGCTAGGAAATGCAATCCAATGATTCCACCAACAAAGACAAGTGTATCTCCCAAGAGATTTGCTAGAAAAATTCTGACAAAACCACTATCACTGTTAGTTAGAGAAGAGGTAAGTCCAGAATAAACAAGATAAAACCAAAGATAGCCTGCAGTAGGACCAATCAAAGCATGAAATCCAGCTCCACCTCCTGCAAAGACAGGAAGACCGATAGCACCTAGAAGAAGATAAAGTCCAACAGAAAGTACAGCCTCTCTCGGTCTAAAGACAGTAGCAATCAAGCCGATCGCAAAGTTTTGCAGAGTGAAGGGCACAGGTCCAATTGGAAGACTGATTTGTGCCAAAACAGCAATGAGAGCAGCCCCAATAGCAGGGATAGCATAAACGTGAGCTTGTTTCAAAATAGTTAACCTCTTTTCTGATGTATAGTAACTATTATACTCATAGAAGACTTATTGTCAACCTATTTTTATAACAAAGGTAACAAGAACTGTAACGGCCGATTTTGCTTACTGGTTAAGTTGTTTTCATCGATTTGTAAATCATTAAAAAAGAAGCAGATACATTTGTATCTGCTTCTTTTGTTTCGATTAACGCATGGTTACAAATTCTTCGGATGCAGTTGGGTGAATCGCCACAGTTGCATCAAAGTCAGCCTTGGTTGCTCCCATTTTGATAGCAACAGCAAATCCTTGAATCATTTCATCAACACCATAGCCAATTCCATGAAGTCCGACAACTTTTTCTTCTGAACCAGCTGTTATGAGTTTGAAACGGGATTCTTGTCTATTGCTAGTAACGGCAGAGTACATAGATGCAAAGCTTGATTTGTAAACCTTGATTTGGTCTTGACCGTATTCTTTAATAGCTTGCTCTTCTGTCAATCCAACAGTTCCGATAGCAGGGTGTGAAAAGACAACAGTTGGAATAGTTGAGTAGTCCATTTTTGCAGTTGTTTTTCCGTTAAAGAGACGTTCAGACAAAGTACGTCCAGCCTTGATAGCAACTGGAGTCAGCTCTTTTTCACCCGTTACATCACCTAGAGCGTAGATTCCTTCAACAATAGTATTTTGGTATTCATCCACTTGGATAAAGCCACGTTCGTTCAGAGTTACTCCAGCTTTTTCAAGTTGTAAGTCCTTAACGTTTGGACGGCGACCAGTAGCCCAGATAACTTGGCTAGCTGTATGACTAGTACCATCTTCGAAATGAATGGTAATGCCGTCAGCAGTTTTTTCTAACTTGACAGGGACTTTGTGAGTATGAAGTGGCAAGTTTGTTCTTTCCATTTCCTTGACCAAACCTTCAACGATGTAAGAATCAAAACCACGTAAAGGACGATCGCGGCGAACAAAGAGGTCTGTCTTGACACCAAAAGTGTGGAGTACGCCAGCCAATTCAACGGCGATATAACCAGCACCTAGAATTGCAACTGACTCTGGAAGTTCTTCCCAGGCAAATACATCATCAGAAGAGCCACCTAGCTCAGCACCAGGAATATTTGGAATACTTGGATGGGCACCAGTAGCAATCACGATATGTTTAGCACGAATCAGTTCACCATTTACGCTGACAGTATGAGAATCTACAAATTCAGCATGGCCTTCAATCAGGTCTACGCCGTTGCGTTTAAAACTGCCATCATAAGAAGAACGAGCACGATCAATGTAAGCTTCACGATTGCGACGTAGGGTTGCAAAGTCAAAGTTAAGATCAGTAGTCTTAAAGCCGTAGTCTTCTCCAAATTGATGGAAAGTCTCAGCGATTTGCGCCCCGTACCACATAATTTTTTTAGGAACACAGCCGACGTTGACGCAGGTTCCCCCTAATTTCTTTTCCTCAATAACGGCTGCTTTGGCTCCATGTTCACCAGCACGGTTCATGGTAGCAATTCCTCCGCTACCTCCACCGATAGCAATGATATCATATTCTCTCATTTAAAACTCCTTTGTACTCTTTTAAATAGTAGAGTGTCATTTTTTGATAGTCATATTCTATCTTTTTTTTGATTTGATTGCAAAAATCTGCTACGTCCAAAAAAATTAAAGAAAAGGCTTGCAAAAAGGAAAAATAAAGTGTATTATATAACTAGTACAATGATTGTGAAATAAATTCCGAACAATAATTGAGTCCTGAAATGTCATTATTTCGTTCTAAACGGTTATTGTTTATATTTGGTAATTTTTGTATAATGTTGTTAAGGACTTTAAATCAAAAAGGAGTTTCATTATGAAAAAGAATAGTAAAGCTAAAAAGTGGCAATTGTATGCAGCAATCGGTGCTGCAAGTGTAGTTGTATTGGGTGCTGGAGGGATTTTACTCTTTCGACAACCATCTCAAACCGCTGTAAAAGATGAACCTACTCATCTTGTTGTTGCCAAGGAAGGAAGCGTGGCATCCTCTGTTTTATTGTCAGGGACAGTAACAGCAAAAAATGAACAATATGTTTATTTTGATGCTAGTAAGGGAGATTTAGATGAAATCCTTGTTTCTGTGGGTGATAAGGTCAGCGAAGGACAGGCTTTAGTCAAGTACAGTAGTTCAGAAGCCCAGGCTGCCTATGATTCAGCTAGTCGAGCAGTAGCTAAGGCAGATCGTCATATCAATGAACTCAATCAAGCACGAAATGAAGCTGCTTCAGTTCCCCAGTTACCAGTACCAGCAGGAGGCGAAGGAGCTGCAGCGCAAACTCCAGCTCCAGTCTCAGGAAATTCAGTTTCATCTATTGATGCACAACTGGGTGATGCTCGTGATGCCCGTGCAGATGCAGCAGCACAATTAAGTAAGGCTCAAAGTCAGTTGGATGCAATGACGGTTCTCAGCACTCTAGAAGGAACTGTGGTCGAAGTCAACCGTAATGTTTCTAAATCTCCAACTGGAGCTAGCCAGGTGGTAGTTCATGTCGTTAGCAATGAAAACTTGCAAGTTAAGGGTGAACTATCTGAATATAACCTTGCCAACCTCTCTGTAGGTCAAGAAGTAACCTTTACTTCTAAAGTTTACCAAGATAAGAGCTGGACTGGTAAGCTTAGCTATATTTCTGACTACCCTAAAAACAATGGCGAAGCAACAAGTGCAGCTGCAGCAGCAGGTGGTAACTCTGGTTCTAAATATCCATATACCATCGATGTTACAAGTGAAATCGGTGATTTGAAACAAGGATTCTCAGTAAGTGTTGAGGTCAAGAACAAGACCAAAGCTATTTTGGTTCCTCTAACAAGTATTGTGACTGAAAATGATAAGAACTATGTCTGGGTGCTTGACGAGCAGAAAAAGGCCAAGAAAGTGGAAGTTGGTTTGGGTAATGCTGATGCAGACAACCAAGAAATCACTTCAGGTCTGACAAATGGAGTCAAGGTCATCAGTAACCCAACGTCTTCTCTAGAGGAAGGAAAAGAGGTGAAGGCTGATGAAGCAACTAATTAGTCTAAAAAATATCTGCAGAAGCTATCGTAATGGTGATCAAGAACTGCAGGTACTCAAAAATATTAACCTTGAAGTGAATGAGGGTGAGTTTGTTGCCATCATGGGTCCATCTGGTTCTGGTAAGTCTACTCTAATGAATACGATTGGCATGTTGGATACACCAACCAGTGGAGAGTATTATCTTGAAGGCCAAGAAGTGGCTGGACTTGGTGAAAAACAACTAGCCAAGGTCCGCAACCAACAAATCGGTTTTGTCTTTCAGCAGTTCTTTCTTCTATCTAAACTCAATGCTTTGCAAAATGTAGAATTGCCCTTGATTTACGCAGGAGTTTCGTCTTCAAAACGTCGTAAGTTGGCTGAGGAGTATTTAGAAAAGGTTGAATTGACTGAGCGTAGTCATCATTTGCCTTCGGAATTATCTGGAGGTCAAAAGCAACGTGTAGCTATCGCGCGTGCCTTGGTAAACAATCCTTCTATTATCCTAGCGGACGAACCGACAGGAGCCTTGGATACCAAAACAGGTAATCAAATCATGCAATTATTAGTTGAACTAAATAATGAAGGAAAAACTATTATCATGGTAACGCATGAGCCTGAAATCGCTGCTTATGCCAAACGCCAGATTGTCATTCGCGATGGAGTTATTTCATCTGATAGTGCTCAGTTAGAAAAGGAGGAAAACTAAGATGCAGAATCTGAAATTTGCCTTTTCATCTATCATGGCACATAAGATGCGCTCTTTTCTTACTATGATTGGGATTATCATTGGTGTTTCATCAGTTGTTGTGATTATGGCTCTGGGGGATTCCATGTCTCGTCAGGTCAATAAAAACATGACCAAGTCACAGAAGAATATTCATGTCTTTTTCTCGCCTATCAAAAGTAAAGATGGTTCTTTTACCCAAAAGCAATCAGCTTTGACAGTGTCTGGTAAAGAAGAGGATGTTCCTGTTGAACCACCAAAACCGCAAGAATCCTGGGTCAAGGAAGCTGCTAAGCTTAAGGGAGTGGATAGCTACTATGTAACCAACTCAACAAATACCACTCTATCCTATAAAGATAAAAAAGTGGAGCGTGCTAGCTTGACGGGTGGGAATATTACCTACATGAAGGCGGTTGAAAATGAAATTGTTGCAGGCCGAAGTCTTATAGCTCAGGATTATAAAGATGTAGCCAGTGTCATTTTACTAGACCAAGAACTTGCTAATAGTCTGTTTGGGTCAGCTCAAGAAGCTGTTAACCAGGTTATAGATGTTGGTGGTTTTAGCTATCGTGTCATTGGTGTCTATACCAGCGATGAGGCCAAGACTGCTAAGACTTTTGGTATTGGTGGACTTCCGATTACGACTAATATTTCTCTTGCCAACAACTTCAATATGGATGAGATTTCTGATATTGTCTTCCGGGTTAATGATACCAGTTTGACACCAACTGTGGGACCAGAATTAGCTAGAAAATTGACCGAAATTGCTGGTCTTCAGCAAGGGGAGTATCAGGTGGCAGATGCGACTGCAGCCTTCCAAGAAGTACAACAACTTTTTGGATTTATGACGACGGTTATTAGTGCCATCGCAGGAATTTCTCTATTTGTTGGAGGGACTGGTGTTATGAACATCATGCTGGTTTCGGTGACGGAGCGTACTCGTGAGATTGGTCTCCGTAAGGCTTTGGGTGCGACACGTGCTAATATTTTAATTCAGTTTTTGATTGAATCCATGATTTTGACCTTGCTTGGCGGAGTCATTGGTCTAACCATTGCGACAGGCCTAACCGCTATAGCTGGTCTACTGTTACAAGGTTTGATTGCAGGTATAGAAGTAGGAGTATCAATCCCAGTTGCCCTATTTAGTCTTGCAGTTTCGGCTAGTGTGGGTATGATTTTTGGAGTCTTGCCAGCCAACAAGGCATCGAAACTTGATCCAATTGAAGCCCTTCGTTATGAATAAAATCAACAAGATGGACACTCGTCTATCTTGTTTTTGTATGGATTTCCCTATCGAAAATCCTTAAAAATGTGATATAATGAAGTGTTAGAAAAACAGGTTTCATTTGCCTGGAAAGGAAAAATTATGTCTGAAAAGAATTTTTATATTACAACGCCGATTTACTATCCATCTGGTAAACTTCATATCGGTTCTGCCTACACAACCATCGCTTGTGATGTCCTAGCACGTTACAAACGCCTGATGGGCTACGATGTCTTTTATCTGACAGGTCTTGATGAGCATGGTCAAAAGATTCAACAAAAAGCAGAAGAAGCTGGCATCACACCTCAAGCCTATGTTGATGGTATGGCAGTTGGCGTCAAAGAACTCTGGAAATTATTGGATATCTCATACGATAAATTTATCCGTACAACTGATGACTACCATGAAAAAGTAGTGGCTCAAGTTTTTGAACGCTTGCTTGCTCAAGATGATATTTACTTGGGTGAATACTCTGGTTGGTATTCAGTTTCAGATGAGGAATTCTTTACAGAAAGTCAACTTGCGGAAGTTTTCCGTGATGAGACTGGCAATGTAACAGGTGGTATCGCTCCATCAGGACACGAAGTGGAGTGGGTATCTGAAGAGTCTTATTTCCTTCGCCTAAGTAAATACCAAGACCGTTTGGTCGAATTTTTCAAATCACATCCTGATTTCATCACTCCTGATGGTCGTCTCAATGAAATGTTGAAAAACTTTATCGAGCCAGGTTTGGAAGATTTAGCGGTATCACGTACAACCTTTACATGGGGGGTGCCAGTCCCATCAAATCCAAAACACGTTGTCTACGTTTGGATTGATGCCCTTCTCAACTATGCGACTGCTCTTGGTTATGGTCAAGAGGATCATGCCAACTATGATAAATTCTGGAATGGAACAGTCTTCCATATGGTCGGAAAAGACATCCTTCGTTTCCACTCAATCTACTGGCCAATCCTTCTCATGATGTTGGATATGAAATTGCCTGATCGCTTGATTGCCCATGGTTGGTTTGTCATGAAAGACGGCAAGATGTCTAAGTCTAAAGGGAATGTTGTTTACCCTGAAATGTTAGTAGAACGTTATGGACTAGATCCACTTCGTTACTACCTCATGCGTAGCCTTCCAGTCGGTTCAGACGGAACCTTCACTCCAGAAGATTATGTAGGCCGTATCAACTATGAATTGGCAAATGACCTTGGTAACCTCCTCAACCGTACGGTTTCTATGATTAACAAGTACTTTGATGGACAAATCCCTGCCTATGTAGAGGGTGTGACAGAGTTTGACAACGCTCTTGCTCAGGTGGCAGAACAATCAATCGCTGACTACCATACACATATGGAAGCAGTTGACTACCCACGTGCACTTGAAGCAGTCTGGACCCTTATCTCACGTACTAATAAATACATAGACGAGACAGCTCCATGGGTCTTGGCTAAGGATGAGGAACTTCGTGACCAATTAGCAAGTGTCATGAGCCACTTGGCAGCCAGCCTTCGTGTCGTTGCTCACTTGATTGAGCCGTTTATGATGGAAACCAGTCGTGCAGTCTTGACTCAACTGGGTCTAGCAGAAGTTTCTAGCCTTGAAAACTTGAACTTGGCTGACTTCCCAGCAGATGTGACTGTAGTTGCCAAAGGAACACCAATCTTCCCACGTCTGGATATGGAAGAAGAAATCGCCTATATCAAGGAACAAATGGAAGTCAACAAGCCAGCTGTCGAAAAAGAATGGAATCCAGATGAAGTCGAACTCAAACTAAACAAGGAAGAAATCAAGTTTGAAGATTTTGACAAGGTTGAAATCCGTGTCGCAGAAGTTAAGGAAGTTTCTAAAGTTGAAGGTTCTGATAAGTTGCTCCAATTCCGCCTAGATGCTGGTGATGGTGAAGACCGTCAAATCCTCTCAGGAATTGCAAAATACTATCCAAATGAACAAGAATTGGTCGGCAAGAAAGTTCAAATCGTTGCCAACCTCAAACCACGCAAGATGATGAAAAAATATGTCAGCCAAGGGATGATCCTCTCAGCTGAACATGACGGACAATTAACCCTTCTCACAGTTGATCCAGCTGTACCAAATGGTAGTGTGATTGGGTAAAGATAGACAGAACTAGTTCATGCTAGTTCTGTTTTTTTATTTCAACTATTATGCTTTACAAACTAGTATGAAAGTGGTATATTATAGATGAAGTTACTAGTAGGTATTACAAAATAGATAGAAGGGGGAAGGGATGAAGGAAACTCAACTATTAAAAGGTATTCTTGAAGGTTGTGTCTTGGATATGATTGGTCAAAAAGAGCGATATGGTTATGAGTTGGTTCAGACTTTGCGAGAGGTCGGATTTGACACTATCGTTCCAGGAACCATTTATCCTTTGTTGCAAAAGTTAGAAAAAAATCAATGGATAAGAGGCGACATGCGCCCGTCGCCAGATGGTCCAGATCGGAAGTATTTTTCATTAACTAAAGAAGGAGAAGAGCGTGTCTCGGTCTTCTGGCAACAATGGGATGATTTGAGTCAAAAAGTAGAAGGGATTAAGAATGGGGGTTAAACCATGAAGAAAATGAAGTATTATGAAGAAACAAGCGCTTTGTTGCATGAGTTTTCTGAGGAGAATCAGCAGTATTTTGAAGAGCTGTGGGAAAGTTTTAATCTTGCTGGATTTCTCTATGATGAGGACTACCTCAGAGAGCAGATCTATTTGATGATGCTTGATTTCTCAGAAGCAGAACGAGATGGCATGAGTGCAGAGGAGTATCTAGGTAAGAATCCTAAAAAAATAATGAAAGAGATTCTCAAGGAAGCACCACGCAGTTCTATCAAGGAGTCCCTTTTGACACCAATTTTTGTCCTAGCGATATTACGTTATTATCAACTACTAAGTGATTTTTCTAAAGGTCCTCTCTTAACAGTCAATTTGCTTACTTTTTTAGGGCAACTTCTTCTTTTTCTGATTGGATTTGCTCTTGTGACCACAATCTTACGTTGGGGCTTAGTCCAAGATTCTCCTAAAATGAAAATTGGCACTTATATTGTCGTTGGGAGTATAGTTCTGCTAGTTGTTCTGGGATATGTAGGAATGGGAAGTTTCATACAAGAAGGAGCCTTTTATCTTCCTGCTCACTGGGATAGTTTCCTTGTCTTTACACTTTCTCTAGTCATCAGTATTTGGAATTGGAAAGAAGATTTTTTTCGTCCCTTTAACAGTATGATTGTTGCCCATCTTGTTGTAGGCTCTCTGTTCCGTTATTATGCGTGGATGGGCATTTCAAATGTTTTCCTTACAAAAGTTATTCCTTTAGCTGTCCTCTTTATTGGAATCTTTATCTTGTTCCGTGGATTTAAGAAGATAAAATGGAGTGAAGTATAGTCAAAAAGCCGTTGCAAAGCGGTTTTTTGCTATAATTAAATGAAGAATGTAGAATTAAAGGAGAAAAATTTGATGAGATACATAACTCTTGGTCAAG
>ERZ773203.1586-NODE-1586-length-11332-cov-13.141704_pt1 | contig 11332 bp, 12 predicted proteins | sample MGYA00580529_ERZ773203 | MGnify/ENA primary metagenome ERZ773203 (study PRJEB29015, sample SAMEA2738176) | human oral metagenome | biome: human oral; feature: human-associated habitat; material: saliva | place: China | collected 2177 ... | reverse complement strand
GGGTATTGTTACTTGCGTTAAGTATTATTTTTGAATCCATTTCAAATAAGGAAGAAAACATAAATAAAAGAATAGGGAGAGTAGAATGAGGAACATCATTGATTATGCTCAAGGATTAAAAGCCTACTCATTTGATAAAGTATTTTTTAAAGATTTAGATGTTCTGGCGCTGACAGAAGTGGCTTATTTACCTTTTGAGCAGATCATTACTGAAGGTGAAATCACATTAGAAAAATTAGCGCAGTATTATACGACACTTAATGGTGAAAAAGGGGAAATTTTATCGGTTATCACTACACCTCGAATTGATTTGCTTAGAATTTTAGGATGTAGTGCTCGGTATGGCACTATTGAAGCTTTTGATTTTATTAATAAAATCGATTCAAATATTGAGCGTCAATTTTCAGCTATCACCTATCGTCTTGAAGACGAAAAATATCTGGTCGTTTTTCGAGGGACAGATGAAAATCTAATCGGTTGGAAAGAAGACTTTCATATGACCTTTATGCATGAGATTCCAGCCCAACAGTCAGCCCATCAATACTTAGAGAAACGGATGACAGAGTATCCAGGAGAGTATATTGTATCTGGTCACTCTAAAGGTGGAAATCTTGCAATTTACGCCTGCTCAAAATTAGATGAGGAAAAACAAAATTCTGTTACAGGTATTTATGCCTTTGATGCTCCAGGTCTTCATGAGTCTCTTTTGGAGTCTGAAGGATTTCTCCGAATAAAAGATAGGATCGCATCCTACATTCCGCAAGATTCGATGGTCAGTGTCTTATTGGAGCCACCGGTGAATGCCAAAGTAGTCAAGAGTAATGCTATTTTGTTACTTCAACACGATACTTTCTCTTGGGAGGTAGGGCAAATAGACTTTGTCCAAATTGAAAATCAATCTCAGCTAAGTATTCATGCCGACAAGGTTATTTCGAGTTGGTTAGATACCATGAGTAACAATGAAAAACAAGAGTTTTCAGATGTCATCTTTGATGTCTTTTTGGAGTCAGGGATCAACAAGTTTGCAGACATCACCGTTGATACTCCGAAGAAGATTATCAACATTGTTAATAATATGACTCGTTTAACATCCGAGCAAAAGAAGATGACCATACAGGTTTTCTTCAAACTATTCAATGCTCAATTTGATGTTTTCAAGAGTTATCTTCCAAAACCGATTCAAAAGGTCGAAGGTAAAGTGGAACATTTTGCCAAAAGTGCATTTTCAAATATTACAGGAATTTTCAAAAAATCTAAACGAAAAGGCAAATAGTTTTTACGTGAAGTCTAGGACGAATTTTTCCGATTTGGTATAAAATAGAAAATCCCAGCTATTCTTAAATAGCTGGGATTTTTTTATAGGAAAGCCAGGATTCGAAGATAGTCGAAAACAAGTGCCATTTCTGCTAGGAAGAATAGAAATAGAACACCACCGTTGACTAGGAAAGCTAAGAGAAGGCGATAGAAGGGATCAGTTTGCCTATCCTTACTAGGTCTTGAGATGATGTAGAGATTGGCCAAGAGAGTCAGACCAATGCTAATGAGGCAGAGAAGAGCCGCAAAACGTAGACTATTAAAGAAGGCAAAGAAACTCGCAATACCCGTGAGCAGGATAGGAAGGGCGAAGAGCCTGCTGTGTTCTTGCAAGGTTTTTTCCAGTGTCCAGTCACTGTCCTGGTCGACAAAGCGTTTGACTACAAATCCACCCATGAGAATTGAAAAGAAGAAGAGACTTGTCGCTACTAGGATGGAGAAGACCGAGAAGAGATTGAGAGACGGGAATTGTTCCATGAAGTGAGCATCGATGCTTGTCATACGACCATAGTAGCCTTGTTTGGCGTGATAAACTGTAAAGAGGAAACTTGTAGCAGAAAAGATAGTTAGTAACGCAAAGGCAGTGTAACTGTGTTTTTTATCTGTATCGAACCTTGCTGTTGGCTCTTTGAGAGCACCTTGTAACCAGACCCAAAAATCAGCCAATTCTTCTTTGAAGATTGCAGTTTTTGTAGGGACAGGATCTGGGACAAATGGACTTTCCAAAGATTTGCTAGGCTGAGGTGCTTCCTTAACTGGTTTTTCTGCTTGGTCTGTCTTTGTTGCCAGTTCTTCTTGTTCTTCAGTCTCTACAGGTTCTTCTGACTTATCTGTATTTGCAACGATTTCTTCGTGTTCGTCACTTTCTACTTTCTCTAGGTCAGCTTCTTGTTCTTCAGGATTGGCTTGAAGGCTTTCTTCAACCACTGTCAACTCTTCTTTTTCTTTTAACTCTTTTTGGGGAATGACTGGGTCTGATGGGTTATCTTTTTTCTCATTGTTGGCTGTTTTCTCGAAATCAGCACTTTCGAACCATTCTTGAGTCATGATGAGACCTCCTTTTTTTGATTGATTTTTAAGTAGTAACTACCAGTTATTTTTATTTGTACTTCCTATAAGTAGACATGCGATCTCATTTTGGGAAATAGATACGTTGATTCGCTTTTGCGACGAGGAGATCTTGCGTATCTTTTTTTTCTGTTTTGTATGGGTTAGCTAAAGTTTCACCTTTACTACCTCCCTTAGGGCTGTCATGTCCGTCTCGGTGCCAACGATAGATTTCACCATGTTCAGTAGAAAAATCTACATTGATTCGGTCAAGTTCCTTTTGGGATAACTCGAGCGAGATAGTTGTTTTGGCCTCGAATTCCACCCTACCATGTACTTGGATATCGTCTGCCATGATATGTTCATGTTCTGCTTGGATACGGCTATCTGTTAGACTGGTTTCAAATACATTGACGATTCCAGCTGTGGTCAGTTGACTGTTTTTAATCTCGCTATTAGTGATACGAAGGAGATAGCCATTTGACAGAATCTTGGCATTGCTGATTTTTGCATTGGAAATTGAAAGGATACGATGGTCAACCTGAGCTGTAAGATTTTTTAAGTCCTTTCCTCTTGGTAATGAGAGAACAACTTCATCATTGCGACTAGAAACTCCGCTTACGATAAAGAGGATACCCTGGATACTAGAACCAACAGAAGGACGTGTAGTTGACTTGGTGTCGGAAATCTCAAGAGTTTTTTCTTTGCTAGAATGTTGAAGATTTTCTTTTTCAGAGATGGTTGGATGATACTGGATGTGAATCTTATCGTCGTTTGACTCCGTAATAACTAGAGAATGCTGTGTTAGTGAGATGTTAAGATTTTCGATATCTTGATCAAATGTGAGCTCTTCCATTCGGCTCTCAAAGACTGGATTTTGAGACATTGCAAGGAGGCTTCTGACACCATCGGTTTGGATGCCGATGATCATCATGGTAAAACCTATGATACTAGTAACAACACCAAAGATAAGAAATCCTTTTGTTAATTTACGCATGACTTTCACCTCTCTTTCCTCTATTAAGAATCCACTGAATGAGTCGAAGGATTAGTATTCCAAAGAAACGGGTCACATAGGAAGTTGCTAGCAAAACTAGGGACGAAGCTCCGATTGCCAGTAAACCTCCACCAAAAATCAGCATAAAGGCAGATGTAGATTCAGCCAGAACGTAGAAGCTTTCAAATAGGAGGACAGCTCCGAGCACCATTCCAGCTGCTGATACAGCAAAGAAGGCCAACAGTACACTGATCGCTGCGATAAAAATCCCGATGATAACCATGAGGAGACCAATTGCTACAGGAATGCCGATAGGAGCAGCCAGAAGTGCGAGGATTGCGATTTGTAAAACTTGACGGTTGTTCTTATTGGAATTTTCTTCGTTGATTTTCTTATCAAGAAGCGTTGTCAGTATATCGTGGGCAGCTTCTTTAGGACTACCCAGGCTAGCTATTAGGTCTTCCTCACCTTCTGGACCAGCATCATCAAAGAGTTCTTTGAAGTAGTCCATAGCTTCGATACGATCAGCTTGAGGAAGCTTCATCAGATAGGCTTCAAGCTGATTCAAATATTCAGTTCTTGTCATGGCGAATGCTCCCTTCTATGATGCCGTTGATAGTGTCAGTGTAGAGTGTCCACTCTTCTCTGAGTACAAATAGTTGCTCCTCCCCAATCTCTGTTAAGGAGTAGTATTTCCGCATCCGACCTTGGTATTCGCGAGAGTATGTAGTCAGATAGCGGTTGGTATCCAGTTTTTTCAAGATGGGGTAGAGGGTAGATTCCTTGATTTTGGCAATGAGTTTAATGGTTTGGCTAATTTCATAACCATAGGAATCCCCTTGTTCTAGGATGGCCAAGATGAGAAATTCAATCAAGGCCGATGATGTTGGGAAATACATGGGGCACCTCCTTTTTAGTATATAAAAATTTTATATATAATTATTCTACACATACATCATACATCTAAATGGAAACGCTGTCAAGCAATATGTATAAAATTTTTACATATAAAAAATCTTCTAGTGAAAACTAGAAGATTAGAGGATTTTATCCGCTCGATCCACCATAAAGAGGGCGGTTGTCATGATGATATCAATAACTAGAAGAGCCAATACCGCTGGAACCCAAGAATGGAACATATCAAAGCTGTAGCCAAATAGAGTTGGTCCAAAGGCAGCTAGGATGTAACCACCGGTCTGGGCAAGTCCAGATAATTGGGCTGTCTTTTCAGGAGAGCTTGTTTTGATGGAGAAACAGACCATGAGATAAGGAAAAAGAGCACTGCAGGCTGTACCAATTAAGAGTTGCGCCACCAACCAGTATAAGAAACTGTTGCTTGGGTATAAAAGCATGGCGATTCCTAACATACCAGCCAGAGAGATGACTGTTAACATGATTTGACGGTGACGATTAGACAGACGCGTCGTTAAACTTGGAATGGTCATGGAGAAGGGGATACTAATCAGTGAAAAGATAGAAGCCAAAAGACCAGCATCTGTATGAGATAGTCCGGCACTGATGGTCATGGTTGGTAACCAGGTCATGCAGGTATAGAAGAGTAAAGACTGAAGCCCGCCAAATACAATAATAGCCCAAACTTGCTTGCTTTTTAAGATATTCTCTTTCTCTTGTTTTTTCTCATGTCCTTCTAAGAAATGATTGTGACCATGGTTGGGGAACCAGACAAATAAAGTTAGTAGACAGACCAAGGATAAGCAGAGAATCAAGCCTTTCCAGGATGTTGCCTGAGTAATGGGGACTGAGAGATAGGAAGCAAGAGCAGTGGCAATTCCCATAGTCGTCACATAAATCGTTGTCAGGAAGCTAATCTTTTGTGGGTAGTTTGCCTGAATGACACTAGGAAGAAGTACGTTGAAAATAGCGATGCTTGCTCCGATAAGTAAGGTTCCCAGATAGAGCAGAGGGAGATTGAAGATACGAATCACTGAACCGACGGTCAAGACGATAAGACTATAGGTGAAAAGATGCTCAAGTCCAATTTTTTGAGCCAAGCGGCTAGCAAAAGAGGAGAAGAGGGCGAACATCAAGAGAGGAAGACTCGTCAAAATACCAAGCGAGCTGACCTCAACTCCTAAACCTTGGGCGATATCTCCTAAAATAGTTGGTAAGGCAGTAAAAGGAGCTCTTAAGACTGCCCCAATTAAGATGATTCCTAGAATAAAAAAGAGTGATCGTTTTTTCATGTGAACCTCAACAAACTGATTTTGATAACAGCTTATTTTAAGGCTTTTTCCTATAGATGTCAAGATGACGTGAGGGAATCCGTCTTTTAGCTGCGAAAAATCATTGAAAAAAGAAAGATAGATTTACTAGTTTTTTTCTGCAATTCAAATAAAAATAGGAAAGTCGGGAAATTTGTGATAAAATAGTGAATGGAAATCTATACATTGGAGAAAAGCTGTGTCTGAAAATCGGAAATTTAGTGTCTTGATGTCGGTCTACATCAAAGAGAACCCAGCCTTTCTAGAAGAGGCAGTGGAGAGTATCTTACATCAAACACTCCAACCAAGCGAAGTGGTTATCGTTGAAGACGGACCACTGATACCTGAACTATATCAAGTTTTGGAGGAATTGGAAGCACAGTCAAGCATTCCAATCAAACGCTGTCCGCTTGAGCAAAATCGTGGTCTAGGGTTGGCACTTAAGTATGGTGTTACACAGTGCCAATATGATGTCATTGCCCGTATGGATACGGATGATATTGCTGTTGAAGATCGTTTCGAACAACAGTTCGAGTTAATGGAAACAGAAAATTTGGACCTGCTAGGTGGTCATATCGCTGAGTTTATCGATCAGCCTGATGAAATTGTATCTTACCGTCGTGTACCGATTAAGCATGAGGATATCATTGTTTACCAACGTATGAGAAGTGCTTTTAATCACATGACTGTTATGTTCAAAAAAGAGATGGTGCTCAAGGCGGGTAACTACGAAGATGGACTTTATATGGAAGATGATCTCCTATGGCTCAATATGATTAGCGCCGGAGCTCGAACTGGGAATGTAGATCAGATTCTTTGTAAGGTGCGCGTGGGAGCAGGGATGTTTGAACGTCGTGGTGGTTTTCGTTATCTGAAACTCTATCGACAAGCACGTAAAAGGATGTATGAACGTGGGCAAATTTCTTATGGCGAATACCTGAAAAGTGTTTTAATCCAAGTTGTTGTTGCTCTCTGTCCAGGATTTGTACGACAGTTTATCTTTTTAAAACTCCTAAGAAAAAGCAAGTAATTGTAGCCAATTGGATTTTAAAAATTTATCTGAAGATTACTAGAAAATGTGATTTTGTGTAGGAGGATACCATTCACATGAATAAAAAAATGACAGATTATGTAATTGATCTGGTTGAAGTATTAAATAAACAACAGAAACAAATTTTTTGGGGATTTTTTGATATTGCCAGTATGGTCTTATCAATTATTGTTTCCTATATTCTATTTTATGGATTAATCAATCCAGCCCCAGTAGACTATGTCATTTACACAGGTCTAACCTTCCTTTTCTACCAACTGATGATTGGATTCTGGGGTCTTAATGCTAGTATTAGTCGATACAGCAAGATTACAGATTTCATGAAGATTTTCTTCGGAGTAACCATCAGTAGTATTTTATCTTATATTATTTGCTATGCTTTCTTACCACTCTTTTCTGTCCGCTTTATCGTACTCTTTATCCTATTAACAACCTTCTTGATTCTACTTCCTCGTATCACTTGGCAGTTGATTTACTCAAGACGTAAAAAGGGAAATGGCGAAGGAGAACACCGTCGTACCTTCTTGATTGGTGCGGGTGATGGTGGCGCGCTCTTTATGGACAGTTACCAACATCCTACCAGTGACCTCGAATTGGTCGGAATTCTGGATAATGATGAAAAGAAAAAAGGGCAAAAGCTTGGGAAAATCCCAGTTTTGGGTTCTTATGATGATCTACCAGAATTGGCAAAACGCTACAGAGTTGAAAAAGTTATCGTTGCGATTCCGTCTCTAGATCCATCTGAGTATGAACGCATCCTGCAAATGTGTAACCATATTGGTGTAAAATGCTATAAGATGCCTATGATTGAATCAGTAGTACAAGGCATCCAACCTCAAGCAGGTAGTTTCCAGAAGATTGATATCACAGACCTTTTGGGACGTAAAGAGATTCGACTTGATGAATCACGTCTGGGTTCTGAAATCACTGGTAAAACCATCTTGGTGACCGGTGCCGGAGGATCAATCGGTTCAGAAATCTGTCGTCAGGTTAGTCGTTTCAATCCTGAACGTGTCATTCTGCTCGGTCATGGAGAAAACTCTATTTATCTTATTTACCATGAATTGATTCGCAAGTTCCAGGAAATTGATTTTGTTCCTGTCATTGCTGATATTCAAGATTACGATCGTTTGCTTCAAGTTTTTGAGCAGTACGAACCAGCGATTGTTTACCATGCTGCAGCCCATAAACATGTTCCGATGATGGAGCGTAATCCCAAAGAAGCCTTCAAGAATAACATCCTTGGAACTTATAATGTTGCTAAGGCAGTTGACGCTGCTAGAGTTCCAAAAATGGTTATGATTTCGACAGATAAGGCTGTTAATCCACCAAACGTAATGGGAGCAACAAAACGTGTTGCTGAGTTGATTGTGACTGGATTTAATCAACGTAGCCAATCAACCTACTGTGCGGTTCGTTTCGGTAATGTTCTCGGTAGTCGTGGTAGTGTGATTCCTGTCTTTGAACGTCAGATTGCTGAAGGTGGTCCTGTAACGGTGACAGACTTCCGCATGACTCGTTACTTTATGACCATTCCAGAAGCTAGTCGTTTGGTGATTCATGCGGGTGCTTATGCCAAGGATGGGGAAGTCTTTATCCTTGATATGGGTAAACCTGTACGCATTTACGACTTGGCTAAGAAAATGGTTCTACTCAGTGGTCATACTGAAAATGAAATTCCAATCGTAGAAGTAGGAATTCGCCCAGGTGAAAAACTATATGAAGAATTGCTTGTCTCAACCGAACTAGTAGACAATCAAGTAATGGACAAGATCTTTGTTGGTAAAGTAAATGTGATGCCTCTTGAAATGATTGATCAGAAGATTGAAGAATTCCGGACTATGCAGGGTGCTGAATTGAAGAGAGCCATTATCAGTTTTGCAAACGAAACAACTCATGCTGACTAAAATAGATAAGATATTATCCGCGACTTCTTTGAGAGAAGAAGCAGATAGTATCTTTTTTACTTAGAGTGAGCTTCCGTAAATCAGGCGCTTGCTTGTCAGGTGTTTACACTTATGGTAAAATATAACTATAAAAGCAAATAGGAGTATTTTATGATTGACGCAATTAAAAATTTCTTTAAAGGTTATGTAGATTTCTCTGGACGTTCAACACGCCCAGATTACTGGTGGATTTGGTTGGCAAACATTATCCTTTCTATCCCTTTCTACATGGTATACGCTAGTGCAATGGCAAATCCAAATAGCGAAGCTGCTATTATGGCTTTGGGCTTAATCGGATTTGTTTATCTCATTTTTGGTTTGGCACTCTTCTTGCCTGGCCTTGCATTGACAGTTCGTCGTCTACGTGACGCAGGTTTCCATTGGGCACTCATTTTCGTTGCCTTTATTCCATTTGTTGGAGGTATCGCCCTTATGGTGCTACTAGCTATGCCATCAAAGGACTAACGATAAGTTCAACTGTCTGAAAAAGATACAAGAATCAAGAAGTTTCAACCTTGAATCGAACTTCTTGAGTCTTGATGAACCATTTACTAACACTCCCAAGTCTCTTACTAGATTTGGGAGTGTTCTATAACTGAATAGTTAGTTATATTGATGAAAATAAAAGTCGGGAGTATCTCATGATTAACGCGTATAAGAATTTTTTTAAGAATTATGCAGAGTTCACTGGACGTTCAACGCGCCCAGATTACTGGTGGGTTTGGCTAGGAAACTTTATCCTTTCTATTCCTTTCTGGATTATCTATTTCTACACCGTATTTCTTAGTGCCGTGATGGATTCAGTAGACGATTCAGTGAGCGAAGCGATTTTTATGGTGTTGGGCTTAGTTGTTATTATTTATGTAGTTTTCTACCTAGCAATCTTAGTGCCAACACTAGCTTTGTCGGTTCGTCGTTTGCGTGATGCTGGATTTCACTGGGCCTTTATCTTCCTTCGCTTCGCTCCAATGGGAGGGATTGCCCTTTTGATCTTGCACGCTATGCCAACAAAAGAGACTAAGGTAGTAAACTATAGTGAACCTCAAGCAGTTAATGTCGAAGAGGTCATCGAGGTGACACCATTTGAAGATTCTGACAAGAACTAAAAGATTTTAGTTTTACATTTGTATCTTGTTTGAACTTTTTGTATTTTGTTACCAACAAGTTAAAAAGCACTCCAATTTAATTGGAGTGCTTTTGTTTAGTTCTTCTATTGTAGTTGAACTAAAATATCTGTTGGTTGATGAGCAACCCAGTCAGGTTGAAAGTTCATTAGTTCTTTATCATCGCCAAATCCCCAAGTAACCGCCAGTTTTCGAATGCCTGTTTCTTGGGCGCCAATCATATCAAACTTGGTGTCTCCGATAATAACCACTGTTTCTGGGTCTAGATTATGAGTTGTCAATGCTTGACGGATAACATCTGCCTTGTGCAGCGCTTGAGGGCTAGAACCATAGATGCCATCAAAGAAACGGTCAATTCCAAAATGGCTAGTCATATCAACTGCGGTTGGTGTGTTCTTCGTCGTAGTGATATAGAGTGGGTATTGTTTAGCTAGCTCAGTGAGTAACTCCTTGATTTGTGGGAAAAGCTGGGCTTCGTAAACTCCTTTTTCCTTATAGTAGGAACGATAAAGCTGGATAGCTGACTCAATCTGATCTTCTGGGAGGCAACTAGCGAAACTAGTTTCCAAAGGAGGTCCCATAAAACCACGGATGGTTTTTGCATCTGGACTAGGGACTCCCAGTTGTTCAAAAGTATAGGTGAACCCATTGTGAATACCGATTGAGCTATCTACAAGGGTTCCATCTAGATCAAAAAAGATGGCTGATAGAGATGACATTGATTCTCCTAGTAATTTGAAATTATTCACCGAAGATTTCTTTTTGAAGGCGACGGCCTGTCGGTGTGGCAGCGAGACCACCTTCGGCAGTTTCACGAAAGGCAGTTGGGAGACTAGAGCCCACTTGGTACATGGCATCAATGACTTCATCAACTGGGATTTTTGATTCGATACCAGCTAAAGCCATATCAGCTGCGATGAAGGCAAAGCTGGCTCCCATAGCATTTCGCTTAACACAAGGAACTTCAACCAAACCTGCAACGGGATCGCAGATAAGACCAAGCATATTTTTGATAACGAAGGCGATGGCCTGGCTCGCTTGATAAGGCGTTCCGCCTGCAGCTAGGGTTAGGGCAGCAGCGCTCATGGCTGAAGCTGAACCAACTTCGGCTTGGCAGCCTCCTTCGGCTCCAGAGATAGAAGCGTTGTTCGCAATGACGAGACCAAAAGCGCCCGCAGCAAATAAGAAGTCTAGTTGTTGTTCATGAGTTAGACCCAACTTTTGAATAGCAGCTGTGAGGACTGCGGGAAGACAACCGGCACTACCAGCAGTAGGAGTTGCACAGACCAATCCCATCTTGGCATTGTGTTCGTTAACGGCGATAGCGTTACGGGCTGCAGATAGGACAGTGAAGTCTGATAGTGTTTTTCCTTTTTTGATGTAGTGATCGAGTTTGGCTGCATCTCCACCAGTTAAACCACTACGAGATTTCTTTTCGCTGAGACCGAGTTCAACAGAAGCCTTCATGACTTCAAGATTACGTTCCATGAGTAGAAGAACTTCTTCACGTTCACGCCCAGTTAGCTCAAACTCAGTCGAGATCATGAGATCAGCAACATTTCCTTGAAAGTCTAAGTCGGCTTGTTCGACTAATTCTTTGATAGAGTAAAACATATTTTCTCCTATTGAAA
>ERZ773203.1585-NODE-1585-length-11334-cov-5.454118_pt1 | contig 11334 bp, 11 predicted proteins | sample MGYA00580529_ERZ773203 | MGnify/ENA primary metagenome ERZ773203 (study PRJEB29015, sample SAMEA2738176) | human oral metagenome | biome: human oral; feature: human-associated habitat; material: saliva | place: China | collected 2177 ... | reverse complement strand
TTACTGACACATTAGTCGGAAAGGATGACAACTTCTTCAACAGCACCTACATGAAAATAGGATTTCAACCGCCCAATTATATCTATGATCGAAGTAGTTCACAAAGTAAAGAACATCGTGGAATCTATGGATGGAGATACACAGATGATGGTTTTCGTGCGGCAATCAACAAAAATGGAAATATTTTTTTAGACGACCAGCACAAACCTGTTGTATGGGGTGCTGATGTTGTAAATCGCCCATATGCAGCGCAATATTTAAAAAATAAAATAGAAAAGGTGGTATAAAAATGTTAAATGGATTGTGTATTGGTAAAAATTCAACATTATCGGAAATTGATAGTTCTATGGTATATCTAGGTGTTATGTCCCCTGATAAAGATGATGAACAGCTTCTTTATCATTCGATACTCGTTCCAAGCCTTTTGACAACTTGGAATGAAAGCTGCATTGTATTAGATTATGACAGCAAAGTGTTTAATATGACTGCTGGGTGTAGACAAAAAAGATTAAATAATAAGATTTTAAAAATCGACATTAATTCTTTTAAGTATAACCCGTTGTCAGAAGTGCGGCTTATGTCATATTATGAAAATGACGACTTAAGAGATGTCTTTGCACCAATGTTTGACTATTTGCTGTCTAATGATAAGCCTATTGTAGATATAATGTTTGTGCGTGATGATATTGTTGAATTTTTAAAGGTTGTTACAAAGTATATTATGTATAAGGAATTTTTACAAAATCCTAAGTTTATTTATGAGGACAAAAGCAAAATTCCTGTATCAGATGTTACGCTTTTTGACGTTATGTCATTTTTTGACAGTGATGTGAAGCCTAAAATAAAGGCAATATTGTCCGAAAATCTAATTGAATATGCTGTAGATGATAAAGTCAGGGAATTTGTAAAAGATAACATAATACATTACGATACAAGTTCACAAGATGAGGTCGAGATTGTCAATGAGAAAGGTCAAAATCCTATTGTAACAAATAGATTGAACTATTTTCTTAACAGCAATACATTTGATGATGTCATCAAGACAATCAAAAAGTCTTTTGAACTTATTACAAAAGATATTTCTGACCTTGAGAAAAGCATATTTAACGCAAAGTCAAGATTTAGAATGTATGACCTTGTAAATGGCGAAAAGCCAGTATCTGTATATTTATGCTATAATGACAATGATTTACAAAATATGAAGCCTATATATAAAGTATTTATGAGCCAGTTCTTTGAGAAAGCAACATATATTGAAGATATGTCTAATAAATATAAATGCCTTGTAGCATTGAACAGGTTAGAACAGTTTGGATATATTGCACACTTTAACAAGGTGCAAGGATATGCCAGTGGCTTTGGCATTAAGTTTTTGCTGGGGCTTAACTCATTGGATTATATAAGAGATTTTTACGGCGATAATAATAAGATTATACCTAATCTTCAGTCTTTTGTATATGATTTTACATTAGGTCATAAATCTAAAGAACAGTTAAAAGAACTAGAATTTAATGCCATTGATATTCCTGATGACAAGCCTGAGAATATTTCATATTTGGCAAAAAGTTATGAGCCTGTGCTTGTAACTACTAATTTCTATTACAAACATAGGGATTTTAATATGTATCATCACTTATCGGAAATAAGACCTGATATTGAAGATGATATTACTGAGAAAGGAAATTAAAGATATGAAAAATAAATTAAAAATACTTACGGTATTAACGATAATGTGCATTTCAGTTATGTCTTGCTCACAGAAAAAAGTAGATGAGTTTGGAGACGTATCGACTAAAGGTGCTGCCGATACACCAGCTAAAGTTGAAGCTCCTAAAGTTTCAGCGTCCTTTACGGCTGGAAAAGTATCTGTGCAAGATTTAATTGGAAAATTTACAGCAAACGGCGCTGGATATGCCGAAATCAAGCAGGAAGGAAACAGTCTTTTTCTTCGTCTTGGTGAAGTTTCATCAAAGGACTTTGAAAAAGCCGCTGAAAAAGATACATCGCTATCTTACAGAAAAACAAATCCTTTGGACGGACAGTTTGCTGTGGATGTATTTAAAAACTGGATTGAATTAAACCCTGTTACAATTGACAGCAAGGAGTACCTGAAATTTAACGGCGCAGAAGTGTACATTTTTCAGGACGACCCTAAAGGCTTCAACCTATATAAAAGAAATAATGAAACTAATCAATTAGAGCAGACGCCGTTCAGCTTTTTCAAAGGGGATATTCAGACATATCCTAATATGAATAAGTTAAGATACAACATGGTAGATAAATTAAATGATTTGCAATTTTTTCAATAGCAGTCTATTAAATAAATTAAAGGGAGTGATTTAGTTATGAAAAAAATAGTTTTTGCATTAATGCTAGGGCTATCTGTTATGTCCTTTGCTGCTAAACTTACAACAGACAAGAAACCTCATTGGGAAAAAATCAAAGGAAAATGGTATGCTGGAATATATACGTTTACTGAGCAGAAAGGTAGAAAATTCTTAATAATTGACAATACTGGTACAGACAGAAGCGTATTAAGAATTTCTCAGAACGGCTATATATTTAAAGACCAGACTGGAGTTAGATATGCCTGGGACACAAGACTTAGAACCGTTGTTACGCTTGACGCTCACAACAATATTGAGACTAAGTTTTCTAAAAATATGATTAATGCAAATTAATATTATTTTTAGTGCAGCCGCTTTTACGGCTGTATTTTTTATTTGGTAAAATAATAAGCGTTATAACTGTTTTATTCCTGCTTTTAAAACTGCTAAAGTTATGCTATAATTTGAATAAGTTATGTATCTTTGTGACATTATGAAATAATGAACACAATATCTTAATATATCTTAATAAAGAAAGGCGATGTTTTTAATGAGAAATTTATTTAAAAAAATTACCTTTTACACTATGCTAATGCTTATATCTACAGTATCTTTTGCCAATAAAGGTACTATGGATGAAGCTCAGGCTCGTAGCCAAATGCTTAAGACCTTAGCCGAATATAAAGGGGCTAAGTATGTGTTTGGTGGAGACAGTAAGAGCGGTATAGACTGCTCCCACTTTGCAAACAGGGGGGTAAACGGTGTAAAAGGTCTAAATGGTGCGTTAGGTACAGGTTATGTATCAACTGCTGGGCTTAGACCCTCAAAAATCACAAAAAACCTGACATCAAGCCAGCTTAAGCCAGGAGATTTCATTCTAATGGGCGTAAATCCAAATGGAAAACACGCAGTTGGACACGTAATGGTTTACTACGGTCCTGGTTCAAAGCCTGGAACTGTAAAAGTTATGGACAGCAGAGGAGGTCACGGGTTTCAAGGGGTACGTGAAATAAAGTTCCCGCCGAGCAGATATGCTGGGGCAATTTCAGTAACTGACATCATCCGTGCTAACGGTTATACGCCTGTAAACAGTGACGGAAGCGTAATCCTTCCTCCTGAAGGCGGTATTATGTCTGAAGACGGAAACTGCGTTACAAGCGGCGGAAGCACTCAGGCGATTGCTTCAAGCTGTGCTATGAAGACAGCAGACATAATAAAGGTTGCAAATTCAAGGCTTAGCGACGCAGACGCTCAGAAAATGGCAGCAGCCTTTGAAAAATATTCAGCTCAGACTGGTATTCCTGTATCGGTAGGGCTTGCTGTAGCAATGCGTGAAAGCGCATTTAATATAAAGTCGCATAACAGTTCGTCAGCGAGCGGTATTATGCAGGTAACAAGAAGTGCTATGGAAGACGTTGCTGAATATGGTAGCTTTGTCACTGGTGAGAAAAAATCTAAAAGTGCGGCTATGGCTTATACAAACGCCAATATGGGACGGCTTCTTACTGATATGGACTACTCTGTTGCAATGGGTTATGCCGAAATGAAAAACTGGATGACAAGATATGCGAAATACGGTGCTAACTATCAAAAGTTTGGGGGCGGAGTAGGTACAATGCTTCTTAACTATAATGGTGGTTTTAAGTCGTACGGAAAAGGCGAAAGCCGACATTATGTAGTAGATATTGAAAAAAAATTAAATGCTATTGCTAACGGGTGTAAGAACGGAAGCCTTAGTGAAGCCGATAAGAAAGCTATTACAGGAAGCGCAAGCAAGGCTGAAGTAAATGCGAACTTTGAAAATGCAGTACGGAATATCAATAAAATGCAAGTCTCTGGCGGAGGGGAAATGCAGTGCCAGGACATGAACATGGAGCGTATGAGCTTTTTAGACGTAGTTATTGACTGGGACACATATATGGATATGGTAAGAACTGGTCTTGAGCAAGGTATTCTAGGATTTCTTGAAAGCCTTATCCCTATAATGGGTCTGCTTGGAAGCCTAATGGTTTCTTATATTTGGCTTAAAGGAATGATACGGAGAACTCCATATAAGGAAATTTTTTATGAAACTTTAAGATATTTCCTTGTTATGGCTGGGACATATTTTCTTTTGACGCAATGGATTAAATGGGGATTTTATGGTATGCAGGAAGTATTCATGAATAATCTTCCTCAAAAGGTGTTTGCAGATATGGGCTTAACTTTAGTTGAAGACCCTGACAAGGGATTTTTCCTTAACCGTTTCTGGAAAGATATGATGCAGATACCTGAATACTACTTGAAGATAATGTATACAATAAAGACTACGGACTTTCAGGCTTGGCTTGACATAGGCGGCGGAGGAATATTCAATCAGATTTGGGGTGCTGCACGTGTCATAGGTCAAGTTATTGACAAGGGTGTTTCTAAAAGTATTAGTGAAGCATTTAATAATTTTGCTAAAATGTTAATTCTGGCATACTGTATTGTATTTTCATTTTGGATTTGCATACTTTATATGATTAATGTTTTTGTTGCAGTTGTGAATTTCCTGGTAATGAGCGGATTTACAGCAATTTTCCTTATAGCAAACTTAATACCTGTTGCAAGGGAAAATTGGGGAATGAACCCTTTACTAACTTTGGTTAGCGCAGGGATAAAACTTCTGTTTGTGTTCTTGTTCATAGCAACGATGATGTCTCTTGTAATAAAGGTCAAGGCTACTGGACAGCCTCCTACATTTGACGAGGTTACGCTGAAAGATTTAATTGTAAATGTTGTTGTCTTATGGCTTAACTGCAAGATTACGCTTCTAGGTCTAAGCGGAGCGATAAACAAACTGTAATTATAATATTAACGAAATAGATGTGATTTAAACCACATCTATTTTTGATTGACAATATTTAAAAAATATACTATACTGTTATTACAGTTTATGTTAAAAGGCTGTAAATAACTCGCAAGAGTTATCTTTAGTATTTTTTCCGTTATTGTATGACAGTTATTATGTATGGAAAAATTTGTGCATATTTTTTTACCGTTTACGGAAAAATGTCCTTTCTTTTTAAGATACTAGCAAGGTTTTTATAAATCTTGCTTTTTTATTTGGATAATTAGTTGATATTTTTAATAATATATGCTATAATGTATAAAAATAAAACATTTGAGTAGGAGGACTAATTATGATAATTTTTCACATATTTAATTATTTTAAGTCTTTAATATATGCTATAATTCATAATTACAAGATATTTTTAACAGATATATTTCTCATAGCTGTATCATTTTTAATAGGTGTTATGCTTGTACGCCTTTTTTACAAAAGTGTCTCATTTTTAGGAGGATTTAAGCAAATATATAGGTTTGAGCTTGTTAAAAAGTCTGAATTTGATAACCCGCTGTTGACAGTAAGACGCATTTTAAAAAAAATCTATATTCCAATGCTGCTAAACTTCATTGCTGGAGTAGCTATAAGTTTTGTTTTAATTTCAGGTGCTTTAACGATTAACTTAATAGCTGATATATTATTATCACCTCTACGTAATTCTGTGCCTATATCAGATAATCTTTTTTGCTGTCAGTTTTTTCAAATAGCCTACAGCTTAATATCTAATGTCATACATAATTTTATAGGTATAGTGATAGAATTAGTTTTACTTATATTTTTCATATCTTATTTGATTTGTATATTTAATATTGAGGATGACGCTGAATACTATTTTAATTGCGAGCTTAAATCGTCTGTGGGTGTAATGTGGCTTTTGTCAGTTATATCAGTGATTATTCTTTCTGTAGACATATTATGCGTAATAACGTCAAATGCGTCTTTGGTAGACGTTATGTTTTAACAAGATTATTATATTTTAGAAAGGAGAGTTAATTATGCTAGTTTTTGAAATATTTAACTATTTTAAGTCCGTAATACATTTTGCAATTATAAATTATAAAATGTTTTTGACAAGTATATTAGTAATTCTAATTACATCTGTATTATACTGGCTATGTATAAAATTGTATAAGAAAGGTGTAAAGGTACTGGATAAAAAAGGATTTGCCGTAAAAGAGGTCTTAAAAAAGTTTCATTATGCTGTAGCGCTAAATATTATTGCTATTTGTATAGTCATTTTTTGGATGATAATAATTAGCTGTGCAACAAGTTTGATAAGCGATGTATTTATATTTGATGTTGCAACTCAAAATCAAAAATTGATGTCAACTGCTATTTTTCAAACGGCTGCAAATATAACATCTAATGTTAGGCATAATTTTTTAGGCTTGGCTATAGAAATGCTTTTACTTTTATGTTTTACAGCCTATATCAGATGTGTTTATTGGCTTGATGATAATGCCGAATATTTTTTAGAAGACTGTGATAATAAATTTGTTGTAACTATGTTTTTCATATCTCTTTTTGCAACGTTTGCTTTAGCAGTTGATATATTTTGTGTGACAATAGTTAATATTCCATTGTCAGCTATTATTATTTAGAGGAATTAATATTTACTGAACCTGTAAATTATGGTATAATAAATATATTTTGAAAAAGAAAAGAGATGTTTATATTGAAGATTAGAAAATTTTTAACTGGACTTTTTATAGGAAAACTAGCCATATCTGCCGTTATTGGGCTTGCTGTAATATCTTGCGGAGGAAAAAATGACAGCTTTGTACATTCGTTAAAGGATAAGTTTTCAAGTTCTAAAAACTTAAACGCAAAGCGTTCAGGAGGGCTTGTTGCAAAAGTTTACGACGGAGATACAGTTACTCTTGCTAACGGAACTAAAATAAGGTTTTATGGAATAGACGCTCCTGAACTACATCAGAAAGGCGGAAAATTCGCAAGGGACAACTTGTGCAAAAAAATCTGTGATAGACAGATTGAATATGAGCCTGTGTCAACTGACAGATACGGTCGTACTGTAGCAAAGGTATACTATAATAGCGAATACATTAACAAATATATGGTTGCAAGCGGCTCAGCCTGGTACTATGAACAGTATGCAAAAAATGACTATGACTTAAAGTCAGCATTTGATAATGCTAGAGCCAAAAGAATTGGCATATTCAGGGATTATAATATTGAAATGCCGTCAGAATATAGAAAATCTCATAAAAAATAAAGAATTAATTAATTTGACTTAGTACAAGTAATTAGGTATAATATTATTGACTGGCTTGCTTGTTGCGAGTTAGATTATTATTTTATACTACTTTATTGTACTTTGGTAAAGAAGAAAACTTGGGAATTATACAAGTTTTCTTTTTTATTTATCTTCTTGTCATTTGACTATGTTTAATATATGTGGTATAATTCAAACGATAAAAAATATTTTAGAAAGTGAAGTGATTATACTATGAAATTTAACATAGACGATATTAAATTTATTGAACAAGAAGCAAAAAGAGAGCTTCCTGAAATTGCTACTGTGGTATTTATGCCAAATGAGTGCTTTTTTGTGGAAAATCTTAAGACCTTTGCAAATCTAAATGCTAAAGACACTTATTTTGCATACTATTCAAAGGAGCTTACCTGCAATGATAAGAACGGTGCTAGCTTTAGCTATGACAGCTCTGATACGGAAACCCTTTGGGAAATAGTTGACATCATCTGCGAAAATGATAAATTTGATGTTGAGTTAAAAAATACTGAAGATGACGTCGTACAGATGACGTTATTTTAAGAGGGAGCGTATTATATAATGTCTACAGGCTTAAATGTTGAAAAAGGAAATATAAAACTTTGTAGCAGGCAATATAATGCTGAACTTGACAAAATTATAGATGTTACAAGGCTTATCCCTTTTTTTAAACTTTTAAAATATTCAGGAAAAGTTATTTGCACTTCTGAAAACAAAGATACCTTTTACAGGGAAAGGATGTATGTTGCTAAAGTTAAAACAGATACTGCTTTAGTTAGAGTATTTTACGATTTTAGCGACTGGACACCTTTTATTGGCTTTATAAGACCGTCAACCTATGCTGACTATAAAATTATAATCGGTCGAAAAAATGAACTTGTTGTAAAAAAGATAAGCTGCTCCGAATTTGAAAAATTACTCAGATGATTTTAAGCGGCAACTATATTAGACTATTATTATGAAAAATATTAAATGATTTGAAATTTTTGTCATAAAATTACACAACTTTGGAAAGGTTTGAAATTTTTGCCATAAAATTACACAACTTTAGAATATTTTGAATTTTTTGTCAAAAAATTACACAACTGGAGATTAAAAAAAATGACAATTATATTTAATATTTTAACATATATGATTATTACTGCCTTTATCACAATATGTCTTTTTAAGGAAAAGTACATTAACAAGGTAATCGCTGTATATAATATGAAATTTAACAAGAAATTAGTAAACGTTATAATATATCCTTGGATATATTATATGGTAGCCGCAGTTATTGCTAACGTTATATTTTTATTCTATAAGCCTATACCAAGCTCTCTTGTAAAATACGACCAAATATCTGTGCCTTTTATGGCAATATTTGGAATGACAAGCGCTATTCTTGCACATAATAAAAAAATAGGCTGCTTTATATACTGCATGTATTGCATATCAACGCTTTTTGCAAATACAATGTTTGCTTTAAATAGCGTATGCGTAACGTTTTTATTTGCTTTGACTATGGTATTTGGACTTTTAGCAAGTCCTGTTAGAAAAAATAAAATGCAGATAACGGCATTTCTTACAGCTGCCTGCGTATGGCTTATTGTAAACTTTTTTATAGTGCGGACAATTATACCGACTGAGAGCATGGCAAATACAATTCCTGCTGGAAGCACAGTTATAGGAAATAAGTTCATATATAAATTTTTAGCACCTCACACAGGGGATATAATTGGATTTTTAGACCCTGTTACCAAACGTGTTGAATATACAAAAAGACTGGCTGTAAATTCAGGGGAGACTGGCGACCTTAATAAAGATATTAACGGTCATCGCTATAATGTTGAAGGGATTTTAAAAAGTAACCTTATATACGTACCTAAAAAAGGGGACATCGTTAAAATTAAAAAAGTTCTTAAGGCGAAAAAGATAATAGGTCTTGTCAAAGGTCAGCTTTTATGTGCCGTGGACTTTAACAGCCTAAAGGAAATACATAAGGAAGAATTGTACAATATATTGGACAAATATAAATTTAGCAGTGTCAAGAGCCAAGCTCTTATTGGAAATACAGACTACCTTAGCCTAGCCGAACCTGAAAGTGAATATTTTTATACTTTTACGTTATCAGTAAACGGAAAGGAAACGCTTCCTATATATGAATTTAGAAGCGATGAAAATATTATGAAACAATTATTGAAAGGTCAGGGTTATACCCTTAAAAAAGACTACATGCTTCCGCTTGGAGATAACACTGCAAATTCCTTTGACGGGCGGTATTTTGGATTTATAGCCAAAAATGATGTGCTGACTAACTTCAAATACAAGATGTCGCATAAAGCACCATTTATAACAAAACTAAGATGAAAGGACAAGATTAAGATATGATTTTTGAAACAACTACTTACGACTTGGAGACAAACGGTCTTAAAGGAACGTCCGTATTGTCTTTTACACAGATTAGCCACCTGTATTCAAGCTCATCTGATTTAACTGAAAATCATTTTTTAGAGCTGTCAAGTGACACAAGGTACTATGAGCGTGAAGCTGGCGAAGCAATGAACTTTGGAGCATTGAAGGTCAATCGTCTTTACGACAATGTGATTGAACAGAAAAGGCGTGGCGTAAGCTATCCTAAATATTTTAGGGACGACCTTCCCAATCTTTTAAATATGTTTTCAAAGGAAATTATTATCGGTCACAACCATATCAGCTTTGACAACTCCTTTATGAAAATTGATGAACTAGGATTTAACAAAAAAGCAAAAATGATTGACACAATGTCTCTTAACAGAGACATCATTAAAATTCCAGCGAGAAACGGACGGACTTTGTATAAGAACCCAAAATTAATAGAAGCCAGCGAATACTATAAGGTCTATACCAATGACAAGGACTTCCATACTTCGCTTGATGATACTAAGATGACGTTTGGAATATTTAAGAAAATGCTGGAAAATGACGAAGCGAAAATTATTTTAAATGATGAAATAATAGGAGTTGAAACCTGTAAAAATTCAAGGCAGCTTTTCAATAATGCGCAAAAATTTCTTATCGGAAATGATACATATTTTTGCCATAATGACAATATTGCAGGCATTTGCGAAAACCGAAACTTTGTATGGAACATAGATGACTTCGTTAAGTTTTCAAGCAGAGGTGTGTCATCAGCGTTATTTAACTTTACACGCTTTACTCAGGAAATAACATCTGACTTTAATAGATTACATTACTGTATGCTAAAAGGAAATACGCTTACAGCATACATAGACCGAATTAACATCAACTATAACTCTATACCAAGTGACTTTAACGGAGTAATATCATATAATTCAGATGATATTTTTACATATCAGGCTTCCTGTGACTATTTTCATAAATTTTTACAGGAAAAATTTAAAAAAGCAACGATTATAGATTTAAAAAAATAAAAAAAGCAGACTTTTTTAGTCTGCTATTTTTATTATTGATTTATTAAGTTTGAAATGATAACTTTCTTATTATCGTCTACTAGATTATTTGACATTAAATATTTTACAAAATCTATGCTGTCATTACTAAGTATAATCTTATTCTGTCTATATTCAAGATTTATTGGCACATCATACTCATTAAACAGGTCTATTATGTCAAACAGCTCTAAGAAATCTCCGTCAAAATTGTCAGACAGGGTATTGTCAAGTTTTACCTCGTTAAACTCTTTCATATGCAAGAAGTCATAGGGCATGACGGATATAAATTTTCTTACAGGTACTGCGTTATTATGCTCTAAAATTCTGTATACGAATGTCGAGCAGTTATATTTTTTTGTGTCAAGCTGCAAAGGCGTAGGAGTATACTTTAACTTTCCGCTATCCTTTATAAATGTTAGCTCCTTTTCAATGTCTACAGGCTTTTTAGGTCTA
>ERZ773203.1580-NODE-1580-length-11351-cov-2.673070_pt1 | contig 11351 bp, 11 predicted proteins | sample MGYA00580529_ERZ773203 | MGnify/ENA primary metagenome ERZ773203 (study PRJEB29015, sample SAMEA2738176) | human oral metagenome | biome: human oral; feature: human-associated habitat; material: saliva | place: China | collected 2177 ... | reverse complement strand
GTAACCATGGGGTGTTCAAAAAACCTTGTGGATTCCGAACTTATCATGAAGCAGTTTGAGGTTAATGGCTATTATTGTACTCATGATTCAGAGTGCCCAGAAGGGGAAATAGCTGTAATAAACACCTGCGGTTTTATTGAAGCGGCAAAGGAGGAAAGTATTAATACTATACTGGAATTTGTTAATAGAAAAAAGAATGGACAGCTTAATAGATTGTATGTCATGGGCTGTCTCTCGGAGCGCTATAAAGATGAATTAGAAAAAGAGCTCCCAGAGGTTGATAAATTTTATGGTAAGTTTAATTATAAACAGTTGCTGTCTGATCTTGGTAAGGCTGAAATTCCTTCTTGTGACGGATTACGACATCTCACAACACCACGCCATTATGCTTATGTAAAGATAGCTGAAGGATGTGATCGTCATTGTGCCTATTGTGCTATTCCCCTTATTACTGGTAAACATCATTCAAGACCTATAGAGAATATCCTTGGAGAAGTCAGAGAACTTGTTGCTCAAGGTGTAAAAGAGTTTCAAATTATTGAGCAAGAGTTGACTTACTATGGAGTAGATATTGATGGGAAGCACCATATAGCTGAACTTATTTCTCGTATGGCTGATATAGAAGGGGTACAATGGATTCGCCTTCACTATGCCTATCCTAATCAGTTCCCACTTGAATTACTTGATGTAATAGCAGAGAAACCTAATGTATGTAAGTACTTGGATATCGCTTTCCAACATATTTCTGATCATATGTTAAAGCGTATGCATCGTCATGTTACTAAGAGTGAGACAATGAATCTTATAGAGAAAATTCGACGTAGAGTACCTGGTATTCATCTTCGGACGACCTTGATGGTCGGTTTTCCTGGAGAGACAGATGACGATTTTGAAGAATTGAAGGAATTCATCTCTAGAGTTCGCTTTGAACGTATGGGTGCTTTTGCTTATTCTGAAGAAGATGGAACATATAAGGATGATGTTTCTAACGAAGTAAAGCAGCAAAGATTGGATGAATTATTAGCAATTCAACAAGAGATATCAAGACAGTTAGAAGCAAAAAAAGTTGGAAAAATATTTAAGGTGGTTATTGACCGCAAAGAGGGAGATTATTATGTTGGGCGTACAGAATACTGTTCTCCTGAAGTTGATCCGGAGGTTTTGATCCCAGTAAGAAAAAAAGTGTTGTGCGTAGGTAATTTCTATAGTGTTCGTATTACAGAGTCTGATGAGTTTGACCTTTTTGGTGAGGTAGTTTCATACGACGATTAAACTTTAAAAAATATGAATAATAAAGAGTTTATTGGTGCGATTGCTTTAAAGACAGGATATACTCAAGATGAGAGTCAGCAGATGGTGAAAGATGTTATAGAACAGCTGAGTAAATACTTTGAGTCTGGTGAATCCGTGGCAGTTTCAGGTTTTGGCACATTTGAAGTTAAGAAACGATTGGAGCGTGTAATGGTAAATCCGGCAACAGGCCTCCGAATGTTGGTTCCTCCCAAGTTGGTACTTAACTTTAAGCCTGCTACAATGATAAAGGTACAAGTGAAGAAAGGGGGTATGGAGAATGGCTAAAAGTGTTATACAAATAATAGCAACAGCTATAGCAAAGAAACATAATATTTCTATAGCTCATGCGTCAAGTTTCGTAGAAGCTTTCTTCACGGTTATAGGAGATGAGTTGAAGAGAGGCAATCAAGTAAAAGTTAAAGGACTCGGAACATTTAAGGTTCAAACAGTAAAGCCACGTGAGAGTGTAAATGTGAATACGGGAGAGCGTGTGTTGATAAAAGGGCATGATAAAATATCTTTTACTCCTGATGCATCAATGAAAGAACTCGTTAATAAACCTTTCTCTCAATTTGAAACGGTTGTTATTAGTGATAACGTGAATGTTGAAGAATTAGAGACTCTTCCTGAGGAGGAATTGTCGGAGACTGTAGAGCAGGCTGATCAAGATTTTGAGGATACTATATCAAAGTCCTCTGTTGTAGACAACAGTTTTACTGCAGCAATGGATAATTCTATAGATGAAGATAATGATTCTCCTAATACGTTTAATACTCAGTCCGTTAATGGGGTTAAGAGAACACAGGAAAATAATAATAGTCAGAAAGAGGTAGTAGAAACGTATTCTTCAGTTTATGCAAAATCGCAAGAAACTCTATATTCTACTAAAGATAAATATGTTGATACCCCGAATGTAACTACTTCTGGAGAGGCTCTTAATGATATTGATGACACTGATGACGATATAGAATCTTCTTCTAATAGTATACTGAGAGTAGTTGCATTTTTGGCTGCTATTATTATTGTTTTTCTTGGAGTCTTCCTTTGGATGAAGGTGGGAAGTGGAAAGGGAAAAAATAATAAAGTGGAGTTAAGCCTTCAACAGAAAAAACTTGTAAAGAAGGATACCACAGTGTCAGTTGCAAAAGCTTCAGTGCCTGATACTCTAAAGGATGTTGCTTCAAGAGTAAAAAAGGTAGAATATTTTATGCATATGAATAATGATGCACGTATCCGCTATGGTGCATATAATATTGTAGGGATAGATCGTATAGTTGTATTAAAAAAAGGTCAGACAATGGCGAAATATAGCCGTCAAACCTTGGGGGCTGATATGATAGGTTATTTTCAGGTCCTTAATGGGCGTAATACAATGGCAGAAGGAGATACAATGAAAGTACCTCGTGTAGAATTACGACCCCAATACAGAAAAAAATAAAATGACAAAAAGTTTCTTAAATAATGAATTTGAGGAACTTTTTTAATATAATTTAGGCTCTTATTCTTGTTTCATATCGCTTTTATATTGTACTTTTGTAATTCATAGAGTTTATAATAAGCAGTATAATATAAGAGACATTATAATGGCAGAATCTATTGATATTAGAGAGTTAAATCAACGAATAGAGAAACAAAGTTCCTTCATTACAGATCTTACGGTTGGTATGAATCAGGTTATTGTCGGGCAACGACATCTTATAGATTCGTTACTAATATCTTTACTTAGCGGTGGTCATATTCTTCTTGAAGGCGTACCTGGTTTAGCAAAAACATTAGCGATAAAAACTTTATCCGAAGCGGTAAATGGCGTTTTTTCAAGGATACAGTTCACTCCCGACTTGCTCCCAGCCGATGTTATAGGCACAATGGTCTATAATGTAAAGGAAAACGACTTCCTGATAAAGCGAGGCCCCGTGTTTGCAAACTTTGTCTTAGCAGATGAGATTAACCGAGCTCCATCAAAAGTGCAATCCGCCCTCTTAGAGGCAATGCAAGAAAAGCAGGTAACAATAGGTGATGAAACAATGCCTCTTCCTAAACCTTTCCTCGTGCTCGCTACACAAAACCCAATAGATCAAGAGGGTACTTATCTGCTGCCAGAAGCACAGAGCGACCGTTTTATGCTAAAATGCACCATAGACTACCCCGATTTTGAAGATGAAAGAAAAGTAATGCGAATGGTCTCAACGGCTCATCACCCCGAAATACAGCAGGTAATATCTTTGGAACACATACAGGAAGCAAAGGAGCTTATCAATCAAATTTACCTTGATGAAAAAATAGAAAAATACATCCTTGATATGGTCTTTGCTACCCGATACCCAGAAAAATACGGACTGGTAGAGCTGAAAGATTTTATCGATTTCGGTGCTTCGCCAAGAGCATCCATTAATCTGGCAATTGCATCCCGCGCCTGTGCATTCCTGAAAAATAGAGCTTTTGTAATTCCAGAAGATGTGAAAAGTATAGCAAAAGATGTTCTCCGTCACAGAATAGGGCTCTCCTTTGAAGCAGAGGCAGAAAACATCACCGCAGAAGAGATTATAGACAAAATTTTAAACAAGATACAAGCACCTTAATCGTGTAAAAAAGTAATAATAAAATGCTCCGATACCATAACATACAGGTTGTTTTGCAAGAGGTTCCCGGTCAGATTACGCTCTGTTTCAGTATCACGGGTTGCCCTCTGCGCTGTAAAGGTTGCCACTCGCCTTTTCTGTGGAAAAATGGTAGCGGAAATGTATTAACCGATGAATTATTCATCAGCCTTATAGAAAAATATCAAAGTATGATTTCCTGTATCCTCTTTATGGGAGGAGAATGGGAGGAAGAAGATTTAATAGAGAAACTAAAAATAGCGATAGATAGAGGATTAAACACCTGCCTTTACACAGGCTTGGATGATGTATCAGATGAAATAAAAAAATATTTAACATGGCTTAAAGTAGGACCTTGGATAGAAGAATTAGGTGGATTAGACAGTCCGAAAACCAATCAAAAATTTATTAATGTAGAAACCAACGAGATTTTAAATTACTATTTTAACAATAAAAATTCAACACTATGATTCGTTTAACACCTAACCAGATCAATCAAAAGATTGATTTTATCGACAAGTACATCAAAGCAGGAAATGCTGCATCTGCTTCATCCGTAGATGCTAATGCCAATGTAACTTCCAAAAATATTGCGACAATGGAAGCGGAAATCAACAAGGATATCAATATCCAGATTAACCGCGAGCTGGTACGCAGAAAGATTGCAACCCTCTTTGATGAAGAAACTGCAAGCGAATACATTCGCCAGATTGAAAGTCACGAAATCTATGTTCACGACGAAACCTCACTCAAGCCTTATTGCGTTTCTATCAGTATGTATCCTTTCCTACTCGATGGTCTCCTGAAAATCGGTGGAGAAAGTAAAGCTCCTAAGCACTTGGAGAGCTTCTGCGGAGAGTTCGTAAACTTGGTTTTTGCCGTTAGTTCGCAGTTCGCTGGGGCTTTGGCTACGGTAGAATTCCTCTTATACTTTGATCATTTTGCTGCAAAAGACTATGGTGAAGATTACTTAGAAACCCATACTAAAGCCGTTGAAAATCACCTACAGCATGTGGTTTATGCCATCAACCAACCAGCTGCAGCGCGTGGATATCAGTCCGTTTTCTGGAATATTTCGCTTTATGATAAGCCTTACTTTGACAGTATGTTTGGTGAGTTCGTCTTCCCTGATATGTCTCGCCCTGTCTGGGAGCGCTTCTCTCGCTTCCAAAGGTTCTTTATGAAGTGGTTTAATAAAGAACGAACTAAAGCCGTTCTTACTTTCCCTGTCGTTACCGCGGCTATGCTTACCGATGGCACCAAGCCTGTGGATAGCACTTTTGCCGAAATGTGTGCAGAAGAGCTCAGCGAAGGCAATTCATTCTTCGTCTATCAGTCCGAAAGTGCCGACAGCCTCGCTTCCTGCTGCCGACTCCGCAATGAAATCAGTGATAATACCTTCAGCTATTCTTTGGGAGCAGGTGGGGTAGCTACGGGCTCTATCAATGTCATCACATTAAATATAAACCGACTGATTCAGCAGAAAAAAGACCTTCAAAAAGAAGTTCAGAAAATACATAAGTACCAAGTTGCTTTCAGAAAATTAGTAGAAGAATACAAAGAAGCGGGCTTACTTCCAGTCTATGATGCAGGCTTTATCTCTCTAGATAAGCAGTTCCTCACTATAGGAATTAATGGAATGGTAGAAGCTGCCGAATATCTCGGTATAGAAGCAAGCAATAACGATGACTATAAAAACTTCGTAAGCCATCATCTTAAAATAATTTATGATGAGAACAAGAAAGCAAAACAGCTCTATGGTTATATGTTCAACACAGAATTTGTCCCAGCCGAAAACCTCGGGGTAAAAAATGCTTCTTGGGATCAGAAAGACGGCCTATTCTCTCCTCGTGATTGCTACAATTCTTACTTCTACCCTGTGGAAGACGAAAGAATCAATGTCTTAGATAAAATCATCCTTCACGGCAAAGAGATTATCCAGTATTTAGATGGCGGCTCTGCTCTCCACCTAAACTTAGAAGAAACACCGAGCAAAGAGGGCTTTATCAAGCTTCTAAATGCCACCGCACTTTCGGGTTGCAATTATTTCTGCTTCAATATTCGTATCACGATTTGTAATGAATGCAACCATATAGACAAGCGAACCCTCTACGAATGCAGCAAATGCCACTCAAGCAATATAGACCACGCCACCCGAGTTATCGGTTACCTAAAACGCGTATCTTGCTTCAGTAATGCAAGGCAAAAAGAGCATCAGTTGAGACATTATCACTATTCATAATGATAAAAGACATTATAAAAAAAGTAAAACAGATCGAAATCCGATCAAAAAGGAAGACCAATACTTCCCTCATAGGTCTACATTCCTCTGCCTTCAAAGGGCAGGGGATGACCTTTTCTGAGGTACGCCCTTATCAGTTCGGCGATGAAATCCGAAGAATCGACTGGAATAAAACCGCTCGCTTCCAAGAGCCCTTCGTAAAGGTGATGGAAGAAGAACGAGAGCTCACCATAATTTTCTTAGTAGATATTTCAGCGTCTATGGACTACGGCACCCACATTTCCCTTAAAAAGGAGTTCGTCGCCGAAATATGCGCAAGCATCGGCCTTTCCGCTGTTGGTAATAATGACAAAGTAGGCCTCATCCTCTTTGCCGACAAAGTCTATAAAGTCATCCCTCCAAAGAAAAGCAAAAAGCACCTCTTAGCCGTAATTTCCAGTATCCTCTCGGCAAGCTATATCCCCGCTGAAACCAGCATAGACAACGCCCTGCAATATGTAATGAATGCCTTTAAGAAGAGAGCTTTACTCTTTGTCTTGTCCGATTTCGAGGCAAAATACTCCACCAAATCATTAAAAATCGCAGCAAAAAAAAATTCCCTGCTCGGCATAAGAATTTCCGATGAAAAAGACAATCAAATCCCAGACATCGGAATCGCCCTCCTCACCGACTCCGAAACGGGCGAGCAAATCTGGGCAAATACCTCTAACCCCCGCTGGAGATACAACTTCCGAGAGGCAAGGATGAAAAAACTCCACCTCCTCAAAACCGACTTTGAAAGCACGTCAGCAGCCTTCATTAATCTAAACACGGGTGACGACTATGTCAAGTCCCTAAAAACTTATTTTAAACGCTAATTACGAATGAAAATCCTCCCCATTCTCCTCCTTTTTCTGGGCATCTTCATCCATTCTCAGACCCTCAGCACTCAGCTCGATAAGCGAAAGCTCTCCCTCGGCGAGCCCGCCACTTACACTTTAAGAATCGAGGGGCTAAACTCCCAAAATATCTCCATTCCACAGAAAAACGAGCTCCTGCCTTTCCACTTTGAGGTCATTCGCGACAGCATCAGCCAGTCGTCCGATATCTACGAAAGGATTATAGAATTCAGCATCTTAGAGGAGGGCAACTTCAAAATCCCCTCCTACGACATCAAGGTGGGAGAAAAAAACCTCAAAACCATTTCCTACGACATCGAAGTCATAAACTCCTCCCAAAAAGGCGAGCAAATCCACGATATAATGAAAAATAAAGGAATAAAGCTCTCCCTCACCGATTATTGGCTCCTCTACAAGAACTTTATCCTCGCCGGCATCCTCATTATCGCTGCCACCCTCGCCATCCTCTATTTTATAAGATACAGCAAAGCAAAACACTCCTCTCCTGCTCAAATTACCAACACCACACTCAAAAGATTAGACACTTTGCGCAAGAAAAAATACATACAAAACAATGATTTCCGCTCCTTCTATGTCGAGCTCATAGAAATCACCCGTGATTTCCTCACAAAGCAATACAGAATACCCGCAAATATCCTCCTCACCGACGATCTTATCTTCCTGATGAAGAAAATCAACTCCATCCCCACCGAAACAGAGCAGTTGTTAGAGCAAATCTTCTTTCGGGGTGATGCTGCAAAGTTTGCAAAAGCCTATCCCGAGCAAGAGCAAATGCTTATTGACCTCAATGACTTAACGCATATCGTAAAAAAATCAATAAGTGATATAGAGTTTGAGAACCTAAGGAAAGAGGTTTAGATCAGAATATTAAAAATAAAAGAGACTCATAAAAGACAATGACAGCTAATTTTCAGTTTCATTCACCAGTATTTTTATTCCTCTTCATCCTGTTTATACCTTTGATTATTCGGGATGTAGTGCGCAGGAGATCATCAGGAGTGAAAATTCCCTCTTTGGCGGGTAGCTCTCCCAGCCGAAGCATCAGAATCATTATTCCACTGCTCAAGTTCAGCAAATATCTTATTCTTTCCGCTCTTATTCTTGCAATGGCAAGACCTCGTACTTTCACTGTCTCCCAAAATAGAGATGATACTAAGGGCATAGACATCATACTCACCGTAGATGTCTCTCTTTCTATGCTTGCGAAGGATTTAGAACCCGACAGATTAGAAGCCTTGAAAAAAATTGCTATTGATTTCGTCTCCCAAAGGCCCAGTGACCGTATTGGGCTGGTTACCTATTCTGGAGAAGCACTTACAAAAGTCCCTGTAACCTTTGATCATAAAGTTCTAAAAGAAGAACTCGCAGCCCTCAACCCTACTGAACTCGAGCCAGGCACCTCCATTGGTGATGGGCTTGCAGTTGCTGTTTCTCATTTAAAAGATAGCAAGGCAAAAAGCAAAGTTATCATTCTAATGACCGATGGCGTTAATACTATTTTTAACGGTGTTCCTCCAATGACAGCTGCTGAGCTCGCTCGCAATAATAATATAAAAGTCTATACCATCGGTATCGGTACCAATGGCTATGCCCTGATGCCCACTTCTGTAGATATCTTCGGTGAACTTATCTTTAGTGAGACCGAGGTTACTATAGACGAACCTGTTCTCAGAGAAATTGCCCAAAATACAGGTGGTAAATACTTCCGCGCTACATCCAACGAGAGCCTCGCAAAGGTCTATGAGTCCATTAACACCCTTGAAAAGTCTGAGCTTAAAATCCAAACCCTCTATCAATACGAAGAATACTTTCAGTACTTCTTATGGATAGCTCTCTTACTGCTGTTCACCGATGCACTCCTCCGTTGGGTACTTTTTAAAATGATTAATTAAATTTGGCATTATAAAAAACCAAAAATATTTATTTCACCTTATTTAAAGCCATATTCAGAATGATATTAGGAAACTCCACCTATCTTTTACTCCTTCTCCTTTTTCCACTAATGGGGCTCATCATTATCCGCTACATCAGGTGGAAAAAAAGCCGAAAACACATCTTTGCTGAAAGCTCTTTTCATAAAAATATATTTGGTGGAGAGCATAGGTTCAGTAGGATTATACCCTATTTCTACCTTCTTAGTCTGCTTTTTCTGATTTTCTCCATCATAGACCTGGTCGCAGGTGAGGAAAAGGTGGAAAGCAAACAGAAAGTGAGCAATATTATCTTCGTTTTAGATGTTTCCAACTCTATGAATACTGAAGATGTCCCCCCAAGCAGGTTAGAAATGGCAAAAGACATCATCAGTAGTACCCTTCCAAGCCTCTCTGGTAGTAGAATAGGCTTAGTTGTCTTTGCAGGTGAGGCTGCCTCCATTATGCCCCTTACTTCCGACCTCAGTGCCACCGAAAACTATATTAACGGCATCCAATCCTCTATAATAAAAGTACAGGGAACCGATTTTCTAAAGGCAATCGAGACCGCAGCAGCTAAATTCCACGATATTCCCAAAGGTTCAAGGCATATTATCCTCCTCAGCGATGGCGAGGACAACGAGGGTAATGAAGATTCTGCCATCTCACTTGCACAGAAGGAGGGAATTTCGGTTACGACTGTAGGAATTGGTACTCCCGAAGGTGCTCCAATCCCAGAATACTTCTACGGGCAGCTAATGGGCTACAAAAGCGACCTCTATGGCGAGACCGTCATCAGTAAAAGACAGGAAAAAGCCCTAAAAAATATCGCCAAGAAGACCAATGCTTCCTATATAAATGGAAATAATAGAGCTACTGCCAGCTCAGAAATCATCAGTAATATAAAAAACAGAGCAGGCAATTCGTCCATCATCATAGAATCCCAAAACACCGAGCATTACTATCAGTATTTTCTGGCTGTTTCTATTTTCTTCCTCTTCATCATCTACCTTTTCAATCCAAAACGAGACTTGAATTTGTAATTCTTCTCTTTTATGAATAAATACGAATGTTATAAATTAGCCCTAAAATCACTTCTTATGATAAAGAACCTCACAACTTTCATCCTGTTTTTATTCACTTTCTCAATCTCCGCCCAGCAAAAATACTACGAATTCGGCTGGAATAATCACTACGGAATTGTAGATGAACAAGGAAACGAAATCATCGCTCCCACATACGAATGGAAATCCTATACATTAGGGCAAGAGTCTCATTTTATCTCGCTTAATAGCGATTATAACGGCGCTTTAATCATCAATACCCAAACAGGGAAAACAGAAAAATTTGATTATCTCAAAGACACTTATTTAGTTGATTTAGATAATAAAGAATATCTCTATGCCTACAATGAAAAAGGAGGTTTTCTTCTAAATAATATTGACTTAGATGAGCGAATTAGCCTTCCAAAAAAATATAAAACAGTACGAAAAGATGGCGAATACCTAACGGCTTTTTTGGATAATCATAATCTTGAATTCATCTCTATCAAGGATTTTGAAATAAAAAAATCTGTAAAAACCCAAGATATTATACAAAATTTCAAAACCAAAAAAGGCAATAGAATTTATGTGGTTCATCAAAGAAACTCCACCCTCTTTTTAGACGACCATTTGGATAAAATAACCTCCATAAATAAAACCCTTAAAGGCTTCAAAAACATTCAAAGCTATTTGAAGCGACTTAATATAGAGATTATCGAAGAAGAATACCCCACCGCTGTGGCAATAGGAGGTCTTTCCGATTATCCTGTCATCAGACCCAAAAAAGAGGGTGAATATTCTGTATTTAATCTCTACACCTCCAAAGAGAGCTCCAAGCCTTTCTTTAAATTCAAAGAAAAGGAGATGCGCATTTATTATTCTGCTGAAGAAATGAGCGTTGCACTGAGAACTCCCCAAAAGTTATTCGTCTTTTTCTATGCAAAAGCTGATACCAAAACTCTACTTCTTCCTAAAAAATACTGGAAAGATTTCGATCTACAACTTATTGATAATGGGACTTTGTAAGTCCCATTTTATCTCTTGAAAAGTATAAAATTAAAACACTAAAAATCTTACTTTTTCACAAAAAGATTAAACGAAACTATTCTACCATCTGAAATGTGAAATGTCAGTTTTTGATGAATTAGTTCAGCTTTTTGGTGAAGTAGTTTACCTTTTTGGTGAACTATTGTCAGTATTTAGTGAAGTAGTTTACCTTTTTGGTAAACTATTGTCAGTTTTTGGTGAAGTAGTTATCCTAAAAGCGAAAAATCCAAAAATCAACGCTAAGAAAACTACTGCAGCCCCATTATTTAATAATTAAAGGGTCTATGCCCCCTCTGACCCTACCAACAAAAAAAGGTTCT
>ERZ773203.1578-NODE-1578-length-11372-cov-54.357427_pt1 | contig 11372 bp, 9 predicted proteins | sample MGYA00580529_ERZ773203 | MGnify/ENA primary metagenome ERZ773203 (study PRJEB29015, sample SAMEA2738176) | human oral metagenome | biome: human oral; feature: human-associated habitat; material: saliva | place: China | collected 2177 ... | reverse complement strand
TCAGGGTTTTCCAACACTTGCACCAAGCTGAACAGTTCTTTTTCCATACGGTACAGCACCAAACGGCCGCGACCGCGCATAACAGGATCACCCGGCATCAATTGAGGATGAGGGAAACGCTCGTCAATGTATTCGTTGATAATGTTTGATTCGTGCAAAATCAAATCACGCTCAACCAGAACCGGTACTTGGTTATACGGATTCATCAAAGCCAAGTCTTCAGGTTTATTGAACACGTCCACATCTTTGATTTCAAAATCCATGCCTTTCTCATACAATACAAAACGGCAACGTTGGCTGAATGGACAAGTAATACCCGAATACAAAGTCATCATAATCTTCTACTCCTGATCAATCTTTTCAGACGGCCTTAAGCCTTATAAAAATTCTGAAAGAATTATACATAATTTCAAATACTTAATCCATAAATTAAAAATAACACACTGTTTACATTAAGAAATTTTTAGATTTTCATTAATTCAACATAAATTAATCAAGCAAAAAAAAGGCAAACCCGAAACAGGCTTGCCTTTTTGATTCAAAAGAATTAATGAACGTCTTTCCAGAATTCTTTTTTCAGGAAGTACGCCAACGGCAACATTACGGCAAACAGGAATGTCAAAACCATGTAACCGATACGGTGGCGTTGCAATTGAGCAGGCTCACCCATGTATACCAGGTAGTTTACCAAATCGCGCACATAAGCATCGTACTCTTTTTGGATTACTTTACCGTTAGGCAGACGACGGCTGTGCAGACCGGTAGATTCCCAATACAGTTTAGGAGTCAGGTTGCCATGCTCGTCTTTAATCATAACGGGCTGACCTTTGGCATCCAACTCAACGGCTTGAACACCTTGTTGCTCCCACAATGGGTGAGGCATACTCGCGCCGGCCAAAACGGTATTGTTCCAACCGTTCGGACGAGTTGGGTCTTTATAGAAACCGCGCATATAAGCGTACAGGTAGTCTGCACCTTTAGAACGAGCAATCAGGGTCAAATCCGGCGGAGGCGCACCCAACCATTTGGAGGCATCTTTCGGATCCATTGCCGCTACCATTACATCACCAACGTTGTCTGTTGTGAACATCAGGTTTTTCTTGATTTCATCTTCAGTCAAACCAATATCTTTCAGACGGTTGAAGCGCATACCGCTTGCAGAGTGGCAAGACAAACAGTAGTTTGTAAAGATTTGCGCACCGTGCTGCAGACTGACTTGATCACGCAGGTCGATATCGACTTTTTCGTAGTTTGCATGGCCGCCGCTGGCGACGGCTGCACTCATAGGCACTGCCAGCAATAAGGCAGCAAACCAGTTTTTCAAAGTTTGTTTCATTTTCGCTGCCCTCATCAGATATTGGTTGCAAACAAGTAAGCACCGACAACGGTAATACCGACGTAAACAAAGAACATAATTTTTTGTTTAGTAGTGCTCATGGTTACGCGTTCAGGAACTGGTTTGTTGGTATCCAGTTTGGTATAGAACGGCATACCCAGGAAGAATGCAAAGTAGACGAAAGACAGGATACGTGCAACTAAAGTACGAGTATCAGTTGCTACCATTGCACCCAAAATACCCAAACCGATGAAGGCAATGATGAACAGAACCAACGCAGTTTTGAAGATTGGGCCGCGATAGCGGACAGATTTAACCTCGCCTTTATCCAACCAAGGCAACAAGGCGATCAGTACAACTGCTGCACCCATACCGATTACACCCCATACCTGAGTACCGGCAAAGGAAGGAATCGCACGCAGAATTGCGTAGAACGGAGTGAAGTACCATACCGGCGCAATGTGCGGAGGTGTTTTCAGCGCATTCGCTGCATCGAAGTTTGGCGCTTCCAAGAAGTAGCCGCCACCTTCAGGTGCAAAGAACAACACAGAACAGAAGACAATCAGGAATACAACGACGCCCAAGATGTCTTTAACGGTGTAGTAAGGATGGAATGGGATACCATCGCGTGGAATACCGTTTTCATCTTTGTTTTTCTTGATTTCAACGCCATCAGGGTTGTTAGAACCCACTTCGTGCAGGGCGATGATGTGTGCCACAACCAAGCCGAGCAATACCAGAGGTACAGCGATAACGTGCAGGGCGAAGAAACGGTTCAGGGTAACGTCGGAAACGTTGAAGTCACCGCGGATCCAAGTGGACAAATCAGGGCCGATAACAGGGATGGCGGAGAACAGGTTAATAATTACCTGCGCACCCCAGAAGGACATTTGACCCCAAGGCAACAGGTAACCCATAAAGGCTTCTGCCATCAATGCCAAGAAAATCAGGGAACCGAAAATCCACACCAATTCACGAGGTTTTTTGTACGAGCCGTAAATCAGACCACGGAACATGTGCAGATAAACGACGATGAAGAAGAAAGATGCGCCGGTGGAGTGCATGTAGCGGATAATCCAGCCGCCGGACACGTCGCGCATGATGTACTCTACTGCGGTAAAGGCAGCAGGCAGATGGTAGGCGTTAAGGTTGCCGTCCGGTTTGTAGTTCATGGTCAGGAAAATACCGCTGACGATTTGAATTACAAGGACAAGCAGGGCCAAAGAGCCGAAGTAATACCAGAAGTTGAAGTTCTTCGGCGCATAGTATTGAGCCAAATGCTCATTCCACATTTTAGACAGAGGGAAGCGAGCGTCCATCCAGCCTAACAATGCTTTTGCTTTGCTATTGGTTTGGTTTGCCATAATTATCGTTCCTTATTTTTAGTCTTCGCCCACCAAAACAGTTGTATCGCTCAGATATTTGTAAGGCGGTACAACCAAGTTGGTCGGTGCAGGAACACCTTTGTATACTCGGCCTGCCATGTCGAATTTCGAACCGTGGCACGGGCAGAAGAAGCCGCCTTTCCAGTCTGCGCCCAAATCCGCAGGGGCAACGTCGGGACGGTAGGTCGGAGAGCAACCCAGGTGGGTACAGATACCGATAGCGACGAGGAGGTTCGGCTTGATCGAACGGGTCTCGTTTTTACAGTTTTCGGGCTGATGATCCACTTCGGAATTAGGATCTGTAACTGCGCCATCCAAACTTTTCAAGTCTTTGAGCTGTTGATCTGTGCGGTTGACCAGCCAAATCGGTTTACCCTGCCATTCGGCAGTCAGCATTTGGCCTGCTTCGATTTTGCTGACATCTACTTCGACAGCAGCACCGGCAGCCTTAGCTTTCTCCGATGGGAAGAAGCTGGCCACGAAAGGCGTAGCTACGCCCAGAGCCGCCACACCGCCTGCACCGCATGTAGCCAGTGTCAGGAAACGGCGGCGACCGTTGTTGATTTCTTGATTATCCATTATTCAGTCGTCCTAAAATTTTGGGAATACCGAGCCATTAAACAGCGTAATTCTACCTAGTTTGTTGTAATACTCAAAGCATTATTTAAAATAAGGTAAAGTTTTATGATATTGCTCAATACTCAGGCAGGGTTGTTTTCATCAAAGTGAACCACTTCGATACCGAATTTTTCTGCCACGGCATCGCCTAAGGCGCGTACGCCGTAACGTTCTGTCGCGTGATGGCCGGCGCTGATAAATGCCACACCCGTTTCATTGGCAAGATGATATTGCGCTTCGGAAATTTCACCGGTCAGATACGCATCGACACCTTCGTCTGCGGCCGTCTGAAAAAATCCCTGCGCACCGCCACTACACCAGGCAATACGTTTGATTTCGCGTTCAAAATCGCCGATAACAGTCGGCTTGCGGCCGAATACCGCCTCAATGCGTTCAGACAACTGCGCCAATGTTTGCGTGGTTTTCAGACGGCCTGTATTCAACAGATTTTGCTCGCCGAATTGTTTTTCGAGCACCCAATCGAGTTTCTCGGCCAACTGTGCGTTATTGCCTAGTTGCGGGTGCACATCTAGCGGCAGGTGGTAGCCCACCATATTGATTTGGTGTTGCAGCAAGGTTTCAATGCGTGCTTTTTTCCAACCGGTAATCGTGACAGGCTCGCTTTTCCAAAACATGCCGTGGTGAACCAAAAGCATATCTGCCCCCTGCTCTACGGCAAAATCGATTGCAGCTTTGCTGGCGGTAACCGAAGTGGCGATTTTGGCAATTTCTTCTTTGCCTTCGACCTGCAAACCATTGGGCGCATAGTCCTTAAACAGCCCAACCTGCAATGTCTCATCGCACCAAGCCAGAATTTCGCGGCGTAAAGCCATATTCCGCTCCTTATATCTATCTTCAAAAACAGCTTCGCATTCTAACCGCAAAATCTGTTTATGCCTCAAATTCTTACATTCCGATTTCAGCAATCATTCCCAACATTAATCATTTGCACATCATCATGAATTATTTTAATATATCCCACCTTACCCACAGGCCGTCTGAAAACACATGGACTCTATTATCGAATTGCGTCATCTCAAAACCTTGCTGGCTTTAGAAGAAACCGGCAGCGTTTCCCTTGCCGCCAAACGGGTTTTCCTGACCCAATCCGCCCTGTCGCACCAAATCCGCGCCTTGGAAAATTATTACGAAACGCCGTTGTTTGAACGTAAATCCACACCATTGCGCTTCACACCGGCCGGTATGCGCCTGCTGCAACTGGCGCGCGAGCTGTTGCCACAAGTTGCCGCAGCCGAACGTGATCTGGTGCGGATTATCGAAGGCGAAGCCGGCGAACTCAGGCTTGCTGTCGAATGCCACACCTGCTTCGACTGGCTGATGCCTGCCATGGGCGAGTTCCGCCCCTTATGGCCGCAAGTTGAATTGGACATCGTTTCCGGTTTCCAAGCCGATCCGGTCGGGCTACTGCTGCAACACCGCGCCGACCTTGCCATCGTTTCCGAAGCCGAGCCGCTCAACGGCATCAGCTACCGCCCTCTGTTTGCCTATGAAATGGTCGGCATCTGCGCAGAAGACCACCCGCTTGCCGACAAAGACGTTTGGGAAGCGGAAGATTTTATCGACGAAACCTTGATTACTTATCCCGTCCCCGACGAAATGCTGGATTTGCCCAAAAAAGTGCTGCTGCCCAAAGGCATTAATCCGCCGCGCCGCCATAGCGAGCTGACCATTGCCATTATTCAGCTGGTTGCCAGCAAACGCGGCATCGCTGCCCTGCCCTATTGGACGGTCATGCCGTATTTGGAAAAAGGCTACGTCGTCCACCGCAAAATCACTTCAGACGGCCTGCAAAGCAAACTTTATGCCGCCATTCGTACGGAAGATGCCAACAAAGGCTATCTGGACAACTTCTGCCAAATCACGCATGACCGCTGTTTTGCCGACTTGCCGGGTTTGAGCGAATTGGAAATGTAAACTTGAAACAATCAAAAGGCCGTCTGAACAATTTTCAGACGGCCTTTTTTTAATACATACAAAAATTTCACTGCTTCTATTCGGACTCATCCGAACCCAAACACGCCAACAAATCAATTTCAGACGGCCATGTTTTATCAGGCGCAACCCGAATATCGAAATGCTCGCCGCGATAGTCGAAAACCAAACGCCAAGCGTGCAGAAACAGATGTTCCGCCTTATCGCCGCCATACAGCGTATCGCCCAAAATCGGACTGCCTATGCTTTTCATGGCCACGCGCAGCTGATGGGTTTTACCGGTAAACGGTTGCAACACAAACAGGCGCAAACCGGGCTGCAGGCTTTGGCTGCTGAAACGGGTAACGGCAAAATTATCCTCATCACGCGTCAGCTTCCATGTGCCGCGCCGCGAACGCGCCATACCGCCTTTTACCCAACCCTGCTTTTTCGCCGGCTTGTGCGTACCGAGTGCCAAATAAGTTTTACGCATGGTTTTCTCGGCAAACTGTGCCGACAAAGCCGCCGCGCTGTCGCGGTTTAACGCAAACAGCAACAGGCCGCTGGTGGCTTTGTCCAAACGGTGAACCAGCCACACACGTTCAACGCCGAGCTGCTGCGCCAGCGAAGCAGTCAGGCAAACATCTTCTTCCGATTCGCTGTGCACCGATACGCCGCAAGGCTTATTGATGACCACAAAGTCTTTGTGTTCAAAAACAATGTCCCACATTTCAGACGGCCTTCAACACGATACCATCGCCAAGCAGGGTCAAAATACCCAGTAAGCAGAACAAGATACACGCAACAATGCGCACTGCTTTGGCCGGAATTTTGCGCATCAACATTTCGCCCAAATACACGGCAGGCACAGAAGCAATCATCAAACCGGCAATACTGCCGACCACGACCAGCAGGATAGATTGGTATTTTGCCGCCAAAAGAACCGTCGCAATTTGCGTTTTATCGCCGATTTCCGCCAAGAAAAACAGGACGACCGTCGCCGTAAATGCGCCGTATTTCAGCCATTTGCCGTCAGGGTCTTCGTCTTTGTCAGGCAACAGCAGCCATAATCCAACCGCAATAAAGCTGCCACCGACCACCCATTTCATGACTTCGGGCGAAATAGCGGATGCCAGCCAGACACCGAGTGCGGCTGAAACAAGATGGTTCAACAGGGTTGCAACAAAGATACCGGCAACAATCGCGTTTTTGTGGGCAAAACGTGCTGCCAAAAAGAGCGCGAGCAATTGCGTTTTATCGCCGATTTCGGCAATAGCAACGCCCAGTGTCGAGGAGAAAAAAGCTTCCATGATTTAAGATACTCAACCGAAAAGCGGGCAAACAAAAAGCGCTGTGCATACCGCCCGCAAGGGTATGGACAACGCTTACGTCTTGCCTGTCTTCCGATAAAGCAGAGAAGATACCGCTGCCACGGCCGCACAAGCCGATTATGTTGACAACGGTTTCGGCATTGCGCCGAATGGCTACTCCCGTAAGAGTGAAGCGCGAATTGTAAGGCAAACCATGGCTTGAAGCAACAAAAAGAAAAACAAAAGGCCGTCTGAAACCTCATTCAAGCAGGTTTCAGACGGCCTTTCTCACAGCGATTAATTATCGGAGAACAAATCGCCTACTTTTTCGCCTACTTTTTCCCAAAACGATTTTTTGCGCGGGGTTTGGCTAAGATTGAGACCGGAGGAGATTTTTTCAAATTCTTCCAGCAACTCTTTCTGACGATCGGTCAGGTTGACCGGCGTTTCGACCAAAATGTGGCAGTACAAATCGCCGGTCGCGCTGGAACGCAGAGACTTGATGCCTTTGCCTTTCACGCGCATACGGCGGCCGGTTTGCGTTTCTTTCGGAATGTGCAGTTTGACTTTGCCGTCCAAAGTCGGCACTTCGACTTCGCCGCCCAATGCGGCAATGGCAAAGCTGATCGGCAGTTCGCAATGCAGGTCCAAGCCGTTGCGCTCGAAGATTTTGTGTTGTCTTACGCGGACATTGACGTACAAATCGCCTGCCGGTGCGCCGTGTTGACCCGGCTCGCCCTCGCCGCTCAAGCGGATGCGTTGACCGTCGTCGATGCCTGCCGGAATGTTGACTTCAACCGTTTTGCTGGTTTTGGTGCGGCCTTCGCCACGGCATTTGACGCAAGGATCTTTGATTTCTTTGCCTGTACCGTGACAAGTCGGACAAGTCTGCTGCATTTGGAAAATAGCTTGGCGGACGTGTACCGTACCTGAGCCGTGACAGGTCGAACAAGTCGATGCGGATGTGCCCGGTTTGGCACCTGAGCCGTGGCAGACATCACATTCTTCGTAAGTCGGAATGTTGATGCGTTTTTTCACGCCTTTGGCGGCTTCTTCAAGCGAAATCTCTATGCCGACCTGCAAGTCCGCACCGCTGTAATCCGGCTGACGGCCGCCTGCGCTGCCGCCACCGCCGAACATTTGGCTGAAAATATCGGAAAAATCGAAGCCTTGCGCGCCGCCGAACCCGCCAAAACCGCCGAATCCGCCCGCGCCGCCGCCCATGCCCTGCTCAAACGCGGCATGGCCGTATTGGTCGTACATGGCACGTTTTTCCTTGTCTGACAAGGTATCGTAAGCTTTTTGGACTTCTTTAAATTTTTCTTCCGCTTCTTTGTTGTCAGGGTTGCGGTCGGGATGGTATTTCATTGCCAGCTTGCGGTAGGCTTTTTTGATTTCATCGTCGCTAGCGCTGCGGGCAACACCAAGGGTTTCGTAATAATCTTGGGTACTCATAATTTTGATAGTGTTTTGAATAAGTTTGAACTGGGTCGGATATGTGGGCGGAAGGTAAAAAACTCAAGTCGATATTTTTAAGGCCGTCTGAAAATTTTGTTTCAGACGGCCTCCCTCGCCTTGTCAAAGCATGATAATGGCCTTAAAGTGAAAGAATATTTAACCCTATGCCGCTGTTTTATATTAGAAAGGTTTTCCTCCATGATGAAAAAACCGCTTCCTTTTTATGCCTGATGCTGATGGCGACCGCTGTCCAAGCCGCGCCGTCCGACAGCGAACGCATTACAGCACTGGAGCATCAGGTAGCCGAACTGACTGCCCAAGTAAACCGCCTACTGAGCGAGCGTTTGGACGAGCGTTCCGCACGCAGAAACAACGAAGTTCATGTATGCGCGTTGTCGGCATTCACCGACACCTTCCGTACCGAAAACGTCAACCGCGGCCGCGCACACTTGGATGTAATTCAGCAATGCCGCCGCCAGCACGCGGAAATGTTCTGCAAGGAAGAAGCCGTCCGTTGCCAGACTTACCGTTAACCGTTTCATATTTAGGCCGTCTGAAACCCTGTTTTCAGACGGCCTTTCGATTGTTTGCATTCCTCCACGTCAAAACAAACGGGAAACAACAATGCCAAAGCGGTTTGACATGATGTTACGACACAAGCAATCCGCTTCTGAATCCGCTATAATCTGCGTTTGATTTTATTTTCCAACGCCTTTGTATAAAGCGAAACATCATGCAAGAACAATATCAACCCGCCGCCATTGAGCCTGCGGCGCAGAAAAAATGGGATGACGCCCGTATTTTCAACGTCTTCGAAGACGCTTCCAAACCCAAATACTACTGCCTTTCCATGTTCCCCTACCCCAGCGGCAAGCTGCACATGGGGCATGTGCGCAACTACACCATCGGCGACGTATTGAGCCGCTTCAAACGCTTAAACGGCTTCAACGTCATGCAGCCTATGGGTTGGGACGCGTTCGGTATGCCGGCGGAAAACGCGGCGATGAAAAACAACGTCGCCCCCGCCGCTTGGACGTACGACAACATCGAATACATGAAAACCCAGCTCAAAAGCCTGGGTTTTGCGATTGACTGGGAGCGCGAAGTCGCCACCTGCAAACCCGAATACTACCGCTGGGAACAATGGCTGTTTACCAAGCTGTTTGAAAAAGGCATCGTGTACCGCAAAAACGGCACGGTAAACTGGGACCCTGTCGACCAAACCGTCCTAGCCAACGAGCAAGTCATCGACGGACGTGGTTGGCGTTCGGGCGCGTTGATCGAAAAACGCGAAATCCCGATGTATTACTTCAAAATCACGGATTACGCCGAAGAGCTGCTCAACGATTTAGACAAGCTGGAACACTGGCCGGAACAAGTCAAAACCATGCAGCGCAACTGGATCGGCAAATCTCGCGGGATGACCGTGCGCTTCGCTGTTTCAGACGACAGCAAACAAGGCTTGGAAGGCGATTACGCGAAATTCCTGCAAGTTTATACCACCCGCCCCGACACGCTGATGGGCGCGACTTATGTTGCCGTTGCCGCCGAGCATCCGCTGGCAACCGCCGCAGCCGCCGACAAACCCGAATTGCAGGCATTTATCGCCGAATGCAAAGCCGGTTCGGTTGCCGAAGCCGATATGGCGACGATGGAGAAAAAAGGCGTGCCGACCGGCCGCTACGTCGTCAACCCGCTCAACGGCGACAAGCTGGAAGTGTGGATTGCCAACTATGTATTGTGGGGCTACGGCGACGGCGCGGTCATGGCGGTTCCGGCGCACGACGAACGCGATTTTGAGTTTGCCACCAAATACAATCTGCCTAAAAAACAAGTGATTGCCGTCGGCGACAACGCATTCGACGCAAACCAATGGCAAGAATGGTACGGCGACAAAGAAAACGGCGTATTGGTCAACAGCGGCGACTTGGACGGCATGAATTTTCAGACGGCATTCAACGCCATTGCCGCCAAGCTGCAAAGCCAAGACGCAGGCGAACCGAAAACCCAATACCGCCTGCGCGACTGGGGTATTTCGCGCCAACGCTACTGGGGCTGCCCGATTCCCATCGTCCATTGCGAAAAATGCGGCGACGTACCCGTCCCTGCCGACCAACTGCCCGTCGTCCTGCCTGAAAACGTCGTACCCGACGGCATGGGTTCGCCGCTGGCAAAAATGCCCGAGTTTTACGAAACCACCTGCCCATGCTGCGGCGGCGCGGCGAAACGCGAAACCGATACCATGGACACCTTCATGGAATCGAGCTGGTATTTCTTCCGTTATATGTCGCCCAAGTTCGCAGAAGGCATGGTATCGGCTGAAGCCGCGAAATACTGGGGCGCGGTCGACCAATACATCGGCGGTATCGAACACGCAATTTTGCACCTCTTATACGCGCGCTTCTTCACCAAACTGATGCGCGACGAAGGCTTGGTCAATGTTGACGAACCGTTTGAACGCCTGCTCACGCAAGGCATGGTTGTTTGCGAGACCTACTACCGCGAAAACGACAAAGGCGGCAAGGACTGGATCAACCCTGCCGATGTCGAGCTGACTTTCGATGACAAAGGCCGCCCTGTTTCCGCCGTCCTCAAAGCCGACGGACTGCCCGTCGTCATCAGCGGCACGGAAAAAATGTCCAAGTCCAAAAACAACGGCGTCGATCCGCAAGAGCTGATTAACGCCTACGGCGCGGACACCGCCCGCCTGTTCATGATGTTCGCCGCACCGCCCGAACAGTCCCTCGAATGGAGCGACAGCGGCGTCGAAGGCGCGCACCGCTTCCTGCGCCGTCTGTGGCGTACCGTTTACGAATACTTGAAGCAAGGCGAAGCAGTCAAAGCGTTTGCAGGCAACCAAGACGGTTTGTCTAAAGAACTCAAAGACCTGCGCCACAAACTGCATTCCACTATCGCCAAAGTCAGCGACGACTACGGTCGCCGTCAACAGTTCAACACCGCCATCGCCGCCGTGATGGAACTGCTCAACCAATACGACAAAACCGACACCGGCAGCGAACAAGGCCGCGCCGTCGCCCAAGAAGTATTGGAAGCCGCCGTACGCCTGCTGTGGCCCATCGTGCCGCACATCTGCGAAACCCTGTGGAGCGAATTGAACAGCGCGAAACTGTGGGAAGCAGGCTGGCCGACAGTCGACGAAGCCGCCTTGGTCAAATCCGAAATCGAAGTGATGGTTCAAGTCAACGGCAAATTGCGCGGCAAAATCACCGTCGCCGCCGACGCCTCCAAAGCCGACCTCGAAGCCGCCGCCCTTGCCAACGAAGGCGCAGTGAAATTCATGGAAGGCAAGCCTGCGAAGAAAATCATCGTCGT
>ERZ773203.1573-NODE-1573-length-11392-cov-16.924671_pt1 | contig 11392 bp, 9 predicted proteins | sample MGYA00580529_ERZ773203 | MGnify/ENA primary metagenome ERZ773203 (study PRJEB29015, sample SAMEA2738176) | human oral metagenome | biome: human oral; feature: human-associated habitat; material: saliva | place: China | collected 2177 ... | reverse complement strand
TCTTGGAAGAAAAGAAAGTCCAAGCTAAACTAGCTAGCGAAAGTATCGATGTGACCCTTCCAGGTCGTCCAGTTGCTAGTGGTTACCGTCATATTTTGACCCAAACTAGTGAAGAAATCGAAGATATCTTTATCGGGATGGGGTATCAAGTCGTAGACGGCTTTGAAGTAGAGCAAGATTACTATAACTTTGAACGGATGAATCTGCCTAAAGATCACCCAGCGCGGGATATGCAGGATACCTTCTATATCACAGAAGAAATCTTGCTTCGGACCCATACCTCACCTGTACAAGCGCGGGCGATGGATGCGCATGACTTTAGCAAGGGACCATTGAAGATGATCTCTCCAGGGCGGGTTTTCCGTCGGGATACGGATGATGCGACCCACAGCCACCAATTCCATCAAATCGAAGGCTTGGTCGTTGGGAAAAGCATTTCTATGGCAGACCTTCAAGGAACGCTTCAATTGATCGTGCAAAAGATGTTTGGTGCAGAACGTCAAATCCGTTTGCGTCCTTCTTACTTCCCATTCACTGAGCCATCGGTTGAAGTGGACGTTTCTTGCTTCAAGTGTGGTGGAGCGGGATGTAACGTATGTAAGAAAACTGGTTGGATTGAAATCATGGGAGCCGGTATGGTTCACCCACGCGTCCTTGAGATGAGTGGTATTGACCCAACAGTTTATTCAGGATTTGCCTTTGGACTTGGTCAAGAGCGTGTGGCCATGCTTCGTTATGGAATCAATGATATCCGTGGCTTCTATCAAGGAGCTGTTCGCTTCTCAGAACAGTTTAAATAATCATGTTAGTTAGAGTAAAAATCGATCAATTAGAGACCTTACGTGACCTAGAAGTGGAAACCTATCGGGATACCTTTGGTCCCTATATTGTTGAGGAAGATTTGGAAGATTACTTCTCTACTGTGCTCTCTTTGGAGCAAATCGAGAAGGATCTGCTAGATCCAGAATCTGAAACCTATTTTGTCCTCAATGAAGATCAAGAAATCTGTGGTTTTCTCAAGATCAACTGGGGTCAGGCGCAGACCGAGCCAGTAGAGATGGATAAGTCCTTTGAGATCCAACGGATCTATGTCAAGAAGGAATGTCAAGGGGCTGGTTTCGGCAAGGAAATGTTTACCTTTGCGCTGGATCAAGCCAAGAGTCGTGGCTTTGAGTGGGCTTGGCTAGGTGTATGGGAACGCAACTTTAAGGCGCAAGATTTTTACTACCGCTTTGGATTTGAACGATTTAGTGAACACCAGTATATCACCGGAGATACCGTGGATACAGACTGGTTGTTGCGCAAGCATTTGAAGGAGAATCCGTAAGCTTAATTGTGGGTTCAAATTGAGAGAAAGGAATTGAGAAGATCTCACCTAGTGGGATCTTATGATCGGAATTATGTTAGTATCATATAAATGGTTAAAACAATTGGTGGACGTGGATGTGCCATCAGAAGAGTTGGCTGAAAAAATGTCAACCACAGGGATCGAGGTAGAAGGTGTGGAATCACCTGCTGCTGGTCTCTCAAAAATTGTCGTCGGTGAAGTCTTGTCTTGTGAAGATGTACCCGAAACACACTTGCATGTCTGCCAAGTCAATGTGGGGGAAGAAGAAGCACGTCAAATCGTCTGTGGTGCACCAAATGTGCGCGCAGGCATCAAGGTTATGGTGGCTCTTCCGGGTGCTCGCATCGCGGATAACTACAAGATTAAAAAAGGGAAAATCCGTGGCTTAGAGTCACTAGGGATGATCTGTTCACTTGGTGAGTTAGGCATTTCTGACTCAGTTGTACCAAAAGAATTTGCGGATGGGATCCAAATCTTGCCAGAGGATGCTGTTCCAGGAGAAGAAGTCTTCTCTTACCTAGACTTGGATGATGAAATCATCGAGCTTTCTATCACTCCAAACCGTGCAGATGCTCTTTCGATGCGTGGGGTAGCACATGAAGTAGCAGCCATCTATGACAAGGCAGTCAACTTCAAAGAATTTACTTTAACAGAAACAGACCAAGTTGCAGCGGATGCTCTTTCTGTCAGCATCGACACAGATAAGGCTCCTTATTATGCAGCTCGTATCTTGGACAATGTAACCATCGCACCAAGTCCACAATGGTTGCAAAACCTCCTCATGAACGAAGGCATCCGTCCGATTAATAATGTTGTCGACGTGACCAACTATATCCTGCTTTACTTTGGTCAGCCTATGCATGCCTTTGACTTGGATACCTTTGAAGGGAATGACATTCGTGTGCGTGAAGCACGTGCTGGTGAGAAATTGGTGACCTTGGATGGGGAAGAGCGTGAGTTGGAAACAAGTGACCTCGTGATTACGGTTGCTGACAAACCAGTAGCCCTTGCAGGTGTCATGGGTGGAGAGGCTACAGAAATCTCTGAGAACTCTAGTCGTGTCGTCCTTGAAGCAGCTGTCTTCAATGGCAAATCGATCCGTAAGACAAGCGGTCGCCTCAACCTTCGTTCTGATTCATCTTCTCGCTTTGAAAAAGGGATCAACGTGGCAACCGTTAATGAAGCCCTTGATGCGGCAGCAAGTATGATTGCTGAATTGGCTGGTGCGACCGTGCGTAAGGGCATTGTTTCAACAGGCCAGTTAGACACTTCTGATGTAGAAGTTTCTTCTACTCTTGCAGACGTTAACCGTGTCCTTGGAACAGAACTTTCCTACGTGGATGTCGAAGATGTCTTCCGTCGTCTTGGTTTTGGCCTTTCTGGAAATGCAGAAAGCTTCACAGTGAGCGTTCCTCGTCGCCGTTGGGACATCACTATCGAAGCGGACCTCTTTGAAGAAATTGCTCGAATTTATGGTTATGACAAATTACCAGCAACCCTTCCAAAAGATGACGGGACAGCCGGTGAATTGACAGCGACTCAAAAATTGCGTCGTCAAGTTCGGACCATTGCTGAAGGTGCTGGTTTGACAGAAATCATCACTTATGCACTGACAACTCCTGAAAAAGCAGTGGAGTTCACAACTGCGCCAAGTAACTTAACAGAGCTCATGTGGCCAATGACTGTGGATCGTTCGGTCCTCCGTCAAAATATGGTTTCAGGTATTTTGGATACAGTTGCCTACAACGTAGCGCGTAAGAACAAAGATTTGGCTCTCTATGAGATCGGAAAAGTTTTTGAACAGACAGGCAATCCAAAAGAAGACTTGCCAAATGAAATCAACAGCTTTGCTTTTGCTTTGACTGGCTTAGTTGCTGAAAAAGACTTCCAAACTCCAGCTGTTCCAGTTGACTTTTTCTATGCTAAGGGAATCTTGGAAGCCCTCTTTGCTCGCTTGGGTCTTGAAGTGACTTATACAGCAACACAAGAAATCAAGAGTCTCCACCCAGGTCGTACAGCCTTGATCTCACTTGGTGACCAGGTGATTGGTGTCTTGGGGCAAGTGCATCCTGTAACAGCTAAGGCTTATGATATCCCAGAAACCTATGTGGCAGAATTGAACTTATCTGCTATTGAAGCAGCTCTTCAACCAGCCGCAGCCTTTGTGGAAATCACCAAATTCCCAGCGGTGAGCCGTGATATCGCCCTTCTCCTCAAAGCAGAAGTGACTCACCAAGAGGTAGTCGATGCCATTCAAGCTGCAGGTGTGAAACGTTTGACAGCTATCAAACTCTTTGACGTCTTCTCAGGTGAAAAACTAGGACTTGGCATGAAGTCTATGGCTTACAGTTTGACCTTCCAAAATCCAGAAGATAGCTTGACAGACGAAGAAGTCGCTCGCTACATGGAAAAAATCCAAGCTTCACTAGAAGAAAAAGTAGACGCAGAAGTGCGTTAAAAATTAGATGAAAACAGCTAAGACATGCTCTCAGCTGTTTTTGTTGTATTTAAAAAATTACAATCTTCTTACAAATTTGTGAAAACATTTACAAATGCTATAAAGTAAATTATAATTGAAGAGTAAAGATTCAGTAGACTTACTGAAAGAGAGGAAGGAGAATGGGGATGTTAAATATGAGAAAACCTATCTTGTCACTTGTTGGTTTGTTGGCAGTGGCTAGTCTAGTCGGATGTCAGCAGGAAAGTGGAAAGAAGGGAGATTCAAAGGAACTAAGTCAAGAACAAATCATCGACAAGGGGCTTCAGGCTTTTGAACACTTGAAAAATGGCAAAATCCATATGGAAGATGAAGTAGTAAAGGTTGTAAATGAGCCGGAAGAGGGAGAGGAGAAAAATGCCACTGTTAAGACAAGCTTTGATGGTTCATTTGAATTGAGGCCGGATTATGTCCGTGGAATTTATACTTCAGCAGAGGGTACACAAGAAATATATTGGCAATCTTCGGTTCCCTTTTATAAAAAAGCAGGTGATTCAATATGGAGGACTGGATATAGTATTCGTGAATATGATGCAGGTATAGGAATCTTCCAAGATGCAATTCGATACTATCAAAAGAATAAAAAGAAAATGACGGTTACGGAAAAAAAGGATGCTTATGTACTTTATTATCAAACAGATGATGTAAAAAATATGATTAGTATCAGTAGACCAATTTTCCTAGGAGGAACTACAGCTTTTTATGGGTTTGCCGACACAAAGGTAAAAGGATATTTCAAGGTTGCTCTTTCAGTTTCTAAGGATAGTTTTAAACCCTTATCAATCACTTACACCTCTCATGGCGAAACTGCAAAGAAAACCATGGATTTAAAGAGTAAGATCACCTATTCTAACCAAAACACTGGTGTGAGGGTAGAAGAACCTGAAGATTTTGAACAAAATACTGAACATTTCGATTTAAACAATGAAAAAGGATCATAATCATGCAAAATAAAAGAAAAACATTTCTGATGATATGTGCGATAGCTCTTTGTTTGCCCCTTGTTGCCTGTCAACAGAAAACAGCTTCAAGTCTAAAGGAAGAGCAAGCAAGAGCTGTAGCAAGTAATCATCCACAACAGGGGCCGTCAAAAACAAATGAGGGAGAAGCAAGCTCTGTAGTAGACCAATATATCCAGAGTTTGCGAGAAGCAAAGAGTACAGAATATTCTAGTGGATTCTATAGAAAGTATATTGCTGGTTCTATTTCTAAGCCAGCAGACCAATCCCGCAATGAAATTGTGTATCGTGAAGGTAAAATTCAATTTGATACTCTGACATTGCGTGAAATATACGCTACAGGAAAGAATGACGAGGAGGATCCTGAAAAAGTCAAAGAAAATGAACTTAGAATTGGAAAACCATTTGTAGTTCCAAGTGATTATGTCGTTTATTCACCTGGGAGAGGGACGGTATACTTGGGAGAGTATTCACAGGATCTTTTTCAAAAGGGACCTTGGAAATGGAAATGGAAAAAAGCAACTGATTACAAAGAACCTGAGATTGGTAGAAGTGATGTTTATCTGAAACTCTACGAGGCTTATAAGGATAAATTTAGTATGACTGAAGATAATGGTTATCTATATCTAAAATATAAAGGTGATGCTAAAAAGAATATTCCTTTATTCAATGAGTTAATCCAGACGATGATTGAAAGTAAGTTGTACTCAAATGAAAATAATGATATTCAATCAATCAAACTAGAAATCGAGCTTGTCGCTAAGAAGGAAAAGTCAGAAACTAAAGTTGAAGTGACTCCAAGCGAAGCAAGAATTGTTATTTATACGAAAATAAAGGATTCTAAAAAAGACCAAAGTATTACTAATGAGGACCATTTTGAGTTTGGATACCGTGATTTTAATAAGGTACAGGAAATAAAGCCACCTCATCAATTGGATATGAATGCGATTCAAGAGTAATGAGTAAATCATGACCACCCGTCAAACAGGTGGTTTGTACCAGGGCTGTGAGCCCAGATAACTAGCCAGCGCCTAAAGACGCTGGCTTTCACTTTGTTCAAGCCTCATTGCTATTGATTCGTCACTTGCCTCTTAAAGAGGCTTTAGTATTACTTGCCACTATACCTAAAGGGATCTTCATATTCTTTTACACTCAATTTATCTAGTGCTAAATCATGCTTTTCCTGTTCTTGAATATATTTCTTAATTATGGCTTCATTGAGCCCTACTATGCTCACATAATAACCTTCTGCCCAGAAATGCCGATTCCCAAACTTGTACTTGAGGTTTGCGTGTTTGTCAAACATCATGAGTGCACTTTTACCTTTTAAATACCCGATGAAACTTGAAACACTTATTCTCGGTGGAATACTGACTAACATATGTACATGGTCTGGCATTAAGTGACCTTCGATAATCTCAACACCTTTATAACTACATAATCGGCGGAATATTTCGCCTAAGCTACTTCGATATTGATTATAGATCACTTTTCGTCTATACTTAAGGGTGAACACAATGTGATATTTACACATCCACTTTGTGTGTGATAAACTATGTGCTTTTTGAGCCATATTTTTCTCCTTTCGCTTTACAATTGGCTTGAACACCTTTATTGTATCGCGTTTGGAGTTTTTTTGGTATAACCTTCGACGCGCACCCGCATAGCGGGTGGTTTTTTTGTCTCGCACCTAACGGAGCGAGACGGACTAATAGTCACATAATTATAAGGCTGATAGTATTAATTTCACTATCAGCCTTACAGGTTATTTAACGTTTCAGAAAAACTATAATGTCAAGATTAACTAAACAGTATCTAATTCCTTCAAATAATTTTCTATCTTCATCAACATTAAAGGATTGTTATAAATCTTACATAACTCTCTTGCTTCTATATAATAATTTTTGACTTGTTCTTTGTCTAGAAATTTGGCTCCAGCATTTCCTACAAGAATAAGTAGAGAAGCCAGTTGGTAGCTTGTCTGTCTTTGTTTACAGAGTTCAATCGTCTCAAGAGCTTCTTGGATGGCTTCGTTATATTTTTCCTTTGACACTAGGTAGTGAGCGTAGTTGTAACGAACTCTGATGTAGCCAAATAAAAACTCTTGATGCTCAAAATTTTTTGTCTGATATAACTCCATCAAATGAGAGTAGTTTGCCTCATATTCTTGTTCACGACCCACTAAGGAATAGAAATTAGATAGAGTATTCAATGCCTTTAAATAAATCAGAGTATTTGAGGAGACTTTTAATAATATATTTTCCAATGAAGAAATTGCCTCACACTTACTGTCATATTGATAGAAGTCAATAATAGCTTTAATCCATTCAAGGTAAGTTCGGTCTTCTAGTGTTAGAAAAGTACTTCGTTCAATCTCTATTCTATAAATATATTCCAAATCGTCATAATTTCTATCATCTAATAGGCGAGCAGATAATTGCTTGAAATTAGAGAGATTAGATTTAATTTCAATTTGTTCATTAAAAAAATAATCTAATGGCACTTCAAGTCGTTGCGAGAGTTTGAACAAAAGGTCTGCGGAGGGAATGAAATGCCCTCTCTCAATTTTACTAATCTGGCTTTGTTCACAAATTCCTTCTGCAAGAGTTTGTTGGGAGAGTCTCGACTCTTTTCTTTTCAATCTGAATTTCTCTGCGAGTGTATTCATTAAAGATAATAATCCTTCCTATTTGCTTAATTTCATTATAAAATTTTTAGTTCAAAATAGCAAGTTAAAGGAATAAATAATTCTTTATGGTAATAAACCCCCAAAAAAGTCAAAATAGACATAAAAATGCTTGGCTAAATAAAATATATCTGTTAAAATAAAAACAAGGAAACAGAAAGGGGTTTCATTGCATGAGAAAAAAACGTGGAATTAAAAAAATAGTTATATTTGTATTACTAAGTGTTCTTGCATTTAGTAATACAATTTCCTATCAACAGTTTGTTCAGAAGAATAAACAATTGGAGATTCGAGTGCAATCGCAAAAGAAGTCCAATGGTCTTGATGTTGGGAAGGCTGATTGATTTCGTATTACTTTAAAATTCAACTATTTAGAGAAAGGTATTCTTATGAGAGCTTGTAACAATACCAGATAGATATAAGAAGGGAGATGTTTGATAAAATGCTTTCATAGCTAACCAACTGTTGAAAATTATGAGTTACAAAATCTAAAGTATTTAAGATTAGTTTATAAAATTAGGTCTCTGCCTGTAGAAAGGAACGTGCAGTTAGAAAGGAGGAAAAAATAGGATACTATAATTCAGACTGAGATTTCTAATTAAAATATGTAGTTGCATCATCCCTTGCCGTTTTGGCATTTAGTTTGGCTCTTCCTGTTTTGGTAGCTTCTCACCGTGGTGGCGAGTGGACCTATGGAGGCTATCATGATCCAAATAATTGGGGAGCAAGTTACATTTGATGCGGGATGGTAAAGAATAATTGAAGAAGATTCTTTTATCAATAGTTTAGTAAGCTTATTAGTTTATAGAGAGCAGGGGTATTTCTGCCCTCTGTTTTAGAATAAGGAATGCACTATGAAAAAATTATTTATACTCATATCCAACCTGCTTGCTAGTTTGTTCTTTGTTTGGGTATTTACCATTTGGACTGATACATATGTCTCCCATTATTACCCCAACGTTGTTGTACGTGATTCTTCCCCTGAAACAACTTTTCAGCATGTTGCTACACGCTTGGAAAAACTAGCAGAAGAAACGGATAGCTTTATTGCGATTCAACACCAAGATCCTAACTCAGAAGGTACTCCAGTTTTTTCTTATACGACCTTTGGGGACGGAAAGTTGCCTGATGGGCTTCAGGAAAAAAATCTAGAAGATGCTCAAAGTAGTAGTGTTGAAACAAACTATTTTGTATTCGATGGACACCTAGATATTCACTTGCTAAAGGAGGAGCTAAGTCAACTTGGCTTGACTAACATGCACCTGACAATTCCATCTAAACTATCTACGTTAATGGCTATCTTTAGTAACGGATTTCAGTTAATCAGTCTATTGATTTTCATCTTAACCTTTGGAGCACTGACTTTAATTAGTCAAATTAGCCAATTACGGTCGTCGGGCATTCGCCTCATTTCAGGAGAGAAACGGTGGTCCATTTTCCTTAGACCAGTTGGTGAGGATTTGAAAGGGATAGTTGTTGGTTTCAGTTTAGCTGGCGTTCTCGCCATTCTTATGCAAAAAATTCTGTCGCTTCCAACGCAATCCCTAATGACAATAGGAGAAGGCTTGCTCTGTTATAATCTCATCTTGTTGTCGATCTCCCTGTTTTTCGCTCAACTCTTCGCAGTTGGGATAAAAAAGATACACCTGATGCAGATTATAAAAGGGCAAGTGCCTGTCAGAGGAATCATTAGTTTAATTTTAATCGGTCAACTATTAGCGATTATTATTGTAACGCTGGGAATAGGGAGTAGTTTAAAGTATTCCCAAGCCTGGCAACAGCATCGGATTGGACAAGAGGCTTGGAGCCAGGAAAGGCAACTGATTACCCTATCAATCAGCCGTGAAGGAACGAGTCCTGGTTTTGATGAACAAGCTCAAAGGAAACTCAGAACTTGGTATCAATTGATGGATCTGGCTGTTTCAGAACAAAAGGCTTTCTTATCTAGACACCAGTTAATTGACCGTACTTTGCAAAATGGCATGGCTTCCTCCAAAAACTTTATAACCTCTACAGAATGGCACGATTACAACCCGAATGGCAATGTCCTTATCGTCACACCGCAATACTTGGAGCGTCAAAACATTCCTGTAGATACAACTATTGAGCAAAAGATGAATCACCTTGATGTAGGGGAGTTTGTCTTATTGCTGCCTGAACACCTCCGTTCAGAGGAAGAACATTATAAATCTGTTTTTGAAGACGACTTAACCAGTCGCATGTCTAGTAAAGATGAACGACAGCAAATGACTGCTACGGTAGGTTATTTGGAATCAGGTCAGGATCGTTTTGTGTATAATACGACCCCTATTTCTTACCAGCAGTTTTTGAAAGATCCAATCATCATTGTTATAACACCCCAATCAACTGGTCCACAGTCCATTTTCTTTTGGGTAGACGCAGTACAGAATTACGTTCTCTTTAATCAATTGTCTGATGCCCAGGAGCTTATCCAGAGACAAGGCATTGAAAATTGGGTCTCAGAAATGCAAACAGGTTACCACAACTACATCACATTATTGGATAATATCCAGAGGGAACGTTGGGTAATGCTAGCAGGAGCTGTGCTTGGGATTACAACTTCAATCTTGTTGTTTAACACTATGAATAGGCTCTACTTTGAAGAATTTAGACGTGCCATTTTTATCAAACGCATTGCAGGTCTCAGGTTCTTAGAAATCCATCGCACTTATCTCTTTGCTCAACTGGGTGTGTTTTTACTGGGATTTGTTGCGAGTGTATTTCTTATGGTAGAGATAGTAGTTGCTTTCTTAGTCTCGTTACTCTTTACTGGTCTATCTCTTTTACAGTTACATGTCCAAATGCAGAAAGAAAACAAGATGTCCATGCTTGTTTTGAAGGGAGGTTAATATGATTGAACTTAAACAGGTGAGTAAATCTTTTGGAGAACGAGAGTTATTTTCGAATCTTTCAATGACATTTGAGGCTGGAAAAGTCTATGCCTTAATTGGTTCAAGTGGTAGCGGAAAAACAACCTTGATGAACATGATTGGGAAATTAGAATCTTATGATGGGACGATTTTTTACCGAGGTAAAGACTTGGCCAATTATAAATCGAGTGATTTTTTCCGTCACGAATTGGGCTACCTCTTCCAGAACTTTGGCTTAATTGAAAACCAAAGTATTGAAGAAAACCTTAAGCTAGGTCTCATTGGTCAAAAGTTGAGTCGGTCGGAACAGCGGTTGAGGCAGAAGCAGGCTTTAGAACAGGTCGGCCTGGCTTATCTTGACCTAGATAAGCGCATCTTTGAGTTATCGGGCGGAGAATCGCAACGGGTTGCCTTGGCAAAAGTTATCTTAAAGAATTCACTCTTTATTCTGGCAGATGAGCCAACAGCTTCAATAGACCCAGCAACCTCTCAGTTGATTATGGAGATTTTGCTATCTCTTCGAGATGATAATAGGCTAATCATTATCGCAACACATAATCCGGCAATTTGGGAGATGGCTGATGAAGTGATCACGATGGATCGTCTGAAATAAAAATCCTTGTTTTTAATTGCACGATGAGTTACTGAAATATTATCATGAATCAATAATTGGAGTTAATTTAGAATTGTACTTTATTAATATTGAGGTAACTTTTTCTTGATAAAGGAAGAAATAGTGGAGAGGAAGTTAGATTGAAAAAATTCGACAATTATATTATTGAGAAGCCTTGCGATTCTAATTCAGATAAACTGCAAAAAATCTCAATAATTGAAAGTTTGGTAGATGATGTTTTGCAATTTTCTCTCAGAATCAATAATAGTGTAGGAGAGATTTTCCTCCTACAACCGTTTCAAAAGAAATATTTACCCATTGGGAGAAGATGTTGCAGTGGATAATGTGTTACTCACTGAAAAATATAATTTTCAACTAAAAGATTTTGAAGGATTCAT
>ERZ773203.1567-NODE-1567-length-11440-cov-3.618533_pt1 | contig 11440 bp, 9 predicted proteins | sample MGYA00580529_ERZ773203 | MGnify/ENA primary metagenome ERZ773203 (study PRJEB29015, sample SAMEA2738176) | human oral metagenome | biome: human oral; feature: human-associated habitat; material: saliva | place: China | collected 2177 ... | reverse complement strand
TGAATATATATTGAGAAATGATTTCGACAAATAGGAGTTGAAATGAGACAAAATAAATTAGCATTGTTTACATTTGCATTGGCGGCATTTAATTTTGCAGGTAAATCAAGTGAAAAAATATCATTACCAAAGGAATATACAGAAAATATAAAAGTAGATGGTTATGATGTCTATGAAACAGAATATGATTTTGATAATGATGGAACGCCGGAGAAAATAGTAGTAAACAGAAAGAGTGACAGTATCGTTTCAAAGGGAGGATTAGCTTCAATTTATACATTACAGGATGGTCAGTATGCACTTACTTATCAGATTCCGTTAAAAAATGAAGCAACCGCATTTTCTTTTGAAAATACTGAAAAAACTTTAAAAAGTATAAAAGACTATTATGGAGAATATTCCAAAGGAATAGAAAAGGGAGAAGTGAGAGTAGTAAATCTGTTTGGCGACAATACAAATGAAAACGTATCAGTAAACCTTAAATATGATAAAAATTCTCTTAAAGATTTGGAGAACTTTCTTTTTATTGGGCATTCAGATGTTCTGAGGGAAGCACCAAGTAATTCATCACCTGGAGTTGCATCTTTGAAATACAAGGATAAACCTAGACTGTTACTTGAATTTACTTCGATAAAGGAAAGTGGAAGTCTGAAATGGTACCTTGCAGAATTTGGGAAGGAATCAAAAGTAAAAGGGTTTATTCAGGATAAAAACAAAGTTATAAAAAGAGGATTCTATTGGGACAAAATGGTTTCTAAAATGGAGAAAATAAACAGTTTTATATCTGATACGCTTGCAAAGAAAGAGGATATTTATATTGTTACTGAATACAGACCATTGGCAAATGACTATTACAGTAAAAAAGACAAGTTTGGAAACAGAAGTAACCAAAGTATAAAAGGATATGTAAATTCCAATAAAGAAGGAGAATATATAAATATACCGGATAGAACTCTTCTTAGAGTTTTAGGTGAAGAAAATGGGATGGTAAAAATAGAAACACCAATGTATGGAGGTCCTTATTATATTGAGAAAAAGGATAATAACATACAAAAAACAGATATAACTTCTAAAATAAACAAGTTTGTTGCAATAGATCCTGAAAGTCAGACAGAAGCTATATTTGAAAGGGAAAATGACACTAATAAATTTAATGTTGTAACTTATTCTTTTGTAACAACAGGAGTAGATAACGGATACTCTTCGTATGAAACACCGCACGGAGCTTTCCTTGTAGCATTTACTAGACCTTATATGTTATTTACGGGGCATGCTAAAGAGGGTGACACACGTAAAAGTGCAGGAAAAGAAGGACTTGTAATAGCAGGAGAAGCCAATTATGCAGTAAGATTCAGTGGTGGTGCATATATGCATGGAATTCCGGCTGCATACGGAGCATCAAAATCAACAAAAGCGTACACTGCAGGAAAAATAGGAACGTATAAGGAATCGCATAAATGTGTAAGACATTATGATGACCAGATTGAGTATATAGTAAAATGGATAAATGCAGACAGTCAAAAAAAGGAAAAAGAAAATACAATACCTGCAGAGCCGGTAGTAGTAGTAGTTTTATAAAAAATAAATTTAGGAATTTTAAGATTATAATCAAAGTTAACAAATTTCATAAAAATATTTCACAAAATTGGAGATGAGGTAAGGTATGAAGGATACTAAGAAAATTTTTTTATTATTTGTTCTTATGGTTTTATCTGTGTATGGAAATGTTACAGGTAATCCTGTAACTAGTGGAAATACTACAGAAAAAACAGAAGAAAAGAAGGAATGGAAATCAAATGAGCTTAAACCAGATTTAGATAAGGACGGTAAAAAGGATAAACTGGTTATTATGTATCTGATTGAGCCGGATAGGGTTGTAACTAAGTTTATTCCATATATAACAGATGACAAAGGAAAGTCTGTAAAAGGAAAAGAAGTTGAAAAAATATTTGGGAAATCAAATTTTGATAATGATTTTGGTAATTTTATGACTAGCTTTATAGATAGCTATCCTAAAAAAGAAGTAGCCAAATCTAGTTCTAATTCCAATATGGAACCAAAAAAAGAAAATATTAAAAAAGTAGAAACTGAAAAGAAAACAGAAGAAAAGAAATCAGCAGAGAAAACGCCTGCTGTAATTGAAAAAAAGCCGGAAGAAAAGAAACAAGCTCCAGTTGAAAAGAAACCTGTGGAAAAAAGTTCTACTACGGTAGAAAAAAATCTGGCAGAAAAACCTGCTACTGCAGTAGAGAAAACTTCTGCAGATAAAAAGCTTTCTACAGTTGAAAAAGAACCAGCAGAGAAAACGCCTGCTGTAATAGAAAAAAATGATGTTCCTGAAGATTTAAAGAAAGAGGATAACATAACTAATGTACCTCAGAATACAGATACAGATACAAAATCCAAGGACAATGTGGTAGATGAAGGTAAACAGCCTGCAAAAAATATTAAAGGACCTTATACTTATATTAATTACTATGTAAAAGAAAGACCAAAAAATTTAACTTTCAACTATAAATATGACAAAAATTCTCCTAAAGATATGGATGACTTCGTATTTATAAAGACAGCAACAGCAGTAAGAAAAGAGCCAAATACAAAATCAGGAGTTCTAAAGAATGCCGCCTACAGTCACAAATATAAAGTTATTGGAAAAGTTAAGACAAATGTACCTGGTGGAACTGCAGAATGGTATGAAGTTTATTTTGACGGGAAACTTGGATATGTTTTAGCTGCAAATGCAATAAAGAGGGAATTTGACTGGAATGACATGATGAAAAGGGTTGAAAAAACTAACAACTTTATAAAAGACGCAGTTGCAAAAAATCAGAAAATCTATGTTTTAGATGATTATACTCCATTAGGTGGAGGTAACGGTTCAAACAAGGATAAGTATGGTAATAAAGAAAACCAAAGTGAAAGAGGATATTTAAGTTCTTCATTTAAGGAATTTATAAATATTCCTGACAGGTCAATTATGACAATAACTGAAGAAACTGACAAATATGTAAAGGTAAAAATAGATGTTTATGATGATAAGGAATATTATCTTCAGAAATCAAACAAGAAACTTCTGAAGGATTCAGGAATTAAGGAAGAAGTTTCAAGATTTATTTATGTTGATAGACATAGCCAGAATGAAATGATAATAGAAAAAAATAAAGGCTCAAACAGCTGGAATGTTGTAACAAGTTCGTTTGTAACAACAGGGAAAGATGGAAATGGTTCATATGCAACACCTTATGGAGTATTTCATGTGGCTTATTCAAAACCTGTAATGCAATATACAGGTTCTGCAGGAACAGTGGTAGGAGATGCTAAAAATGCCGTAAGATTCAGTGGTGGAGGATATATGCACAGTATACCTTCATTATTTGAGCCAAAGGAAACAAGAAATCAAAGAAAAGCTGTAACAGCAAAGAAAATAGGAACTTATCCTGAATCACATAAATGTATAAGACATTATGATGATCAAATAAAGTTTATATATGACTGGCTTGGTAATTCTTCGCCTGGAGATAAAAATGGTTTCAGAGTACCTGAAGTTCCAACAGTTATGCTTGTAAAATAGATTTAAACACTAAAATAATATTTAGACAGGATATTAGGGGGTATTCATTTTAATATGGATATCCCTTATATTATATATAAAAAGAGGTGAATAATGTGAAAATTGCAAATTTTGGGGTTGAAGAATGGCTGAATGTATGGGAAAATGATGCGATTTATGATATAGGGGGAAGTTCAATAGCATCATTCACATTGGAAGAAATTATAAAAACAGGGAATATAAGTGAAAAAGAATTTTTTTCAGAATTAATGACAAAAAAGATGAATTATGGATGGATAGAAGGTTCACCTGAATTTAAGAAACAGGTAAGTCTTTTATATAAAAATATTAAGCCTGAACAGGTTTTACAGACAAATGGAGCAACAGGAGGTAATTTCCTGTCTTTATATTCTCTGATTGAGCCTGGAGACCATGTTATTTCACTGTATCCTACTTATCAGCAGCTGTATGATATACCACGTTCTTTTGGTGCAGAAGTGGATTTGTGGCATATTAAGGAAGAAAATGGATGGCTGCCGGATTTGGAAGATTTACGGAAACTTGTAAGAAGTAATACAAAAATGATATGTATTAATAATGCAAATAATCCTACAGGAGCAGTTATGGAGGAAGATTTTCTGAAGGAACTGGTAAAAATTGCTGAAGGCTGTGGAGCCTATATTCTTTCTGATGAAGTTTATAAATCGCTGGAAACAGGGATAGAAGTTCCTTCAATAGTGGATTTATATGACAAGGGAATAGCAGTAAACAGCATTTCAAAAACTTATTCTGTTCCAGGAATACGTATAGGATGGGTCGCCGCAAATTCTGAATTAAGTGATATTTTCCGTAAATATCGTGATTATACAATGATATGTGCAGGGGTATTTGATGATTATCTGGCTACGTATATACTGGAAAATAAGAAAGCTGTACTGGAAAGAAATAGAAAAATAGTAACAAAAAATTTAGAAGTTGTAAAAAAATGGGCGGAAAATGAACCTAAAGTATCACTGATTTATCCTAAATATGTATCGACTTCATTTATTAAATTGGATATTCCAGTTGATACAGAGGAATTTTGCATAAAACTTCTGAAGGAAAAGGGAGTGCTTCTAGTTCCAGGTAACCGTTTTGATATGCCGGGATACGCAAGATTAGGTTACTGCACTCATAGGGAGATACTGGAAAAGGGACTTGAAAAGCTTTCAGAATTTTTGAGGGAATTTGAATAATTTAAAGAGGAGATTTTAAAATTTAACTACTATGGAAAATAATTACAATAATATGAAAAAAAATAAGAAATGGCGTATTAATAAGAGAAAAGTTATGTTTGTTTTTATCGTTCCTCTGATAATTGCAGGTATTATTTTTTCTGTTGTAACTTATATTAATATCAAACGTGAAGAAGCCATTGTCAAAGCGGCAACAGAAGAGGAAGATGATAATATTTTCAGGATAGATCCTATAAAGAATCCCCAAGTTACATATTATAACTTCAGGGGAGAAGAGTATCCTGACTGGGCTAAGTTTGGAATGACAAGAAGTAATGGGATAAGGGCTCATCAGGGGATTGATATTTTTGCCGTTCCGGGAACAGATGTCTTTGCAGTTCTGGATGGGAAAATAGTTGATTTATACGTAGATAAAAAAGGATATGGGTTAAATTTTTATCTAGAAGTGGATCCTAAGGAGCTTGAAAAAATAAAAAGAAAAAATTATAAACCAAAGGAAGGTTCAGGAGAGGAAATCTATGGGCCTAACTATGAACCTGGAGTGGTAATAAAATATTTAAGATATTGTCATTTGAGTGAAGTCAGTGTAAAAGTTGGAGATACAGTAAAGTCAGGGCAGGTACTTGGAAAAACAGGAGTTACAGGTAATGCGAGCGGAACACGTGCTCCGCACCTGCATTTTGAAATAGCTTATGAAATGCGGGGGAAAGGACTTGTAAATAGAGTGGATCCTGAAATGTATTTTAAGATAAAAAATGGAAATCAATTATCTGAGGAAGAAAAGAAAGCACAGTTTGAAGCTACTCAATTAGTCTGGAAGGCAGATAAAAAATACGCGGAAGGGTTCAGGCTGGCAAGTGTGTTTATGGATGAGGAAAACGAGAAAAGGCTTAAGGAAGAGGAAGAAAAGAATAAAAAAATTTCAAATAATGGAAAAATTTCCGGAAGGAAGAAAGGGAGCAGGAGATAAGGCAAAGGCCTTATCTTTTTCTTGATGAAAATATCAAAAAAGAAATGGAAAAAATACATAGAGAAATTGGAATCTCAATGATAACTGCATTTACAATATTTGCAATATATAAATTATAAATTAGAAATCTAATTGACACTCTAAAATAGATATGGTATCATAAAAATGAAAATAAAGTTAAAAAAGGGAGAGTGGTAATTATGGCTACAGAAAGTATATTACTTGATGCTTTGAGAATCCCAGCAAGATATGCGGATGAAGTACTGAAAGCAATGGAGAGTAAAAAGAAAGTAAAAAAACTTGATGTTGATTTTGAAATTGTAGATGACCCGGAAGAAATTTTGAGGATAGCAAAGAATTTTGGATATAAGGAAAAAGAGTGAAACTATATCGTTGCAGGAATTAAGAGAAAAATTGAAAGATGATAAATTTATAAGAGAAAAAATTCTTAAAACTTTTAGAAGTATAGACAGAAACAGTATTGAAGATTTTTTACATAACAAAGCTATAGATTTTGAGAAAAAATCACTTTCTGCAACACATATTATTTACAATAAAGAGGGAACGGAAATATTGGGGTATTTTACATTTGCAAATAAGAGTTTAATTATTGAAAAAGAAAATTTTCTTAATCTTAGCAGGACACAACAGAAGAGATTTTCACAGAGTGGAAGAAAATTGAAAGACGGAAGTTATGTTGTAAACAGTTTTTTGTTGGCACAAATAGGGAAAAATTATAATATTTCTGATAAAAATATGATAACAGGTAATGAAATAATATCACTGGCACATGAATTATTATTAATTGTGAAAAAAATTATAAATACCAAGTATTTATGGCTAGAATGTGAAGATAACAGTTCACTAATAAGATTTTATTCAAATTATGGATTTAATCTGATAAAAAAATTCAGTTCAGAAAATAAATTAAAAACAATGATACTAAGATTGGATAATTTTTAGGATAAGTATTTTGAAAATCTCATTTATCTGAAATAGGATAGTGAGATTTTTTATTTATAAAGAATTAAGTTAGATAGTTACCTTATAGAATAAAAAAAGAAGTTAGCTTAAAATTATTGGATTTTTTTAGTAATATTTAAATAATATATGGTATAATATATTAGAATTTAATTTGAAAAATAATTTTAATAAATTAAAAATTTAGAATCTAGTTTAGAGATATCTGGAGGAAAAATAGTGGAAAAAAGAGAATACAGTGCTGGAATTGTAAGTAAAGGATTCTGGTTTTTAGAATTTAAAAAATATTTGGAACTTTTGAAAAATGGAAATAATGAAAATGACATAAGAAAAATGCAGGATGAAGAAAATATTTTTTCTGCACCGTCAAAAGATTATGGTAAAAGAATTATAAGCGAAATAAATAAGAGAATAAAAATACTTCCAGAGGGAATAAAGGAACTATTTTTTAAGAGTGATACAGGAACTCAAAAAGTAATAAATCTTTTATCTATAATGGGAACTGATAAATTATTTTTTGAATATGTGTACAATTCATACAGAAATGAGCTGTTAATTGGGACAAAAGAATATAATCCAGGTATTGTTATGAAGTTTCTGAAGGAAAAAGCAGAGCAGAATGAAGAGGTAGCAAAGTTTAGTGAAAAAACATTGAAAAGAATGCAAGGTACATATGGAAATTATTTAAAAGAGGCAGGTTTACTTGAGGAAAAAAATAAAGAGATACTATATGGAAAAGTTTATTTGGATTATGAGCTGGAAAAATTATTAAGGGAAAATAATATGGAAATATATATAAAAACATTAAAAGGAGAAGTGTAATGACAAAAACAGAAATAGATTTAGGAAAAATCGAAAGTGAAATAGGAAAAACTTCTTTTTTAAATGGCAAAGGACTTGGGAATGAAGTTTCATATTATGTTTTTGATTATGATCCTAAAGATGAAATTCTTGTAAGGGAATATGTTGATAAGTTGGTAAAAAAGGATAAGGAATTTGGGGATGGATATAAACTGAAAGTTTATGATGTGTATGACCTGATGATTGACTTGCTTGAATCTGAAGGATATTTGGAAGACTGCTTTGAAATGGAAAAAAATGATGGAATGAACTATCTTGTAGAGTCTGTAAATGATTTACTGAGAATGAATGACGATAATAATTATTTTGCAGAGTATATAGAGAAAAATACATCTGAGAAAGCCATTATATTTTTGATAGGAGTTGGAAAAATATTTCCGTTTGTACGTTCACATAAAATATTGAATAATCTACATCAAATTTTTGATAGATCTCCAGTAGTGATGTTTTATCCAGGAAAATATGATGGACAGTCACTGGAATTATTTGGAGAATTTAAAGATGATAATTATTACAGGGCTTTTCCGCTTATAAAGTAATTTGAGAAAATAATTTAAGATAAGAAAATAGGTTGGGGGTTAAACAAATTTTATAAAAATCATAATATATAAATAGAGAGGAGTGTATGGAGCTTTTTAAAATATAGCTTCAGAAGAGTTTATGAAAATAAAAGAAATGTTTAAGAAACCTATTGACAGAGATATTAAAGGAGTAATAAAAGTAGGACAGAAGGAAGAGGAAAATATAAGGCAGGAATTGGAAGAATATGTAGTAACAAATGAATTACAGAAACATTTCAGAGACTTTTTTTCAGCATATGGTAAAGGAATTAGTGTAAATACAGATGATATGGGAGTCTGGATAAGTGGTTTCTTTGGAAGCGGGAAGTCGCATTTGCTGAAAATATTATCTTATCTGCTTTCTGATAAAGAAATTAATGGGAAAAAAGCAATTGATTATTTTCTGGAAGATAATAAAATAAAGGATGAAATGGTTATTGCAGATATGAAAAGAGCTTGTCAAACTTCGACAGACTCTATTTTATTTAATATTGATTCTAAAAGTGAAAGTACTGGAAATAAAGGAAAAGATGATATTTTGAAAGTATTTTTGAAAGTATTTAATGAAATGCAGGGATTCTCTCCAAAGCCACATGTGGCAGATTTAGAAAGAGAACTGGTTTCAGCTGGAAAATATGAAGAATTTAAAGAAAAATTTGAAGAAATTTCCAGAAAAAACTGGGAAGAAAGAAGAAATAATTTTAACTTTGAAACTTCCAAAGTTAAAAAAACCTTGGAAGAAATAGGATTTATGACAGAAGAGGAAGCAAATAACTGGATTGAATCTTCTAAAAAGGACTATTCCATTTCGATAGAAGATTTTGCAAAAATGATTGATAAATATATTAAGAAAAAAGGAAATAATCATCATGTAATATTTTTTGTAGATGAAGTTGGACAGTATATAGGAGAAAATACTGATTTAATGCTGAATCTGCAAACTGTAACAGAAGATTTAGGAGTGTATTGTAAAGGAAAAGCATGGGTAGTAGTAACATCCCAACAGGCTATAGACTCTATTACAAAAGTAAAAGGAAATGATTTTTCTAAAATACAGGGTAGATTTAAAACTAGAATCAGCCTGACTTCTACAGATGTATCAGAAGTTATAAAAAAGAGAATTTTAGAAAAAAATGAATACGCAGAAAAAGAACTGTCTTTAGTTTATGCGGAAAAGGAATCGGTAATAAAAAATCTTGTTATATTTGATGATGGAATTGAAAAGAAGATTTATTCAGATGTAAAAGATTTTCAGGAAGTATATCCTTTTATTCCGTATCAGTTTCAGATACTTTCATATGTTTTAACTTCTATTCGTGAACATAGCTCAAGTGGAAAGCATTTATCTGAAGGAGAGCGTTCGATGCTTGCGATGTTTAAAGAAGGAGCAGAAAAATATAAAGAAAATGAAACTGGAATACTTGTTTCATTTGATAAATTTTATGATGGACTCCAAAGTTTTCTGGATCACTCACATTCGGTTATTATAACAGGAGCTATGAAAAACAGTTATATTAATCCTGAAAATGAAGAAAATTGCTTTAATGTGAATGTACTTAAAGTTCTTTTTATGATTAAGTATGTTAAGGAAATAAAGGGGACACTGGAAAATATTACTACACTAATGGTTGAAGATATAAATGAAGATAGAATAGTGTTAAAGGAAAAGGTTAAGGAAGCACTGGATGTACTTATAAAACAGACACTTGTACAAAAATCTGGAGATGTATATATATTCCTGACAAATGAAGAGCAGGAAGTAGAGAAAATGATTGATAAAATTGATGTGGACATGAATGAAATATTGAGAAAAATTTCAGAAAAAATATTTGATAAATTCTATTCAGAGAAAAAATATCAGTTACCTAAATTTAAAGATTATAATTTTTACTTTAATCAGAAAGTTGATGACAATGCAAGAGGAAAAGATACATATGATATAGGAATAAATATAGTTACTCCAAATTCTGATTATAGTGGAAATGAGAGTTCCCTTTTAATGAAAAGTACACAGGAAAATTCAGTATTTATTGATTTAGGAGAAAATAGTTTTTATATAAATGAAATAGAGATGGATATAAAAATAGAGAAATTCTTAAAATCAGGAGAGGCTGATGATTTACCACAAGGAAGTATTATAAAGGAAAAAAAGAGTACAGAGCGTAAGGAACATATAGAACGTTCAGAACGAATGCTGGAAGAAGCTCTTAGAAATGCAAAATATTATGTAGGAGGAAATAATGTTACTCTTAATGCGAAGGACTATAAAACTAAGATAACTGAAGCATTAGGAAAATTAGTAAACAAAGTATATAACAAACTGGACTATATTACAAAGTCTATGGGAGAAAGCGACATAAGGGAAATTTTTGAAGAGAGAGAAGATGCATTACTTATTGCTGAAAGAAAAAAAGATAATATAAATGCAATACAGGAAGTTGTAAATCATATAAAACTTAAAAAGGACAAGGGACTGAAAATAAACATAAAGGAAGTAAAGGATTATTTTTCAAAAGCTCCTTTTGGATGGAATGATAAAGATATTGAATGGATAGTTGCAAGAGCATTTAAAGATGGGGAAATAGAGCTTAAAAGAAATGGAAACAGCTTAAGCCTGTTAAATGAAACTTCTGAAAATATTATAGAAAGTATTGTAAAAAAAGACAGTGGAGAAAGAGTTTATCTTGAAATAAAGGAAAAGATAGATAACAAAAGTATAAGAGCGATGAAAAATGTTGCAGATGAGCTGTTTGGAAAAAATATTGATTCAGAAGATACAGATAAAATGGTGAAGGATTTTAAAGAGCTGACAAGGGAAAAACTTGGTGAAATAGAAGAGTTGGAAAGAAACTATAAGAATAAAAATTATCCAGGCAAGGATGTATTGGAAAATGGAGAAAAACTTTTAAAAAGAATACTCGCATTGAAAGATACAAGAGAAATATTTGATGAAGTTTTAGGACATGAAGATGACTACTGTGATTATGTTGAAGATATGGAGCCTATAGATAAGTTTTTTGCTGGAGAACAGAAAAATATATGGGATGAGTCTGTTAAACTATATGAAAAATATGCTGATTCTAAAAATTATTTTTCAGATGTAGAAATTGAGCAAACTGTAAGAGATATAAATAAAATATTGAATGATAAAAAGGTTTATTTATCAGAAGAAACAAATGAATTTGATGAAGAGATACAAAAGATGCAACTAAAAGGAGTGACAAGATTAATTAATAATATTTTTGTTAATATTAAATAATGGTGGTGGTTAAATGAGTAAGGG
>ERZ773203.1562-NODE-1562-length-11449-cov-4.203791_pt1 | contig 11449 bp, 6 predicted proteins | sample MGYA00580529_ERZ773203 | MGnify/ENA primary metagenome ERZ773203 (study PRJEB29015, sample SAMEA2738176) | human oral metagenome | biome: human oral; feature: human-associated habitat; material: saliva | place: China | collected 2177 ... | reverse complement strand
TTTTTTGAGGTTTGGATTTTATAGTATAACTATAATAAAAAAAAAGGAGTTTTGCTATGGTTGATAAGATGAAAGAGTTGAAAAAGCTTGAGAACAAGTATAATGAGATGGAACAATTAAATTCGGAAATAAATTTAGTGATAAAAAGTTTAAAAAAATCAGCTGAAATTAACCGTGAAAATGAGCTTCTTGAGGAAAAAGCTGAACTTGAAAAGAAATTAGTGGAAATCACTGAAAAATTGAAGAAAAAAGAAAAAGAGTTGGAAAATTTTAAAAATAATAATTCTATTTTGATTGAAGAGTTGAAGGATGCAAAGAGGGCAAAAACGAATAATGAAATAAATAAATTTCAGATGTTTGTTGCGGATAAGGTGAATGTGGAGCTAGAAAAAGGAATAAATAAAAAACTTTCGGATTATTCGAAAATTATGAGTGAAAAAATAAAAATGACAGAAAAAGTTTTGGAAGATGATTTTTCTGAAAATGCTAAAGTTCTAAAAAAGGAATTGGAAGATTTGAATGTGAAGATTGCGAAATTTGTGGAAGAAAGTAGTGAAAAAACAGAGACACAAAAGCAATTTTTATTGGAAAATTCTTCAGTTTTTCATAATAAAATAAGAGAAGAAACGAAAATGAAGGAGAATGAATTTTTATTTGAGAAAGAGAAAACTAGATTTGTTTATGAAAAATTTATTGGATTAAAAGGATTTAATTTTTTAGGAATAATTTCTATATTTTTAGGAGTATTTTTAATTTTTAGAACACAATTTGTGAAAATATTTTCAAATAATTATGTGAAAAGTGCAGGTGCATATTTACTTGGAATGGCATTTTTATTTGTTGGAGAAAGATTTTATCAGAAAAATAAGAAACAATTTGCAGTTGGATTAATTGGTGGTGGAATTGGAATTTTATATTTGACGACTTTGCTTTCTACGATTCGTTTGAAATTGTTTCCAATGCCAGTGGGCCTTCTAATTTCGATAATATTGACAGCACTTGTAGTTGTATTGTCATTGAGATACGATAATCAAGTGATTGGAATTCTGTCGTTAATTGGTGGTTATTTGCCGTATGGAGCGTATATTTGGATTAATAAAAGTAATGTTCAAATTTATTATTTGATTGTGTACTCGTTAATTTTACAGGGAACTGTGCTTGGAATTAGTTGGAAAAAAGATTGGATTGTAAATAAAATATTTGGATTTGTAATTGGAAGTTTCAATATGATTGGACTTGTATATTATTTGAATAATAAACTAAATAAAGATATAGTTGCGTTTGTATATATATTAATTTTTACAACTGCGTATACATTTATTTTCTTAAACTCTTATAAAAAAGAAAACAGGAAAATTAATTTTATAGATTATTTTTTAGTAAGTCTGAATTTAATTGTAAAATTTTCATTAATTTATAGTTTATTTGATAAAAATACACCGTCAATTGTGAAAACGGTATTAGTTGGTGGAGTTGGAATTATATACGGATTTTTTGGAGAAAAACTTAAAGAGAATAGAATTTCGAAAGTATTCAATATTGTTGCACTTGGAAGTTTTATATTGATTATTCCTTTGATTGTGCCGAAAAATTTGGTTGTATTGGCTTGGGGAATGGAAGCAATTTTACTTTATTATTTATATAAAAAATATGAAAGTAAGGAGTTAAAATATGGATTTTTGGCGATTTATTGTGTTGCATTTCTAAGTGGATTCTCAATACGGGAAGCTAATTATTTTTTAGGAAATTTGCAAGATTTTATGAATATATCACTTTCTTTTGTTGTTTATTTTATGTTAAGAGAAAAAATACATCATGGAATATTAAAAGTATTTCTAGGAGTTTTTAAATATGTAATTTTTATTTATAGCATGAGTTTTGTTTCAAATTTATTTTCAGATATTGTTTGGGATTTGAAAATAAAGGTTTTGGAAGATAGTATAAGTTTAATTAATAATGCAGTAATGCTAATAATACCAGTAATAATATATCTTTTAAGAGAAGTTACATACAAAATGAAAAAATTAAATGATAAATTCAGTCTGAAGTTTTTGGTTATAATGGAGATTATTTACTTAATGTTTATAAATTTATGTAATAATTTTCTTTTTATAGCGGATACGGAACCGTATCAAAAAACTTTGGGAGATATTGTAGGAATTATAATATTAATTATAACGAATATTTATTTATTTGCTGCAACACGAACAGATTTTCATTTTTTAATTTTTAAAAAACCTGAAAAACATCATTTTTGGATTTTAGGAGAGATGATTTATATTTTACTTGTTTCAAATGTGATTATGGATAATTTAAATTTAGTTGGAGATGGATTGTATTTAAGTATTTTAGGACTTTTAATTTGTGGATATTTGGTTTGGAAAGGATTTAAGACACCGAATAAAAATGTTAGAAGAATTGGACTTGGAATTGGAATCGTTTTTGTATTTAAGAGCTTTTTTGTAGATTTTATGAAATTTGATAGTTCATTTAGATTAGTTGCATATTTTGTGATGGGAGCAATTTTGATTGGAACTTCTTACATTTATCAATCTGCATTAAAAAATTTAGATAAAGTTTTAAAAGAAGAAGTTGAAAAGACTAGCAAAAAAGAGAAAATTGAATAAAATTTGCTTAAATGGAGTGAATGGAAATGAAAAATATTAATAAATTGGTAATTGCTTTATTTTTATTAACGGTAGTTCAAATTTTATCGAGTCAATACTATAAAGATATTAATTTAAAAGGGAATTTGAAATACAAACAATTCTATATAACAGAAGATATTTATGAAAACAGTAAAAATCATTTAGATGATATAAGAATAGTTGACAAAAATGGGAAAGAAGTTCCATTTGTGATTGAAAATGAAGAAAGTCAAAGGAAACAAAGTGAGAATGTTGTTGCACAGGCAAAAATTTCTGAGAGAATTGTAAAAAGTGATAGAATTGAATTTGTTGTGAAATTTAATTCGCAAAATACAAATGAAGATTTAGTTGGGAATATTTTAGAGATAATTTCAAAAGAAAATTTTTATACAAAATATGAGTTATTTGGAAGCTATAATGGTAAAAATTGGGATAAAATAGTAGCTGGAGAGATTTATAAAACACCTGATAAGCAGAATTTGACAATAAAATTTAATGAGAAAAAATATGAATACTACAAAATTGTAACACCAATTGATAAAGGGAATATTTTTGATGAAGCGGTTTTAAAATATTTTAATCCAAAAACTGAAAGTGCGAAAATGGTTGAGACAGATTTGCCATTTGAAATTGAAGAAAAAGAAAAGACAACACTTTTAAAAATTAAAACAAAAAATTTGCCATTAAAAACAGTTAGTATTGATGTAGCAGATGATGAATTTCGTCGAGAATATAATGTTTCAGATGGAACAAAATATTATGAAAGTGGACATATTTTTAAAATTCCTGGATCTAAAAGTAATTTGGAAATTAATGTTGAAGAAGTTTCTGGGGAAGATTCTATAATTATTGAAATTCAAAATGAAGATAATAAGCCACTAAAAATAAAAGGTGTAAAGGGAAAATATATTTTGGAAAAGATTGTATTTAAAGCTACAGAAAATGGTGGATACAAAATAATTTTTGGGAATGAAAATTTAGGAAAATTGAATTACGATTTGGCACAGTTTAATGATATGATAAAAGATAGAGATTTTGTAGATTTGGGAACTTTGAATAAGATTGAGGGTAAAATACCTAAAAAGCCAAAAGATTTTTCAGTTTATTATAATATTTTTATTGGGATTATTGCTATTTTGTTAGTTGTATTTATGGCTCGAAAAATTGGGAAAAAGGAGTAAATTATGAAAAAAATATATCAGCTAAAAAATAAAAATATTCCTTTAATAGATTTTTCATTTCAAGCAGAATTGACAGAGATGGGTTGGAGTGAGAAATTTGAAATTTTGTGGGTGAATGAAGAGCAAAAAAACATGTTACCGATATGGCTTAATTTAGAAGATGATGACTGTATAAAAAATTTTGTGAAAAGTAGAAAAATTCCAAATAATAGGAAACATAAGCAAGAATTAATGGAAGTAATGAAAGAAGATAATTTAATGAGTTATGTAGATTCAACGTTTGCATTGTCTTTGAATGATAGTTTTTGGATTGTACCATTACCTATTGAAATTGAAACTTTTGATAAGAATCATGTTACAAAAGAAAAGATTTCATTAGAAACTATAGAAAAAATTAATGAAGTGAGTAATAGTTTTAGATGGGAAGAGTATAATCTTTATGAAAATAAATTTAATGAAATAATTGGATTGATTGCTTTTGAGGGTGGTTCGTATAAAAGTGATGGATTTTTAAAAACGCCTGAATATACTACAGAAGGAATGTTAGAGAAACGTTGGATTAGAGAAAACGAAAACATTTATTTAATTAAAGGAAGCTCGAATATTTCTTATGATTATTATTTGCAGTGTGATTATGGTGGGATTGAGCCATATTTAGAATTTTATACAAATCAAGTTGAATCTCTTTTTGAGTTTGAAAGCATTAAATATGAGGTTTTTGAATATCGAAAAAGGTTAGTTTCCAAGTGTGAATCGTTTACAAATGAGCATTTTGGTTATGTTCCGATGTATAAATTAATAGGAAATGAAAAAGAATATTTGAAAAAAGCAATCGAAATTTATGGGATAGAAAATTTTCAAGATTTAATGATTTTTGATGTAATTATTGGAAATATTGATAGGCATTTTGGGAATTTTGGTATGATTGTGAATAATGATACCAATGAAATTGTTAAAACGGCTCCAATTTTTGACAATGGACATTCTTTTTTGAATAATATTCCTCTAAAAGATTTAATGGGATTTCAAAAAAAAGAGATTGTAGAAAAATATATTTATGAAAAATCAACGCCATTTAATATCAGACTCATTGATGTATTGAAGTTATATTTGAAAGAGAGACACATTAAGATTTTAGAAAAATTAGTAGATTTTCAATTTGAAGAGCATCCAAAGTATAATGTAGAGGATGAGGCTTTGGATATGTATGGCGAGTATGTAAAATTTGTTGCTAGAAAAGGGATAGAAATTTTAAAAAGTAAAAAGTAAAAATTATACAAATTTAAGAGTTGAATAAAATAGTCATAGTTTTTGAGTTTTGTTTTAAAACAGTTTTACTATATATAAATTGAAATATGAACTGGATTTCAAAAAAGATAACTTTATATATAGAAAAGGGAAAATCACATAAGAAGAAGAAAAATATAAATTCTTTTCTTATGAGAAATTCCCTTTTTTGTTGTACACGAATTTACATAAAATTGCATATGCAATATTCTAAATAAGACTATTTTCTGTTTAAAAAGTAAATAAAAATTTAAAAATCATTTTAAATCCTGATACGGAAAATCAAATGAAAATAAAGTTCCTTCACCTAATTTACTAGTAGCTTTGACTTTTATATCATGTCTTTTAGCTATTTGTTGTGCAATATTAAGACCTAATCCCATTCCTTCTTTATTCTTTTGGTCAGTCGATTTATAAAAACGATCAAAAATATTTTTAAGGAATTCTTCAGAAATTCCACAACCTTCGTCTTGGATATTTAATCTACAAAAAGTTTGATGGTCGCTTAAATTCAGTTTTATTTTTTTTCCTTCATCTGAAAATTTGATAGCATTATCAATGATAATAATTATCATTTGACGTATTCGCTGATAATCACCAGAAAAATAATATTCGTTATCGGTCGTAAACGAAATTTGAATGCTTTTTTTCTTAGCAAGTTGTCGCATACTTCTAACAGCATCATTTATTACAACAGGCAAATTAATTTCATTTTTCTGAATAGAAAAATCAGGATTTTGAAGTTTCGTCAAATCAATTAAGTCATTAACTAAATGTTGCAAATGAATACTATCTGATAAAATTTGTTTGTGGTATTCGGTTAATTTATCTTTATCTGTAATAATTCCATCACAAATTGCTTCGATTGAACCACGAATAACAGTAATCGGCGTTCTCAATTCATGAGAAATATTTGTAATAAAGTCACTTCTCATTTTTTCAAAACGCTCACTTTCTTTTGAACTGATGTACAATCTTTCCGAGAGTTCATCCATTGTTCGAGCCAATTCTCCAATTTCATCTTTTTGTTTAACTTCCGTCTTAACATTGTAATTTCCTTTTTTTAAAAGTAAGGCAGTTTTTCGGATTTTGCTTAATGGTCTTGTAAAACTTAAAGAAAGCAATACAGCACTGATAATAGATAAAATTAAAGCAATAATAATGCTAATAATAAGCGTATAAATTCCACTTTTTAGAGAATCTGAAATATCAGAAACAGGAGCATGAAGCAATACTGCTCCAACAATTGAATTATCCTTTTTTGAAAAAATTGGTGCTGCAACTGTAATTGATTTATTGTCTAAAAATTCATTGAAATTTTCAGTTGTGTTAACTCTTCCATTCAAAGATTCCTTTATTGCATTTTCAGCATTTGGTGGTAAACTTCTGTAGGATGTCGGTGCATCTGAATAATTGTGACCTTGTATAATATCGCCAGTTTTTGCATCCACAAACCAAATTTCTCCCATTGCAATATCTTCAAGCATTTTCATATTTCTTCGTCTTTCATGATGTGAATTTTCTGAAATCCCTTTGTTTTCCTTGCTTTCTATAGATTCCTCTTGAGAATTTTTATTAGTATCAAGAAATTCTTCATTAGTCATCAATTCTTCCTCAAAAAAATCATTTTGTGATGAAAGTAAATTAGAATTTTCAAAAGTTAAATTCTTATTTTTGAAGGTTTCTAAATCTTTAATGTTGAGAACAGGAGTATATTGTTCGAATTCGAATTTTTGTTTTTTTTCATAAATTTTATCTTTTTTCTGGAAATTAGGGTTATCTGAAGGTCTTTTAGATAGCCTAAATTCTCTATCGCCATACCATAAAACTGAAATAGTATCAGCAATTTTTAGCGCTCTTTTTTCTAAAACGGCTTTATTAAAATTAATAGTATTTCTCACAAACATATAGGCAAACAAACTACCTAAAAATATAGAAAAAATCACAAGTGAAATTGTAAAATACAAAATCAGCTTATTAAGAATTTTGTTTTTTAAATTAATTTTCCTTAAAATTTTCATAAACTTCCTTAAATATATATTTAAAATTTACATTTTTTTGGAATGTATAAACCAGTCGAGTATTTTCGATTATAAAAATTACAGGGTTTCAAATTTATAACCAACGCCCCAAATAGTCTTAATTCCCCAGTTGTCGTGAGGATAATTATCTAATTTTGAACGCAATCGTTTAATGTGAGAATCAACAGTCCGACTATCTCCAAAATAGTCAAATCCCCAAATAGCATCAAGCAAATCATCTCTAGTAAAAACCTTTTTCTGATTATTTGCTAATGTCCAAAGAATTTCGATTTCTTTTTTTGTCAAAGAAACGTCTTGACTATTAATTGAAACTGTAAAATCATTTAAATTAATAATTAAGTTATCGAAAGTAAAGATTTTAGGATCGTTATTAGTGTTATTAGAAGGTGTGTCATTTGGGACAATTCTTCTTAAAACAGCATTTATTCTAGCAATAACCTCTCCTGGAGAAAATGGTTTCACAATATAATCATCAGCACCAATTTCAAGGCCCATTATTTTTTCATAATCTTCACCTTTCGCAGTAATCATTATAATTGGAATATTTGAAATCGAACGAATTTTTTTACAAACTTCAAATCCATCTTTTTTCGGCATCATCACATCCAATAAAATAATATCAAAATTATTATTTTTATCAGTAAACATATTAAGAGCTTCTTCTCCATCGTATGCAACTGATACGCTAAAACCATATTTTTTAGCATATTCAGATAAAATTGAAACAATCTGTTTATTATCATCAGCAATAAGTATATTATACATAACTATTTTGAGAATACTTTTGAAAAGTAGACTCACTCCTTTCTTAAAATCTAATATAAAATTTATTAAATTATTCTCATGTAATGAAATATGAGATTTTTTTGATAAAACTATAACTTTTTTATATTTTAGCATAAAAGGTTTGAAAAAAGAATATTGATTTTTTTATTAAATTTTGCGATAATATAAGACGAATGAAAATAATATAAAGTTTAAAAAGGAGTGAATTTTAAAAATGAAGAGAAACTTAATATTAGCGATTTTAATGGGATGTTTGATTGGGATGTTGACTTCTTGTGTGAGTGAGCAAACTAGAATAAAAAGGGATATAGAAAGAATGGCGAATAGAAGCTAAATTTTTTAGAAAAATAAAAAAAACTTGACTTGGAGTCTACTCCAACCTGTATAATATACACAAATGAAACAGTAGACAATTAAGGAAAGGGAGGAAAATTAATGGTATTAGACAAAATTAATAGTCCAAAAGATTTAAAAAATTTAAAAAGAGAAGAATTGGTTGAATTAGCGGCTGATATAAGAAAAGCGTTATTAAATAGATTGACGAATTATCCTAAAGGAGGACATGTAGGTCCTAATTTTGGTGTGGTTGAAATGACGATTGCTTTGCATTATGTGTTTAATTCGCCAATTGATAAAATTGTGTTTGATGTGTCGCATCAGGCTTATCCGCATAAAATTTTAACAGGGAGAAAAGATGGATTTCTTTATGAGGATAAATTTAAAACTGTTAATGGGTATACTGACCAAGATGAAAGTGAGCATGATTTCTTTAGGGTTGGGCATACTTCAACATCAGTTAGTTTGGCGACAGGACTTGCAAAAGCTAGAGATTTGAGAGGTGCTAAAGAAAATATAATTGCATTGATTGGAGATGGTTCTTTAAGTGGAGGGCTTGCTTATGAAGGATTGAGTAATGCTGCTGAACAAGGTGGGAACTTGATAATTATTGCGAATGATAATGATCAGTCAATTGCGGAAAATCATGGTGGATTGTATAAAAATTTAAGGGAATTGAGAGAAAGTAATGGTGAGGCACCAAACAATTTCTTTAAATCACTTGGTTTGGATTATAAATACGTGGCTAATGGACATGACATTAATAAATTGATTGAAGTGTTTGAAGAAGTGAAAGATATTGATCATCCAATAGTTTTACATATTCATACAATAAAAGGAAAAGGGTTGTCGTATGCTGAAAAAGATAGAGAACCTTGGCATTATAATGCAAACTTTGATCCAAAAACAGGTGAACCAAAAACTAAACCTGAACCAAAAGAAGAATTTGGAACAATAACATTTGATTTCTTGACAGATAAAATGGAAAAAGATCCGACAGTTACATTTATTAATGCTGGTGTTCCTATGGGATTTGGATTTACAAAAGACAGAAGAGAAAAATTGGATAAATTGAGAAAACAATATGTTGATGTTGGAATTGCTGAAGAACATGCGACAACTTTTTCATCAGGAATGGCAACAAATGGTGCAAAACCAGTATTTGGTGTAATTAGTACTTTTGTTCAAAGAACTTACGACCAAATATCTCATGATATTGCAATAAATAAAGCACCAACAGTTACTTTAGTGTTTGGTGGAACATTAAAAGGTATGAACGATGTAACACATTTGGGATACTTTGACATACCAATGATTTCAAATATACCGAATATCGTGTATTTGGCACCGACTACAAAAGAAGAATACTTAGCAATGCTTGACTGGGCGATTGATCAAAATGAAAATCCAGTATTTATAAAAGTGCCTGGTGGAGCAGTTCAACATTCTGAAACTGATGTGGATAAAGATTATTCTAACTTGAATAGCTACAAAGTTGTGGAAAAAGGAAAAGATGTGGCGATTGTCGGATTGGGAGAATTTTTTACGTTAGGTAAAGAAGTTAAGGAATTGTTGAAAGAAAAAGCTGGAATTGACGCAACATTAATAAATCCTAGATTTATAAGTGGTCTTGATGAAAATTTATTGAATGGATTAAAACAAAATCATAAATTGGTAGTTACATTGGAAAGTGGTCAAAAAGAAGGTGGATTTGGAACGAAAATTTCTAGTTTCTACGGTACTTCTGACACGAAAGTGCTTAATGTAGGTGCTAAAAAAGAATTTACTGATGAAGTTCCTTATGATGTATTTTTTGAAGAAAATAGACTTACGAAAGAACAAATTGTTGAGGATATTTTAGAAGCATTAAAATAGGAATTTGAGTAATAGACATATAAAAAAGTGGAATAAAAGCAATAAAAAACGCTCTTGATATTTAGTTAAGAGCGTTTCTTTTTGTAATTTTTATCTATTTATAGGTCTAGCATTTTGATAATTAAATGGTTCCAATTTAACATTTAATGTTTTTTCAGTTCCATTTGAGTAAACTTTAAGATTTAATACATCTCCAGTTTTCTTAGCAGCAAGTTCTCCAACAAATGAACCGGCAGAAGTTACTTTTTTACCATTTATTTCAAGGATAACATCATTTGGTTTAATACCATATTTAGCAGCAGAAGAACCGTTGTAAACAGCTGTAATCATAACTCCAGTAGCTGAAGGAATGTTTCTTTGTTTTCTAATTTCAGGTGTTAATTCTGAAATAGAAATTCCTAAATAAGGTCTTTCGTATTTTCCAGTTCTAATAATAGAATCTTTTACCGTTGTAACAAGGTTTGAAGGAATTGCAAAACTTAATCCTACACTTCCACCATTAGGTGAGTAAATTGCAGTATTAACTCCAACAACGTCTCCATTAATATTTAATAAAGGTCCTCCACTATTTCCTTGGTTTACAGCAGCATCAGTTTGAATGAAATTTTCTACTTGCTCAATACCAAGCGAACTTCTACCAGACGCTCCAATAACTCCAACAGTCATAGAACTATTAAGTCCTAAAGGATTTCCAAAAGCAATTGCCCAGTTTCCAATTTTAATATTGTCTGAATTAGCAAATTTTAATGGTTTGAAAGTTTTATTCGAGTTAATTTTTAAAACGGCAATATCAACTTCAGGTGATGTTCCCACTAATTTTGCTGAATATTCTTCTCCATCTGAGAGTTTTACGAAAATTTCATCAGCTCCATCAATAACGTGATTATTTGTAACAACGTAACCATTTTCTGAAGTGATAAATCCTGAACCTAAACTTCCTGATTCTCTTCTTTCTTGTCTTCTACCAGAAGTTCCAAATAAAAATGCTTCTAGAGGATTGTAAGTATTTACAATAAGTGTTTTTTTTGTACGGATGTTAACTACAGAATCTTTAGCCTTTTCATAAACGTTAGAAAAAGCATCTTGTATTCCATAAAGACTGCTAGAAATATTTGATGATTGAGGTCTAGCAACTTGTTGAGAATTAGTTGTAGTCTCAGCACTAGCCCCCAAAGCTGTTATTAAAAATGAAGTTGTTAATACTTTTTTTAAATTCATAATAATACTCCTTTATATTTTTTTAGTTTAATATTCACTTGTAATTATTCGAATTATAACATGAATAGAATATAAT
>ERZ773203.1561-NODE-1561-length-11451-cov-4.471744_pt1 | contig 11451 bp, 7 predicted proteins | sample MGYA00580529_ERZ773203 | MGnify/ENA primary metagenome ERZ773203 (study PRJEB29015, sample SAMEA2738176) | human oral metagenome | biome: human oral; feature: human-associated habitat; material: saliva | place: China | collected 2177 ... | reverse complement strand
TATCTTACCGCTATAGTTCTTGCTCCTCTTCATGAGAAGTGAAGCCATCGTAGATTTTCCGCTTCCACTTGCACCTACGAGTGAAACCATGCCTCTATCTGCTATTTCAATTGAAATATCGTTTAGTACATTTTTATCTTCATCGTATGAGAAGCTTAGATTTTCAACTTTGATAGATCCGCTTGGAGGAAGCTCAAGCGTCTTTACCTCTGGAACTTCCAAATCTAAAATCTTGAATATCTTATCTATAGCAGCCATACCGTTCATAGCAATATGGAAGAAGCTTCCTAGCTGTCTCATAGGTATAAAGAAGTCAGCTGATAGAAGTATAATTGCTATAGCCTGCTCAAGCCTGATGTTTCCTGTGACGAACTGTCTTACAGTTAAAATTATGCCTAAAGCTGCTCCGCCATATGCAACCAAATCCATAATTGTTATGGAATTTAGCTGCATGGTGAGGACCTTCATTGTAATCTTTCTGAATTCCTCAGCTTCCTCGTTCATCTTTCTATTCTTATATTCATCCGCCTGATATATCTTGAGCGTAGTAAGTCCCTGAAGATTCTCTAAAAATGTATCTCCAAGACCTGTATACCTTCCCCAATACTTTGCTAAAAGCTTCTTTGCAAAAGTTTGAACCGCTGCAATTGAAATCGGAATTAGTGGAACGCAAAGCAAGAGAACTATTGCAGGGGTAAAGCTCATAAACACTATTACGGCAAACAGTGTGAGCGGTGCAAGCAGCGAGTAGAATAGCTGAGGTAGATATAGACCAAAATAAGTCTCAATCTGCTCGACTCCCTCTACTGAAACCTGAACAACCTCAGATGTTCTCACCTTCTCATTGTAGCTGCTTCCAAGTGTAAGCATTTTCTCCATTATCTTGTGTCTAAGAACCTGCTTTACCTTCTTTGATGAAAGATAGCTCATTTTACTTGATGCTACATTACAAATCACCCTAGTCAATACAGCAATTGCAAGAATTACTATTAGTCTAACCAGCTTAGCATCCGTAACATTTCCGTAGTATGTATCGCTGATAAAGCCGGATATTAAAAATATCGCAACTATATTGGCAATCAGGTTTATCCACTGAAAAAGAATATTACCGTAGATATATTTCTTTCCGTCGGATAAGAGCCTGACAAGTCTCTTATTTATCATAAACTGTTTTTCCTTTGCTAAGCCATATAAACAAATGGCTTTCCCTTGACCTCTACTATATCTAAATCCACACCATATAGTTCCTTCAGAAGTTCCTCGTTTATAACACTTTCCGGTGCTCCTTGCGCTATTGATTTACCAGCCTTTAAAGCTATTACCTCCGTGCTATATCTCATCGCCTGATTCATGTCGTGTAATACCATAATTATAGATATACCGTGCTCTTTGTTCAGACTTTCTATCAATTTCAACACCTCAATCTGATGCTTTATATCTAGAAATGTTGTGGGCTCATCAAGAAGCAAGGTGTCTGTATCCTGCGCTAAAGACATAGCTATCCATGCGCGCTGTCTCTGTCCTCCAGAAAGCTGAGGTAATAACTCTCCCTTTATGTCATACACTCCCGTAACAGACATTGCCCAATTTATTTTGTCCTCATCGTCATCACTCTTTGATGGAATGTATAGATTCTCATACGGAACCCTTCCGTAGCCAACTAGCTTTTCCACCGTTATATCAAAAGGTATCGTATTTTGTTGATGCACAATAGCAAGTTTTTTTGCAAGCTCTCTAAGCTTTATCTTTGATACATCTTCACCTAGGAACTTAATTTCACCGCTATCGTATTTCAGATTCTTGGTCATCAAATTGAAAAGCGTCGACTTTCCACATCCATTTGCTCCAATTATCGTTGTTACTCCACCCGGCTTAATCGTCAAAGATAAATCGTCTATAACCTTGTCCTTATCATAGCTGAAAGACAGATTCTTTATATCAAATAGGTTATCTGCCATATGTTTTTCCTGTCCTCCTCAGTAAGATAATAAAGAATGGTCCGCCAACAACTGACATTATTATGCCAGGACTTATTTCATAAGGTGGCACTAAGGCCCTTCCGAGCGTATCTGCAAGAAGCAGACAAAATGCACCTAAAATAGCACTATACGGTATCAAAACCTTGTGATCTCCACCAACAAGAAGCCTTGCTATATGTGGAACTATTAGTCCCAAAAAGCTTATCGGCCCCATGATTGCGGTGCTTATCGAAACAAGCAAAACTGCTATGGCAGAAATTCCTATTCTCATTCTGCCTACATTGATACCTAGTGACCTTACTGTTTTATCTTCAAGCCCAAGAAGATTGCATGGCTTTGAAAGTATAAGCGCTATGATAAGCCCAGGCACTGCATAGATTACTAGCGTTCTAAAATCTGTCCATGTCTTCATACTTATATTTGCAGTAACAAGGCTGGCAGTTGCGGAGTAGCTTCCACCTGTCATAGAGTTAATTGCACTTATCATGCCCATGAACATCGCATTGATAGCAATTCCGACCAGTACAAGCCTTAGAGGTGAAAGGTCGTTTCCCGTCCACGAAAGCATATATATCAAGATGCAAGCAAATACTCCACCACAAAAAGCTAGACCTGGAATAAAGAAGTATAGCTGCGGAAAGAATGCAGTTATTACAACGGCAACAAAGCTTGCGCCTGAACTAATTCCAAGTATTCCTGGATCAGCCAATGGATTTTTCATTACCGCCTGAAGCATCACGCCCGAAACAGCAACAGCTGCCCCTCCTACCATTGCAATGAGTATCCTTGGAAATCTAAGATCATATATGGTTGCTACATTCTCATTGTATGCAACAAAGAGTCCTCGCATTAATGCCCTAAAGCCTACTCTAAGGCTTCCCGTATTTACAGCCCAGTAGAATATGCAAAAAAGTGCTAAAGCAGTAATTACAAAGGCTAAAAACTTTCTCGTTTTGCTAATTACCATCAGGTCTCCTACTTCCTATCGCCTACTCATAAAGCAGCTTCTTAAGCTCCTCTAAAGCATCCCTATAGTTGAAATTTGCGCTCATATTAAATAGCGTATTGTCAAGGTCATATACCTTACCGTTTTGCACAGCATCAAAATGCTTCCAGATATCATTTTCCGCGAATTCCTTAGCAAACATTTTCTTTACATCATCAGGCATCGCATGAGAAGCTCTGAGAATTATATCTGGATTCTTAGCCTTCATATCTTCAGTATTAACCGTTAAAAACTCCTTAGAATCATCAGTGTAAACATTTTCTCCACCAGCGAGCTCTACGAGGCTTCCTACATAGCTCTTGTTTGTCGCAATTACATACGAACCAGGTAGTCCCATCAAAACAAGAACCTTCGGATGTTTCTTTCCCTCCACACTACTGTTAAACTTCTTCATGTACTGCTTATGCTCATCTATTAAAGCCTTTGCTTCCTTCTCCTTACCAAATTCATCTCCAAGTTTTTTGATAGAATCAAACATGCCATCTACACTGCTTAAATTTATAAACTCATAGTTGAGCTCTGCATTCTTGTACTTTTTTTCAAGCTCGTTTTTAAGGCTTATTGGAGAAAGAACATAGTCTGGACTTAGAGATTTAATCTTCTCTATATCAGGTGACATAGGGCTTCCAATCCTTGGTAGATCCTTATATTTATCTGCAATAGTAAAATCAGACTCTGGAACAGCAATAAGCTTTATATTAAGCTTGTTACATATCTGAACAGTTGCCGGCGACGTAGCTATTACTTTCTTATTTTCTCCACTGTCTTTCTTTTTACCTGCATGCTGATCAACACATGAACAAAGGGAAAAAGCAATAATCAGTGTAAATATTAAAGCAAATATTCTCTTATGCATTACTCTACTCCACTATTTCTTTATGAATTTCTTATATCCAAACATCCCTACTGCTGCAAGAATAATCACAACTACAAAGGCACCATAAACAACATATCTTTTGCTTTGAGTTTTGCTTGAATCCTTTGCCTTCGCATCCTTCTTATCTTTAAAATCAGATGTTTTTGCCTTCTTGCTATTCTTCTTTGTGCTGTCCTTTTTACTCTCGTCAGTCTTCTTAGCCTCTTCAGCCTTTTTATCTTCAGCCTTCTTAGCTTCTTCAGACTTTGAGCTATCACTTCCCTCTGAAGCCTGCGCCTGCACAGAGGTATCTATGGTGCTAACAAAATTTCCCTGTCCAGGTGTAAGTCCTGCAGATGTCATAAAGAATATAACTTCTCTTCCCATAGGTGCTACATATAGCGCACATTTTACCGGTGCTCCCGCATATGGAACCTTGATTCTATAGTCTGCAGAATTTCCAACTGTATTTGTATTTACAGCGCTAACTCCATAAAATCCGCCACCTGCAGATGTACTAAAGTTTATGCTAGACATAGCACTAGCATTGTTTATTCTATATGTCGCATATACATTGCCTGCAGCATCAATCTCAACGAGTCCAACGCTAGAAACAGTACTCTGAGCCATGCTCTGTCCCAAATCTTCTTTCGCTTCGCCACCAGAGTCCTCAATTGCGCCTGTAAGCGGGTTTCGATACTGTGGACTAACACTTGTTGTATAGGTTCCTGCACTCTCTGCAAAGCTAAATGAAAGGCTTAAGGCCATCACCATAAACACCGATATGAGGCATATCCAAGTTCGTCTTAAATTCTTAGATCTTAACATCTTTCCTCCAAACTTATTTAATTCTTAATGACAAACAGCAGGTCATTGCTTCTGCAACGATCCTGCCGTCTGTTATACATAGCTATTTCGAAAATTATTTCTCGAATTTCTTCTTAAGCATCAAAGCTATGAAAGCACTTCCGATAAGTCCTGCTAAAGCAATTGGCATCTCAGTGTTCGCATCGCCTGTATTTGGACGCTGAGCTCCAGTGCCAAATCCATCTGCGATTGTAAGTCTAGCTGCTGCCGTTCCATTAGTTGAAACGATTTCCACATTATGAGATCCAGTTGAAAGTCTATTTAGTGCTGTAGGAAGTAGTGTAACCTTTGTACTTCCTGAAACAACCTGGTAATCCTTATCCTTTACAAGCTCCTTGCCATCAACAAGCACCTTTACAAATGCGCTTATATCGGCATCTGAAACGATTACTATTCCATGCTGGCTTCCTCTTATCCATGTCTGATTTAGTCCAGATTTGATGCTTGGTCCTGCCTGTGCACCATTATTCTCTGACGGATTTGAAGGGTTAGAAGGATTTGATGGGTTTGCAGGTTCTGGCTTGTTAGCATTTTCATTCTCAGAAGGCTGAGCCTCAACCTTGTTATCTGAAAGAACTAGCTTACCATCAATCCACGTATTCATTACATCTATATAAATCTTTACTGGTATTTCCTTCTCGTTTAAGCTATCTCTTGTTAATGTGAAAGCTGAAACATATTCACCCTCACCCTTAGTTGCACTGATTTCTTTACCATCGACACTAATTTTCTTAAGCTCTGCGGTGATTCCCATCATTCCGGTCTTCTTGAATGAAATAGTATATGTTGCCTTTCCATTCTCTTCAACAAGCTTAACATCAGGATTGAAAGCTTCTGTCATAAGCTTCATGTCTGAACCGTTTGGCTTTAAGAACTTGCTACCCTTAACTGTGTAGTGCTTCTTTGCATTTTGATTTCCTGTATTAGGATTATCTTTGCCTGGATCTGGTTTTTCTGTACCAGGATTTTCCTTGCCTGGATCTGGCTTTTCTGTGCCAGGGTTTTCCTTGCCTGGATCTGGCTTTTCTGTGCCAGGGTTTTCCTTGCCTGGGTCTGGCTTTTCCTCATCCTTGACTTCAGTTTTCTCATCTACGAAAACTATTTTCATATCATAGAATCTACCCATCATACTTGAGTAAACTTTTACAGGAATCTTATCTTCATTTACAGTATCTCTTGTAAACTCAAATACTGAAATATATGGTTCCTTGCCTTCAGTCGCAGTATAGACCTTACCATCTACTGACATCTTATTGATTTTTTCTGTCATTCCCATCATACCGCCTTCCTTGAAGGAAACAGTATATGTTGCTTTGCCGTCCTTTTCAACAAATTTTACTACAGGATTAAAAGCATTAGAGAATACCATTGAAGTTCCACCGTTTGGATATAGAAGATCAGCTAATCTTGTATACTTCCTAGCAACTGTATTGTCTGTATTATCATTCTTGCCAGGATTTGGTTTTTCTGTGCCAGGATTTTCCTTACCTGGATCTGGCTTTTCAGTTTCAGGAGCCTTAGCCTCTGTCTTACCAGGCTTAAGAACAATATTCATATCATATGAGGTTTTCATCATATTTGAGTAAACTGTTACAGGGATTTTTTCTTCATCTACAGCATCTCTTGTGAATTTGAAAACTGATACATATGGATCCTTGCCTTCTTTTGCTGTGTAATCCTTGCCGTCTACTGTAAGCTTCTGAAGCTTTTCGGTAACTCCCATCATGCCACTTTCCTTAAAGGAAACCGTATATGTTGTCTTACCATCTTTTTCAGCAATCTTTACTTCAGGATTGAAAGCCTTTGTAAATACCATCGAAGATGTTCCATTTGGATATAGGAGTGAACCTTCTCTTGTATAGTGCTTTGCAGCAGGATCATCCTTTTCATCTTCTACTGGCTGTAATGATAAAGCAGCAAATTTTGCTCTTAGAGCCTTTATTCTAGCACCGTATCCAGCATTATTTAGCTTAGTCTTTGATTCTGGGCTTAGGCTTTCAAAGTCCTTCTCCAATTTATCTAGCGCACTACCAGAATTTTTATCAAGCTTTTCTTCAAGCTTGATTACATCAGTTTTAATCTGCTCTATGAGATTGTTTTCATCAGCCTTCTTAAGAGCCTCGCCAATTGCACCCTTTGCTGCGTCACTTGTGTATGTTGCATTTGAGATAGCATCTACATTCTGATAGTTTGAAGTAGTTTTACCTATATAGTTGTAGAGTCCTCCATTTGGAATGAATGTATCCTCCCAGTAAAACATGTTTCTTGATGCGAGATTCTCATTAGCTTTAATGTTTTTTACGGTTCCATTGTCTTCTATCTTTACAATCTTATCACCGCTTAGATATACTGTTAGGCTAACATCATATCCATAGTTATCAATAGGATATGATCCTGAAAGTTTCTTATGGTTGTTCTTATATACTAGATCAAAAATTTCATCTTCAGCCTTAACTAGCTTCTGATATACTGCAGCAGTTACAGTCTTCTTCCCCTTGCGATCAAGAGCATTATACATCTGTCTTGCCTGCTCAACTGCCTCCTTCTTGTCAGCAGTGATGGTTCCAAGATTCTCAATAGCATCCTTTGTTCTCTCACCAGCACTCTTACTATTTTCTTCATCTGTAACCTGATCAGATGTTTTTAGCTTTGTAATCTTGTTCTTGAAGTTCAAGAAATGTCTTCTTGCATTTGATGCAAGCTCCTCTGAGTTGATCTTTTCTTTGACTTCTTTGATAAGTTTCTCAGCTTCAGCTCTATCCTTTGCAATGTATCTGCTAGCTGGACCGTACTCATCAACCTCTGCAAGAAGCTCGTTCTTCTCTTCATCAACCTCAAAAGCGTACATTATAGTGTCTCTTACACTCTTTGTACTTGTTGTCGCCTGTGAAATTGCATTTACATCAACATCATTAAGAGTTTCCTTTGTCTTGCCCTTGAAAAGTTCAAAACCCTTGCCATTTACAAATTTCTGCCAATACTCTTTGCTCTCAGGTGCAAATCTATCGATGTTTGAAGCAGTATCAATATCTTCAACAGATATTATAGTGCCATTTTGATCGATTTTTACTCTGATGTGAGTATTGTAATCTCGGTAGGTTCCGTCATCCTCTACCACGGCTTTAGTTCCATATATTGTCTTTGTATTAGAGTCTCCGTTTGCAAATGCAAAACCAGGAAACATAGATAATACAGTTGTAAATGATAATGAAACTGCTAAAACCTTTGCAATTTTGCTTTTCTTCATATAAGCTCCTCCTCATTTATTTGTAGCTAACTTGCATTAGTTTAGACTAACATACTGGGTTAAAATAAAGAGCTAAAATGCTCCTCTCCCCCTTACAATAAAATTCTACATTTCTAATTTAACAAAATAAAGTCTTATTTTGTTGCACACTTGCTACAAAATATACCCAAGCATTCCATCAAAGTATGCTTTTTCCAACAAATAAATATGTTGCAATACTGCTACAAAATTTTGATAAAACTACACTATAAGTGTAAAAATCGCTGGACTCTCAGGCATATGCATGCATCCCACACTGCAACCAAGCCTTACTGGAAGACTTCCGTGAAGTATCCTGTCCCTACTCTCACCCATAGTTATAAAATTCATTGCCTCAATAGGAAAAGTAACTATATTGCCTTGTCTTTCAGCTTCAACAAAGCTAGTTCCATCAAAATACCTAAACACGCTCACCTTACCGTTCATTTTCTTGCCAGTGAGCCTTGATTTCCTACTTATATTCTTAGCCTTTAAACTTATGAGTCCCTCACCCTTTTCAACAGTGAGTGTACATGGATGATAAAATCCCTCATTGGCCATAGATATATTCGTGTTATTTTTCACCGAGTTTTTGTACATCACAAACTGAAGCTCAAATGTACCATCTCCAAGTTTATGACAGAGCTTTTTCCCAGTAAAATTAGTGTAAGAATCCGTTACCTGTTTGATCCTCATCTTATCTTCAATCTCTTTAATTACAGAAAGCGTCTCATTTGTGCAGTACATAGACAATAAAAAAGCATCTTGCTTTGCTGCAGCCGGATTCACGCCTTCCCCTAGCAGATGATTTGCTACGATATCTATCTTATCTGCGTATTCATATGCAAGCTTTTGCCCTTTCTCCGTCAAAACTGGACACCTATTATCACTTCTATCTAAAAGTCCACTACTTTCAAGTGATTTCATAGCCCTGCTTACTGCATATTTTTCTTCAGATAATGATTTAGCTAAGCCTGTAACATTGCAATTAGACTTAGACATTTTAATAAAGCACGTTAAAATGCGCATCTTAAGTATTTCTATATTGTTATGCATTTTACCTCCACTTATGTTAGTTTGAACTAACACCATATTGTAAGTATAGCACTTTAATAACAATTTATCAAATAAAAAGCCCCCTATAAGGAGGCTTTTTTTACAACGAGAGTAATATTTATGAAACTACATTTTATTCTTGTCATATTTAGGGTATCTGTGGAAATAATCCTTTACTAGCTTTACAAATGTTCCGCTTAGTAGGAATACACCAATCAAGTTAGGAATTAACATGAGTCCGTTGAATGTATCAGCAACGCCCCAAATTAGTCCTAAATCAAGTGTTGCACCTAGAATAGCTACTAACGCATATACTACTGTGAAAGGCTTTAGAATGTGGGTTCCAAAGAGATATTCTATACATCTTGAACCATATAGTCCCCAGCCAAGTACAGTTGAGAATGCAAAGCATACAAGAGCTACTGCTGTGAAAATTGATACCCAACCACCGTATGTGTTAATAAATCCAGCGATTGTTAAATCAGCACCTGCATTCTGTCCAAAGTTAATGCTTTCAACTCCACAAAGGATAACAAGAGCTGTAAGTGTGCAGATAACAATAGTGTCGATAAATACTTCGAAAACACCATATAGACCCTGTCTTACAGGTTCATCAGTATCAGCTGATGCGTGTGAAATTGATCCTGTACCAAGACCAGCTTCATTTGAGAATATACCTCTTGAAACACCCTTCTTCATGCAGAGGAACATTGATCCTACTACACCACCTGTTGCAGCTGATGGGCTGAAAGCTCCTTCAAATATCATCTGGAATACGTGTGGGATAGTCTTGATGTTGATAACAACAACGCCTATTCCTAAAAGAATGTAGATACCTGCCATGAAAGGAACTAGCTTCTCTGTTACGGCACCAATTCTCTTGATACCACCAAGTAAGATTATCAAAATAAGAATAGTAATTATAATTCCTATAACTAGATTAACTGTCTTAATGGATCCTGCTGGGACAATATTGAAGTTTAGAAGTGCTGTATCAATTGCTGTAGTTATTGTATTAACCTGTGTAGCATTACCTGTACCAAATACAGTTAGAACGCCAAGACAGGCATATGCATAGCTTAGCCAGAGCCATTTCTTTGATAGACCATTTTTAATATAATACATTGGTCCACCAACCCAGTCACCATGCGCATTTCTTTCTCTGAAGTTAACTGCCAAAGTTACTTCAGCAAACTTAGTACACATTCCTAAGATAGCTGCAATCCACATCCAAAATACTGCACCAGGTCCACCGATCGCAATAGCACCAGCAACACCGGCGATATTACCTGTTCCTACAGTAGCTGCAAGAGCAGTGGTTAGAGACTGAAATGGAGTTGTTGCGCCTTCTGCTGATTCTGTTTTTGTAAATAACTTTCCAAGGGCAATCTTGAGCGCATATCCTAGTTTTCTAAACTGAACAAGCTGTGTTCTGAAAGTAAGGAATATACCTACGCCTAGTACACAAATAATAGCTGGAACACCCCAGACAATGTTATTGACGAAAGTATTAAGTGCATCAATTCTGTCAATCATACTGTACCTCCATAACTGATAACGTAAATAATTGCAATTTTAACTTAAGCAAATTTTCTAACACTTCTAAGAGGATTATACTATTTAAATCATGAATATTCAATAACAATATTCAAGATATTTTGTATACATTAAAAATTTAACAAACTTCAGACAATAACATTAGTAGAAGTAATAAAAAAAAGGCTACTTATGTAGCCTTTAGTGGTGCGCGATAAGGGACTTGAACCCCTACGGTCTCCCGCTAGAACCTAAATCTAGTGCGTCTGCCAATTCCGCCAATCGCGCATATAATGGTGACTCCAACGAGAATCGAACTCGTGTTACCGCCGTGAAAGGGCGGTGTCTTGACCGCTTGACCATGGAGCCATAAAGACAGGCAGACTGCTTTTACAGTCTGCCATAGTCAACCGGCAACGTCCTATCTTCCCGGGCAGTCGCCCACCAGGTATTGTCGGCGCTGAAGAGCTTAACTACTGTGTTCGAGATGGGAACAGGTGTGACCTCTTCGCTATAATCACCGGATTAAACCTTACTAAATAACGCTTCTCACTAGCATTTCTTTTCCTTTGAAACCACTGGTCAAGTGTTCGACCTATTAGTATCAGTCAGCTTAATACATTACTGCACTTACACCTCTGACCTATCACGTGGTAGTCTCCCACGGGTCTTACCTAAAAGGAGGAAATCTATTCTTGTGGGGGGCTTCGCACTTAGATGCTTTCAGCGCTTATCCCGTCCATACGTGGCTACCCAGCTATGCCCTTGGCAGAACAACTGGTGCACCAGAGGTATGTCCATCCCGGTCCTCTCGTACTAAGGACAGCTCCACTCAAATTTCCAACGCCCACAGCGGATAGGGACCGAACTGTCTCACGACGTTCTG
>ERZ773203.1558-NODE-1558-length-11458-cov-4.184688_pt1 | contig 11458 bp, 10 predicted proteins | sample MGYA00580529_ERZ773203 | MGnify/ENA primary metagenome ERZ773203 (study PRJEB29015, sample SAMEA2738176) | human oral metagenome | biome: human oral; feature: human-associated habitat; material: saliva | place: China | collected 2177 ... | reverse complement strand
TTCTACGAACTGATAGAAGCCAAAGATTTAGATGCGCTAAAAGCGGTGTTTAACGAATGTGAACTGAACGCTTACGACCGATATTCGTTTAAAAAACCAGCGCTCTCTTTTTATGATATTCCCTTGGAGCTCATGGACTGGCTCATTGCACAAGGAGCAGACATTAATGTAAAAGATGAATACGACCGCACGCCGCTGCACTATCATGCTCAGGTGAATAATGTAGAAAGAGTAGCACTGCTACTAGAAAAAGGTGCCGATATAGAGGCGCAGGATAAATATAAGAATACTCCTTTACACTTTGCTGAATATAATGCCGAAGCAGCCCAGCTACTCATTGAAAAAGGTGCTGATATCAAAGCAAAAGATGATAGAGGGTATAACCCAATGGAGTGTATGCTTTCCAGATTAAGAAATGCTTATATAGAGAAGGCTGCTAAAGTTGCCGAAGTCTATCTCAAAGCAGGACTCAAACCCACTAAGTTTGCCAAAGAGCAAGTAACCCGCATTGGTGAAGACTTCGAGTTCCATCGCCAAGGATTTAATCCCGAATATTTAGAGCAAACGGACTCTGCTCTCCAAGAACTATACAAACTCTTTGATGTTCCTCCTGTGCCGCGTCGCATACAGCACGATGGCAAATCGCCCATTGTACTCGCTGGCGAAACATGGGAAAAACGCTACGAGCAGGCGTGGGAACTTTTGGTGCCCAGCAGTGGCAGTGCCTCCACAGTGCAAGGCGAGGTAGTGCGTATAGCAGGAAGAGTGAATGATGAACTTTTGCGTAACGCTATGGGCAACTGGAACAAGGAATATCAAAAAATGCTCAATGCTATTACCCATTATCTACAACAGGGCAATCCACTTAGCGAGAGTGAGCTTGCGGAAGTGGCTGATATTCAAAAACATATTTTGGAGGATGATGGCACTGGCAGTCACCGCCTATGCGAGCTGGCGACTGCTTGGGTCGTGCAGAATCCTCAGCCTATTGCCTTAGGCAAAGTGAATTATAAGTATTAGGGGTCAGGTATCCGACTTGTCTGCCCCGTCAGATGGCTATTATTAACAATATCATACAAACCTATAAATGAATAACAATACACAATCTCTTTGGCAGAAGATACAACAATCATTATTTGCTATTGCGCCTTCAATAGGTGAAAGTTTTCAGAAACCTGCTGAGGAGGCTCAAATTAAAGCGTTAGAAGATGTAATAACGCAACCTCTCCCTGAGAGTTTTAAAGAGTATTTGCGTACTTTCAACGGACAAGAGCAGAGCGATAGCCCCCACTATTTTATGGGGTATAACTTATTGCTTCCCATAGATGAAATTATTGAGACCTACCAAATGCTAGTAGAGGACTTTGAAGGGGAATCTATTGCGGATGACATCAATCCTAATAAAATTCAATCTGTATTATGGGATAAAGGTTGGGTTCCGTTTACAGATTTTGAAGCGACAACGCGTATTTGCATAGATCTCAACCCCGCTACCAATGGGGTGAAAGGGCAAGTGATTATGCTATACCCTGGGATTGATTACCAAAGTGATGAGGTGGTATTAGCCAATTCTTTTGAAGAGTTTACTCAGAAAATATGGGATATATTAGACTCAAAAGATTATTCTTTTGAAGAGGGTATTATAGAACAAGATTTTTTAATTTAAAACACACACAATGACCTTAGTAGAACAATACCTTGAAGGCTTGAAACAAGCCTATATTGATAACGGCGGAGAAGAAGCGTGGCAAAACCTTATGGCTACAGCCCACGGCGCTACCGATGCTGATTTGCAACTCCTCCGCAATCGTTACCCACAAGTGCCAGAGAGTTTGCTGGACTTACTCCGCCATATTGATGGGACTTATTGGCGTGAATATGAAAAAGGTACGGTGAGCGACCTTATTTTAGGAGCTGATGAAGCTATGGGAGATTACCCTTATTACCTGCTTTCGGCTCAGGAGATAGTAGAAACTCAAAATGAAGCCTTTGATTTTTATGCCGATTATATCAATCGTAAGTACGAGGAAGTTCCTATTGATGAGCGCATTACCAGTGATGCCTCACAGCTTAATTGGCTGCATTTTTCCGATTGTATGAACAATGGAGGTACCTCACAGCTTTTTATAGACTTTTCGCCTTCTGCTACAGGTAAAGTAGGGCAAGTAGTGCGATTCCTTCACGACCCCGATGAAATGGTAGTCATTGCTGATAGCTTTGACGATTACCTGAAAATGCTTATGGATAACGAATATTGCTTTGTAGATGAAATGCATTTTGAGGAATAAAATGAAAAATTTTAATATCTAAATCTTATGAATAATAAAACAATAACTGCGCAAGAGCGCAAAAATAAGAGTATTGCGATACTACAAGCTCAAAATGTACCTTTCATAGAGCATTTGCCTTTGCGCTATGAAACCGACGAAGTAACTCCTCGTGATAAAAAAGAAGTTATTGAGCGGCTTGCCTGTTCTTTTACTTCTATAATGTGCGCTTTGTCCATTGGTAAAAATGGATATACCGAGGAGGATAGAGAGTTTATGACACAAGATTTTCTTTCGGCTAGATACGGTGCTCTTGACCTGCTTACTCCAAAGGAACAAAAAATAATATCAGGTAATAATGTAAGCGAGGCAGAAGCGATAAATGCCGCTTGGAAATACGAGTCTATTTGGGTGCTGCTATGGGCTTTGGGTGTGGTGGAAGAATTGTCTTTCCCAAATCAGATTTGTGATTGTGATTTGGTGATGGGTACTATGGAACGCTTCAAAAATCTTGATGACTTTATGGCAAACACTACTTTGCGCCCCATAGAAGAAATATTACAAGCCTTGGACTTGCACTATCGTTACCACTGGGCAGCAGTCAATGCCCGTGTGAATGGCTCCGATCCTGCAGGGATAGATGAGGGGGTAGTAATGGAACGTCGTGCAGGTTTGGAATGGTTGTGTTGCAAAGGACAAGAAAACGACAACTTTACTGACATTTACAACGCTTGGGATTACCCTGAACTAGATACTTAATAAGTTAGAGAATAGGAAATAGAGAATAGGAATTAGCCTTTAGTCCTCTGACTTGTCAGCCTCGTTCGACCCCTAACCCCTATCCCCTGAAACCTAACCCCTAAAAATGAAAATCATCTCTAAATTCAAAGATTACTACGACTATAAAGTCGCTGACTACGGCATAGACGAAAACCTCGTCTATGACCGCCGTTTGCCACCAGAGGTAGGGATGAGCCTCCCTCAGAGAAGTTGGCTCACCTTTGACGACCCCACCGATGATGAGGCACTGCACTCGGCACTCTATGTGGGCACTGCGCTTGTACACCTCTTTGTCACACGCTCTAAAATATACACTCATTGGGATTTTGAAGACCCCGATGATTGGCATTACAATCTATTTGATTTATGGTATGGCGAACGCTATGCACTGATGAATGACGGAAAAGAGATAAGGATAACCTCCTACTTATCGGCTACTTGTGATACCCTGCTGGAACAAGTGGAAGCCCCGCGCGAGCAGAATATTTTTAAACTGGAAGACCGCCCCCCTTGGCTGGTGTTGAAAAGTCCGTTATTGCTCATTTTCAACAAAGACTATAGAGAAAATAATAGAGCTACCCATTATGTGAATTTGCAGGAACTCGGTATCTATATTGATCCCGATTTTGTATGGCAACACATCGTGCAGTACCTTTCCGACCTCAAAACCCAAGCCGAGCAATCGCCCGAACTGTCCAACGACTTGAAAATAGACAGCAAAGGCTTCGATAAAAAACGCTCTTTCCGCCCCAAGATGAAGGGGCAGTGAGCAGGGGCGTGAGTTCTTGCTGACTTTACCCATTCCTAATTAACCACTTTTTTATACAAAGAGAAACGGTTAGGGGCTTTGCTGAGGTATTCTGGGGAAAAGATGGAGATAAAATCCCCCTTGAGGTCTGCTACTTGTTGCTTTATCGTTTCTATCAAGTAGAGGGTCTCTTTAGTGCATTGTTTGTCAATATGTTGCCAATGCAGTGCGAAGGAATGTACCACAATAGGAATCTGTACTTCCAGGCGGATATCGTAGAAGATATAGGGCGTGCAAGTCCCTGCTCGAAAGCCTATATGAGAGAGATACCCCATGGTATAATCCTCCTTGAACTCTGTAGCGGCCAAGTGTTGGTAGAGCTCTGGCAGGGGCAATAGGTTATTATTGGCACGAAAGCGCCTTACAGGGCGGTTGATGATATTGCTCATACGTTCACGCTCTTTAAGCAATATCTCCTCTCGAGAAGTGGCATCATAGGATCCTAAGACAGAAACAATGGCATAATCAGCAATATGTTTTATTAAGTACTTGTATCTCACATTGTTATACGAAAGCCCCTGATCGTAATAATTATAATCTCCTAATAGAAAAAAGAAAGTTGGGTGTAGTTTTCTCTCTTGGAAGAAGTCAATCAGTGCTTCATAGAAATCAAAGGGATCTTTACTCCTGCCCATCACCACGCGAAGGAGTTCTCCCAGTTGTGTCCATTGTAGGGTAAAAAAGTAAGTCAGCCCCCTCAATAGCGTACGTAGGATACCCTTGTGTTTGTATTCGAATGCTTTAGCCACTTCGATAACGGAAACTGTCGAGGCCTCACGGGGAGCAAAGGTTAGGTTAGGATACTTCTCCACTAAGGCATTGCGGAACTTCTCCACCCATATATCCACGATAGGAAGCTCTAAGAAATGATACTCATATCCTACACTATCTCTCGCAGCAAAAGGAGTGGACGGATGTGCTTCATGGTGTAGATATTCCTCATAGCGAGTCAGTAGAAAAAAAGCCGCAGAGAGGATGTCAAAAGGAAGATTTCCTTTGTTGGTAGCAAAAAAATAGGGAATGCCCTCCCAGTGATCCACCAAGAGTTCTATAGGCTGCACTCCCTTTTGGAAAAGGAGTCCAAAGTTTTTGATAAAGAACTCATTCCCAATAGGTGATTTGGCATAAGAGAGCTTACTTTCGTCAGATTTGACAAAAGTCTCCAGATCGGTAGTGATCTCTATGGAGAGTCCCAGCATATTGACAAAGATATGTTCGCAGATATACATCAGGCGAGGACTCTTTTTTTCTGTATAAATCAGTAACATAGTTATACCTTTGGGCAAAGGTACGGAAAAAAATGTATAACGATTTCCTTTGGGAGTGATAAAGTTTTGGTAAAATTAGGAGGAGTTCTCTGCTCAGAGTACAACTTCATTCTTCACTGTGTCTCTGCCGTACAGCCTCGAAGATCAGTACAGCGGCGCTTACCGATACATTCATGGAATCTATTTTGCCTCGCATAGGGATAATGATATTTTGAGAAGAAGCCTCAAGCCACTGGGGAGAGAGACCTACATCCTCAGTACCTACTGCGATAGCAGTGCGTCCTTTGTAGGAAACACTGTCATAGGGGACAGAGGCTGAGAGGGCAGCACAATAGAGGGTAAAATGCTCCTGTGCTAAAAAGTGTAGTAACTCTTCAGTGCTTGCTGTGGCTATAGGTACCGTAAAGAGGGTACCTACACTGGAGCGAATCACATTGGGGTTGTACATATCTGTCTTGGGGTTGGCGATACATACCGCATCGACCCCAGCGGCATCAGCGGTGCGAAGTAACGCCCCTATATTGCCAGGTTTTTCAGGCGCCTCAGCGATGAGTAAGAGTGGATTTTCTTTGTCAAAAGACAAAGCTGAGAGGGAAAGATCTTTCCCCTGGGCAAGCGCCAAAATTCCCTCGGTAGAAGAGCGATAGGAGAGCTTTTCATAGACAGGGAGTGATATCTCGGTCAGGGGATAGCCTGCAAAGGAGCGTTCTACCTCCGCTGCCGGAAGGATAGCAGGGCAAAAGAATAATTGCTTGATATGGTAACCGGCAGCGATGGCCAAGGAGAGCTCTCGCTTTCCCTCAAAGAGAAACTCCTGATGCTCCCTTCTGAGTTTGGATTTCTCAGAGAGGGAGTATAGGTATTTGATCAGGGAGTTTTGAGTACTGGTAATCTGTTGCATAGTTAGAAGGCTAAGTTGTCAATCAGGCGTACGCCCTCGATATAGGCGACGATAAAAGCGCGATAAGCTACACCAGCTTCCTTCTCAGTGGCGGGCTGTAGGGTACGCTCATCGGCAATGATAAAATACTCCAGTTCGAACGCCGCTTTCTCAGAGAACTGTTCTTTGACAAAAGCCGTAACCTCCTCGACGGAGTGGGAAGCAAAACGCTCCTTAGCCTCAGTAAGTACTTGGTAGATAAAAGCCGCCTGTGTCTTTCCCTGAGGGGAGAGGCGCTCATTGCGAGAGCTCATCGCCAGCCCAGAGGCCTCACGTACGATAGGGCAGGGGACAAGGGTGAGATTAAGCTTGCGCTGGGCGACCATACTTCTGATGATGAGAATCTGTTGATAGTCCTTTTCGCCAAAATAAGCGCGGGTAGGGCGCACCAAGCGGAAGAGTTTTTCTACGATGGTAGCCACTCCATCGAAGTGACCTGGGCGGGAGCTTCCTTCCATGACCTTGTCCAATCCATGAAAGTCATAGCTCTCTGAAGTAGGAGTGCCCTCATACATCTGAGAGACCTCAGGGGCAAAAAGGATGATCTTATCGGATAGTGTTGCTATAGTGGCAGCATCTCGCTCCAGGTTGCGTGGATACTTCTCTAAGTCCTCTGCATTGTTGAACTGGGTAGGGTTTACAAAGACACTCACTACTACCACCTCATTCTCTTCTAAAGCTTTTTTCATCAGGGAGAGATGCCCTTGGTGCAGAGCCCCCATGGTAGGAACTAAGCCTATGGTCTTTTTTTCTTGGTGAAAAGGAGCTAAAAAGCGCTCTAATTCTAATGTTTTGTTAAAAATTTCCATTTATTTAATAATTATAGATATAAAAACAACAAAATAAAAAATAATTCAACTTTTTTTTGTAACTTTGCCCTTGAATAGTTTTATTATCTAAAATAAGGATACTATGAAAAGTAAAAAGATACTTTATGTCTCCTCCGAGGTACTGCCCTATCAGGCAGAAACGGAAGTATCCAAACTTGCTTTTGATTTGGCAAGAGCTCTCAATACTACAGGAGGGCAATTGCGTATATTCACACCCCGCTATGGGGATATCAATGAGAGAAGACATCAACTACATGAGGTGATTCGTCTCTCAGGGATGAACTTGGTTATCAATGATATAGATATGCCCTTGATTGTCAAGGTTGCTTCTATTCAGAAAGAGCGCATGCAGGTGTATTTCATAGATAACGATGAGTACTTCAAGCTCGAAGAGTCCTTCGATAAGGATGGTGAGTTATACGCGGACAACGATGAGCGCTGTATCTTTTTTGCCAAGGGCATAGTAGAGACGGTCAAGAAGCTCAACTGGTCGCCTGATCTGATCCATATACAGGGTTGGCTTGGGGCACTACTGCCACTATACTTACAGACCTACTGTAAGGAAGAACCCATCTTCCAACATACCAAAGTTATCACTTGCTTTTTACGTGAACCTTTTACAGGCTCTCTCAATGAAGGAATTCTTGAAAAAATTGCCTTTGACGAGATTACTCCCGATCAAGCACCAGAACTCAAAGAACCCAATAGTATGAATCTTATCAAGCTGGCCAGTCGCTATTCCGATGGGATTACTACCCTCAGAGGGACTTTGCCTCAGGAGGCTATCTCCTATATTACCTCCCTTGGGAAACCCTTCCTCTGTGAGGAAAATATAGAGATCACTTGCAAGAGTTATCCTCAGTTCTATAAGGAAGTCATGGGCAAGTAGTCTCTATACTTCATAGCTTTTTATCGGATTCTTACCTGATAGGGCATCTTGGCTTGCAGGAATGCTCCTGAGGTAGGAAGTGCTTGCTTGGTGTGTTGAAGCTGTTCGTATAGCTCTTTTCCTATTTCTTCCTGTAGTAGCATTTTAAGCTCTACTTGCGAAGAAGCACGGAATCTCTGTTTCATATAATCCATAAAATTCACTTCTATAACAGGGTAAGCCACAGGTAGGTACTTTCCTTCGCTGAGTTTCTGCTCCTTAGCAGCGTAAGCGATGGTCTCTCTTAGCGAACCTATCTCATCTACTAAGCCCTTTTCTAAGGCTTCTTGTCCTGTCCATACACGTCCTTGAGCAAGAGCATCTACCTCTTCCCACGACATATGACGACCATCTGCTACACGTTGGACGAATTTTTTATAGAAAGCCTCAATTCCTTCAGTGATTACTTGGCGTGTTTTTTCTGGTGTTTTCTCAAAAAGACTATAGGAAAGTGCATAAGGGTGGGTGCTTACCTGTTGGCTGTGTACTCCCCAACGCTGGGCAAGTTCGCTCAAGTTCGGCACCACTCCAAAGACTCCTATGGATCCGGTGAGTGTCTGTCGATCGGCAAAGATACGTGTAGCATTGCAGCTAATATAGTACCCTCCAGAAGCGGCTACATTGCCCATAGAGGCATATACAGGTTTTTTCTTTTGAGTGAGAGCTATTTCCCTATGGATGAGTTCGGATGCCAAACCACTTCCGCCAGGGGAGTTTACTCTTAGGACAATAGCCTTGACCCGCTTGTCCTCGCGTGCATCACGCAGGGCTTTTATAATGGTCTCGTGCCCTACCTTGCCAGCAGTAGACTGCCCATCAATGATCTCTCCATCACAGAAGATCACAGCGATTTTGTCGTTCTTGATCTCCTTATATAAATTTTTCTTGCGGTCAAGGGTTACCTTTTCCGTATATTTCTCAATAGGCACCCATTGTAAGTCGTTGACTTCTTTGCATTTGGATGCTTTTCGAACACTCTCTTCGAATTGGTCACGGAAGGCAATTCTGTCCACTAAGTGGTGCTGGAGCGCCAGTTCAGGAGTGCGCCCCCACAGACTATCGGCCACTTGATCAAGTTCGCTCAGAGAAAGACCACGACTGGAGCTAACCGCCTCGGCATAGCTGTTCCAAAGCGAACGGAGATAGCTGGTGATCTGCTCTCTATTGGCATCACTCATGGTATTCTCCAAGAAGGGTTCTACTGCACTCTTGTACTTGCCATGACGGAAGACCTCCATGTGTACTCCTGATTTTTCTTGTAAATCCTTGTAATAGAGTACTTCAGCACTGAGCCCTTGTACCTCGACACTGCCTAAGGTACCCACAAAAACTGAGTCGGCAACACTTTGTAAATAGTAGTCATACTGGGATGCTCCTTCACTGAAGGCATATACGAATTTTCCAGACTTTTTGAAATCCTCCACCGCATGGCGAATATCTGCTAAGTGTGTTTTCCCTTCCACCCCTTCAGTAGAGCCCAATACAATTCCCTTGATATGGGGATCTTCCTGAGCATGCTTGATAGCTCTGAGTATTGCCTGTAGGGTATTCTCCTGAGCGATCTCATAGTCGAAGTCCTTCACTCGCATAGGTGTGCCATACTCATATACAGGCTCGGTGAAGTTGAGCTCCAAAATAGCATTGTCCTCCACGACAAAAGTCTCTTCCTTGGGAGCAAAAGTGGAAGCAATTCCTATAAGTGCAAATAAGGCAATACTTAAGGTGATGAAAAAGCCCACTATGACTGCCAAGACGGTTTTTAGAAAATTCATATTTTGTTTTTGAAAAAAATTACATAAAAGCAATAATGGTATACCCCACTATGATGGCAACAATGGTAGCTACAAAGCCTGGTATCTGAAAAGAGTGGTTCAGTACATACTTACCAATACGGGTAGTACCAGTACGGTCAAAATTGATTGCTGCTACCACAGTTGGGTAATTCGGGATGAAGAAGTACCCATTCACGGCAGGGAACATAGCGATAAGAGCCATAGGAGAGATCCCTAATAACAATCCTAATGGATAGAGTGTACGTACAGTAGCCGCTTGACTAAATAGGAAAATAGACATCACAAAAAGAGCAATAGCAAAGAGGAACGGATAGGCCGTTACAATCTCGGCGATATGACTTTTGAAAAATTCCATGTTGCCATTGAAATACGTGTCTCCCATCCAAGCAATCCCAAAGATGGCAATAACCGCCTGCATACCTGCGATAAAGACCGATCCTTTGACTGCTTTGCCTATATCTGCCTTAGAGAAAATGAGCATAAGTCCAGCGGTAGACATCATCACTATTTCTATGATTTGAGTCATTTCCATCTTTACTACTTTCTCGTTTATTACAAAAGTAGGACGTAGGGTATCTATGGAACCAAAAAGTACGATTGAGAGCACTCCAAGGAGGAAGATGATTACAGAGAGCTTAGCACGTTTTTGCTGTTCAGGAGTAAGAACTTCTTTTTCATCCTTATCTGTTTTGATAAGTCCCTCTTGTACACGGCGGAGGTATTCAGGGTCTTTCTCTAAAGGTACCCCGATGAAATTGACTGCAATAGCCCCCACAATCACTCCAATAAGGGTAGCAGGGATACACACCATAAGGATATTACCTAAGGTGATCCCTTTGCCTCCTAAGAGTTCGGCAGAGAGGAGAGCGGCGGTAGCCGCTGAGATAGGACTCGCAGTAATCGCCTGTTGGGATGCGATCACTGAGATAGAGAGCGGACGCTCAGGACGTACCTTGCTATCGGTGGCTATCTCCGAGATAATTGGAAGCAGGGAGTAAGCGATGTGCCCTGTACCAGAGAATAGGGTGAAGAAATAGCATACTACAGGGGCAAGGAAGGTGATCATAGCAGGATTGCGGCGGAGAATCTTCTCGGCCACCTTGACCAGATAATCCAATCCACCTGCTGCTTGTAGGGTAGCGGCAGCGGTAATTACCGCTACGATGATTAGCATCACATCGATAGGCGCCTTCCCTGGTGGCAAACCAAAGCCAAAGACCAAAATTCCCAAGCCGAGCATCCCGAAGATCCCCAGACCAATACCTCCGACCCTTGCACCAACGAAAATAGCCGCAAGGACAACGAGCAATTCCATGTAAATCATAGCAATTTTATTTGATTAAATAGGTTGTTATTTTCGAGCCACAAAGATACGAATTTAATGATTAATGAGCAATGATTAATTATTAATTTGCAGCAAGGGAAAAGGATTGTTCTTAGTTACAGATCCACTATCCTCTAATGATCTTTCCATCATAATCGATGAGATAGTTTTCGTAATTGAAATCTATTAGTTCTATTCCTTTGGGGGTAAGGGTAAAAGAGGGGGTACGCTCTGTGGGCGAGACAAAAATATCCTTCCCACTGAACTGCCAGAGAATTTCGCCCTGCTTGTTGAGGCGTACTATCTCCACCTCGCCGTGGGTAATATAATCATCTTGATAGGGGACTATCTCAAAGCAAGTAGCCATATCTACCTGTGTATGCCAAAGGAGCTCTAAGGAGGGTAAGAGAATACAGAATACCTCGTAGCCACAAGCTATGAGCAGTCTATCGCCGTCTAACAGCGCACTTTTCTCCCACAGACTGCTCACGCTACCTCCTCCCGTGAGGACTACGTTTTT
>ERZ773203.1556-NODE-1556-length-11466-cov-55.357112_pt1 | contig 11466 bp, 8 predicted proteins | sample MGYA00580529_ERZ773203 | MGnify/ENA primary metagenome ERZ773203 (study PRJEB29015, sample SAMEA2738176) | human oral metagenome | biome: human oral; feature: human-associated habitat; material: saliva | place: China | collected 2177 ... | reverse complement strand
TGGGCTCGCTGAGGACGCCGTCGATCTCCTTGGTGACGACCTGCGGCTTGCCGACGGTCAGCTCGAAGCCCTCGCGGCGCATCTGCTCCACGAGGATCGCCAGGGCGAGTTCGCCACGGCCCTGGACCTCCCAGGCGTCGGGACGCTCGGTAGGCAGGACCTTCAGCGACACGTTGCCGATGAGTTCGCGGTCGAGGCGGTCCTTGACCTGGCGCGCCGTGACCTTCGCGCCCTTGACGCGACCCGCCATGGGCGAGGTGTTGATGCCGATGGTCATGGAGATGGCCGGGTCGTCAACGGTGATGAGCGGGAGGGGGCGCGGATCCTCGAGGTCGACGAGGGACTCGCCGATCATGATGTCCTCGATGCCGGCGACGGCGACGATGTCGCCGGGGGCGGCGGAGTCGGTCGAGACGCGCTCGAGGCCTTCAGTGGCCAGCAGCTCGGAGATGTGCACGCGCTGGATGGTGCCGTCGTGGCGGGCAAGTCCCACGTCGGCGCCCTTCTTCAGGGTGCCGTTGTGGATGCGCAGCAGAGCCAGACGGCCCAGGAACGGCGAGGCGTCCAGGTTGGTGACGTGGGCCTGCAGCGGCATGTCCTCGTCGAAGGAGGGGCCGGGGATGCGGTTCAGGATGGTCTCGAAGAGGGGCTCGAGGTCCTCGGTGGGCAGCTGGCCGTCGCCGGGGTTGTCCAGGGAGCACTTGCCGGCCTTGGCGGAGGCGTAGACGACGGGGACGTCCATGAGGGAGTCCACGTCGATGTCGATACCCTCGTTCATGAGGTCCTCGCCCAGCGACAGGAGCAGGTCGGTCGTCTCGGAGACGACCTCGTCGATACGCGAGTCGGGGCGGTCAACCTTGTTGACGACGACGATGACGGGCAGGTGGGCCTGGAGGGCCTTGCGCAGCACGAAGCGGGTCTGAGGGAGCGGACCCTCGGAGGCGTCCACCATGAGGACGACGCCGTCAACCATCGACAGGCCTCGCTCGACCTCGCCGCCGAAGTCGGCGTGACCGGGGGTGTCAATGACGTTAATGGTGACGCCGTCCTGAAGGCCCAGGGCCTGAGCGGCGGGGCCGGTGTAGTGGACGGCGGTGTTCTTGGCGAGAATGGTGATGCCCTTTTCTCGCTCGAGATCGCCGGAGTCCATGACACGCTCGCCGGTCTTTTCGACCGTGTCGCGCTCAGAGAACGCTCCGGACTGCCAGAGCATTGCGTCAACCAGCGTGGTCTTGCCATGATCGACGTGTGCGACGATGGCGACATTTCGCAGGTCGGGCCGCGTGGACATATCTGGACTCCTCAAATGTGGACACCTATTATTGCGTGTGATGGGGCACAGAAGCCCCTTGGACATTCGGCCGACTGACCGATTCCACGCACATACCTCTCCAGAATATCGGCATACGGAGGGCCAATGCGCACGCCACCCTGCGACATCCACCACGTCATCTACCCACCCACCTGGACCATTCGGTCTATTTGCTGCAAAACTATCCATGCACTTCACTGATCACTATGAGCGATATCGCCACCCTCTCAGCAACCGTTCCCTCCTCCTCAACGCAGATCACCCCCTTCGGTGCCCACCTCCTGTCGTGGCGCCCAACGGATGAAGAGGACGTCCTGTGGCTCTCCTCGCGCGCCGTCTTAGACGGCACGAAGGCGATCCGCGGCGGCGTTCCCCTGTGCTTGCCCTGGTTTGGCGACCCCGAGGACTCCCCGTCGCGTCCCGGTCCGGGAGCCGGCGCCCACGGCTTTGCGCGCACCTCGACATGGACGCTCCTGGCCTCCACGCAACCCGCGAACGACGCCCCGGCCTCGTTCTCTTTCGAGCTGCACCACACGGGCGAGACCTCCGCGCTCTACCCTCATTCCTTCTGCGCGCGCCTGGACGTCCTTGCGGGTTCCGAGCTGAACATGACCCTGACCCTGACGAACGAGGACGACCACCCCTTCGCGATCGAGGCCGCCATGCACACCTACCTGCGGGTCGGCGACGTCAAGGACGTGACGGTTGAGGGCCTGGACGGCGAGCGCTACTTCGATAAAGTCCGAGGCCGCTACTCCACGCAGTGCGGGGACCTGACCTTCGTGGGATTCACGGACCGCGTGTACACAACGACCCAGCAGGTTCAGGTGATCGATCCGAAGCTTGATCGGCGCATCATCGTCGACAAGAACGGCTCGGGTTCGACGATCGTGTGGAATCCCTGGTCGGCCGGGGCGGCTGGCATGAGCGACGTGGGCGAAGGCGAATGGCAGAACTTCGTGTGCGTCGAGACCGCCGCAGTGCGCGAGCGTGCGCTGACGCTGTGGCCGGGCCACCCCCACATCATGACGCAGACCCTTGCCGTGGAGACGATCAACTGAGGCGGGCGCGGGTAGGATTGATGGCAGCTCCGACCAGAAAGGCCCCCATGGCTCTCACCTCAGCGATCGCGTCCGCGTACCTGTCTCTTTCCCGGTGGAAGCTGTCCACGCAGCCCCTGCCGGACAAGGTCATCGTCATCGGCGCCCCGCACACGTCGAATTGGGACGGTGTCTTCATGGCGATTTCCATGTGGAAGTCCGGGCGCACGTTCTCCTTCCTGGTGAAGGATTCCGTCGTCAAGGCCCCGGTGCTGGGTTGGTTCGTCAAGAAGATCGGCGCGGTTCCCGTGGAGCGCAGCGCCGCGCACGGCCTGGTCGAGCAGGTCGTGCAGCGTATCCGCGAGTCCGACTCCTTTACCCTGTGCATTACTCCGAAGGGCACGCGCTCGCCGCGTGAGTTCTGGAAGTCCGGCTTTTACCGCATTGCCATGGAGGCGGACGTCCCGATTCAGCTGGGCTTCATCGACCGCAACACCCGCACGTTCGGCTGGGGTCCGACGTATCGTCTGACGGGCGACGTGCGCGCCGACATGGACGTGATCCGCGCGTTTTACGCGGACAAGGTGGGCGTCAAGCCCGCCAAGACGTCGGTTCCTCGCCTGCGCGCCGAGGACGAGGCCACGTGAGGTTCGCCCGCATCCTGTCCTGCGCGGTGGGCACGGTCGCGCTGTGCGTGCTCGGGGCGCCCGCCTTCGCGGATGAGGCGACCCCGATCCACCTTGTGGAGGTCTACGACGTCACGCCGGGCGTCAGCGCGACACACGAGGTGACACTGTCGACGACCCAGCCGTTGCTCGGCGAGCAGTGCCAGTCGATGGGTACGGGTGCGCGCGCATCCTCCACCGTGTCGGTTGACGTCGATGGCGTGGCGGGTTGCCGCTTCACGTGGGTGCTGGAGGATGCCGGCGCCGAGATCGTGACGGTCGACGATGGCGGCGTGTTCCATTTTCATTCTGTTTCCGCCTCCCTGTTGGAGGGTTTTTCTTCCCCGGAGGCGGTTGCCACGATCGAGTCCGTGACGCTGGTGGCTCACGCCTCCGAGATTGTGGAGGCCTCCCACGGCGGCGTCATCTCCTCCGCGGGCGTGTCCACGCGGACGGACGCGTCCACGGTGACGTGGACGAATGTGCGCGATGACGTCAGCGCGGTGGGCACGGTCAGCCCGGACGCGGCGGATCTGGCCGCTTCTCCTTCCCCCTCGCCCACTGCTCCGGTGTCCACTACCGCTTCTTCGCAACGAGGCGGGGGTTCCTCGCGCTCGTCTCTGGCCATGATTGCGGGGATCACCGGCGCGGTCCTCGTCCTCGCTCTTGTCGGTGCGCTCATTCGTTGGTCCGCCAGGTCTCGCCGCGCCGCGGCCGACGCGCAATTCGAGCATGACGCGGCGATGCGCGCCGCCCAGCGCCAGCTGGCCATGGGAGCCGACGAGGCCTCGGCCCCCTACGCCGCCCCCACTCCCATCTCGGACCGGTCGGCCCCGGAGCCTCCCCCTGCCGCTGAACCCCCGGCGCCGCAGGCCGTTTCTCCCTCGGACGTGCCCCCGGCACCGGACCACTCCCCCGTCGAGGCGCCCCCGGCGCCGAGGGTCGATGAGCGCTTCGCGCCGCCTCCCCCGGCCCCCTGATGAGGTGCGCGCTCGGCGCAGGGCGGCCCCGGCCTCGTCCCTTCGAGGCTGGGGCCGTGCTGCTACCCGATGTGGAAGTAACGCTCGACGAGCTCTTCGACTGAGACGCGCGAGTCGGCCAGGTCGTCGCGCAGGTGCATATCGCCCAGGTCCACCAGGCGCCCGGCCCACGAGTCGATGAGACCGGCCGGGAAGACGCCGCCCTCCTCGTAATCGTCGCGCTGGGCGAGCAGGCGACCGGCGGCCTCGAAGCAGGAGGAGGGAAGCTGGTCGAGCCCCGGGGTCTGCGAGGCGTCGCCGTCAACCTTGCGCTTGCTCGCGTAGTCGGCCATACCGGGTCGCGTCAGCCCGATGCGCGCGGCCACCGTAATACCGGCAAGGAGCAGGTGGATGGCAGCCGAGCCATCTGGACTGCGCAGCTCGATGGTCTGGGAATCATTGGGCAGGTTCGCGATGGGAGGCTCCCCCGGGTTCGCGTCGCGGAACATCGAGTCGTCGATGTTTTGCCAGCCGAGGGGAACACGCACGAGGACCGAGCGGTTGCGATCGCCCCAGCAGATCGCGGTCGGCGCCTCCTGGTGGGGCACGAGGCGCAGGAACGACGTGGGCACGGTGTTGCCGAAGGCGGTCAGCGAGGCCGCGTGGGAGAGGTAGCCTCCGATGACCTTGAGCGCGTCCTCGGTCAGGCCGGATCCGGTGGAGAACTGGTTAACCCCATCCTTGACGAGGCGGGTGTGGAAGTGCATGCCGGAACCGGCTTGTCCCACCGCGATCTTGGGCGAGAAAGACACCTCGATTCCACAGGAGTGGGCGACCTCGCGCAGCACCCACTTGGCCAGCACCATCTGATCGGCCGCGTCGCACACGTCCACGGGCAAGAATTCGATTTCCTGCTGGATCATCTGACGCCCGTCCGCAACGAAGTTACCGACCTCCGAGTGGGCATACTTGACGGCGCAGCCCATGCTCACCAGGTGTGCCAGGGTCTCCGTTCGCACGTCCTCCCACTTCGAGAAGGGGCCGGACTCGTGGTAGCCGCGCTGCGGTTCGACGCGGAAGAGAGTGTCCTCCGGCGAGAACAGGTAGTACTCGAGCTCGCCGAGCGCCTCCAGGATGGCGCCCGTCTGCGCCTGGAGGGCGCGCTGGGCCTTGCGCAGGATCTCCTGCGGTGCCGAGGCGAGGGGCGCGCCGCTCACGTCGTAGAAGCCACACAGGAACTCCACCGTGGGCAGCACCGAAAAGGGGCTCAGGAAGGCTGTCGACAGGCGAGGGACGACGTAGAGGTCCGAGGATGTCGCCTCGACGAAGCTGAACAGGGAGGATCCATCGACGCGTTCGCCGAGCGTGAGGATCCGATCGAGGTGCGCTTTGGACTGAATCGCAAAATTGAGGGTTTTGAGGCGCCCATCCCCGCCGACGTAGCGAAGGTTCACCATCGAGATCCGATTGTCTTCGATATAGCCGATGATGTCAGCCTTCGTGAACTCCTTGGCAGGCTTTCCGAGCGCCTGAACGAGGGGGTTCGGGTTGAGGGAGACGGTGTCGGTCGAAAGCATCTCACACTCCTCATTGAGAATGACTTGTTTCACATGATTATGTCACACATGGCCCACACTCAACAGTTCTTACCCCGCCTCCCTCGAATTCGTCGAGGCCGCGTTCCACCGCGCGTGCGAGCTCTTCCCCTCATCGAAGGCGAGAGAGCCGAGCTCAGCCACACCGTCCCCTGCTGGCGTGCGCATCGGGCATGAGTAAGGGCCGCGTACCAATACAGCACGCGGCCCTGTGCCCCCTAGCGGGGCGAGGTTCGGAGCAGGCGGTGAACCCACCCCACTAGGTCCTTATGACCGAGGGGTCCAGAGTTTCAGGCGCTCAGCGAGCTCACGGGCTCGAGTATCCAAGCGCTCAGCTTCTAGCGCATCCCCACTTTTGATCGCACGCCAGTACTCAACTTTTGTGCGCAAGAACTCACGTCGCAGCTCGATAATCTGCGCCTCCTCCTGGAGGCGCACATCCTGCTGCTCAAGAAGGGAAATGAATTCGGAAATATCCCGATCGCCACCCAACCCCGAGCGCACGAACTCGCGCATATCAGCAATAGCCATACCAGAGGCGGAGAGGCACGCGACCGACGTCAGCAACTCCAGGTCACCCTCCGTGTAGATACGGTGGCCACTGGAAGGATCGCGAGCGATGGCAGGGATGACGCCAACTTCCTCGTAATAGCGCAGCGTGGAGGGGGGTAGGCCAACAAGCGCCGCTACCTCTTTAATAGAGTACGTGCGCCCGGAGCCTGTTCCTGCCATGACTTCACCCTAAAAGACCTCAAGTCCTTGAAGTCAAACGGAACCAGGGGACGTGCATCACGCGCCGCGACCTGCGCAAAGAGATCATGCGCGACCGCCCGACGAGGGCTCAGGCAGCGGCGGCGATACTGACTAACCTTCGCTCACTCAGAGCAGCTTCGCTTCCTTCTGAAAGGCCCAGATCGGACAGGTCTGCCCCCTCAGAGACGTGCTCCCGCGATCCAGGAGCTCGCACCCGCCATTCAAATAGAAACGCGCGTTGGATTCCGTCGATGTCACGAACCCATACGCGCGCCCACCTCTCTTTGCCACAAAGTCGGGAAGCACCTTGGCGACAAGCCAACGCCCCACGCCCCGACCCCGCATGCGCCGGTCGACCGAGAGGATCTCGAGATACCAGTCGAAGTCACCCGCGTCGAGGGCGTACTGATCGCCGACGTCGGCCGCATCCGAAAAGTCCATGAGCAGCCGAGGAGTCCCGTAGCGGAAGAGATGATAACCGCCAGCAAAGAAGTTAGGCCAGAAGCCGATCGGCCGATCATGCATGAGCGCGACGGCAACGACGTCCCCTTCGTGCTCGACAACGAGGGCATTCCTGTACTCCACGTAGGCTTTCGCCATCATGCGATTGAGCAGGCTCAGACATTGCGGGTAATGCTCCGCGCGGTAGAGATGAGGTTGAAGCATCACATGGAAGGGATAATCCAAGAACCCTTCCGTGATAATGCGTGTCATTTCTGGGATATCTGCGTTTGTCGCAGGTCGACACTTCACAGCGCCCCTCCTCGATCGTACGTCATAACACCTCGCAGCTGGATCGAAAACCTGACTGTAGGTAGATACTCGTCATCCTACGCGAAAGAGCCCCCGCGCACCTTGTCAGTTAACCCCTCCGGCCTTTGACAGACGCCATTCATTCCTTTGACATTCGGTCAGATAATCTCGGCGCACTGTTTCCTCGTTGCTTTGAGCGCTCGAACAGACGATAATCGAGTGACCAATCGTCAGGAGGATTGCATGCGACTTTTCCGCACCCTGTGCGCAACGCTGGGGGCCCTGTTCATTGTGTCGGCCCCGACTGTCGGGACCTACGCGGCCGCGCCCCTATCTGTTCCATCCGACCTGGCGAACAGCGCGAATGGCCTCACAACGCTGTCGGCGGCGGCCGCGGACGCGTCGGATTCTTCCCCGTCTCTCGCCTTGCTCATCGCGCTGATCGTCGGCATCATCGCCATCGTCGTGACGATTGTCGTCCTCATTTACGTCAAGCGCTCAAAGCGCGCCCACAAGTCGCAGGATTCCGCCGTGCTGCCCGCACCCACGACGCCGCCCGTTCAGGTTTTCACTCCCGAGGCCTCAGCGTCTCCCGCCCCGGCCTCGTCGGACGCGCCCGTGCAATCCCCGTCCGCGGACCTGACCCCGCGCGAGACCGGTTTCGTGTGGCAGCCTCAGGCAGGCCCGGTGCCGACCCAGCAGAGCGCCCCTCAGGCCCCGCCACAGAGCGCACCGAAGCAGGCGCAGAAGAAGCGCTTCGGCTTCGGTCGTCGCGCGTCGGCCTCTCAGGGCCAGCCCGTGCAGCCCGCCGGCGCGCCTGACCAGTCGGTGACGACACTCATGAGCATGTTCTCGGATAACCCGGGATTGCCTGCTCCCCAGGGCCAGCCGCACGTGGCACCCCAGCCCGGGTTCGATGAGTCCGGCGCGCTCGGAGGTGCGGCCGCCACGCACGCGCAGGCCGACGTGCCCATGCAGGGGGACCGGACCGAGCTCCTGACGACCTTCGGCGACGAAAACTCCCCCGCGGACAAGACGCAAATCCTGGAGACTTTCGAGGACCGGGGCCTGCCCGAAGACAAGACCCAGCTGCTGGAGACCGTTGAGCAGGGAGACCTGCCCGGCGACAAGACCGAGTTTTTGACGATGTTTCCCGACGAGGCCGTGGCGCAGCCCTCTGCCGAGCGCGGCGCGGACGCATCGTTCCCGGCTGTCACTGATTCCTGGCCGCAGGACGGTGCGGTCGAGACGCCCGAGGCGCCTGCTGCCGACGCGCCCAAAGACCCGGGCATGCTCACCGTCAAGCTGCCCCGCTTCAAGCCTGCGCAGCCCGAGGCCCCCCAGGAAGCAACCCCCCAGACCGAGGCCACCACTACCGGCGCACCCCAAGACCCGGGCATGCTCACCGTCAAACTCCCCCGCTTCAAGCCTGCGCAGCCCGAGCCGGTCGCCGAGCCGGTCGCCGAGCCGGTCGCCGAGCCGGTGGCCGAGCCGGTTCTGGCTGAACCCGAGCAACCCGAGTACGTCGACGTTCCGACCGTCAAGCTGCTTCGATTCAACCCCGAACAGCAGGCGGCACCCGTGACTGAGTCCGCCTCCGCCCCGGATGCTCCCGAGCAGCCGGAGTATGTCGACGTTCCGACCATCAAGCTGCTTCGATTCAACCCCGAACAGGCCTCGGTCGCGGCTCCCGCCGCCGAGCCCGAGCCCGAGCCGGTCGCTGCCACCGAGCCCGAGCCCGAGCCGGTCGCTGCCACCGAGCCCGAACCCGAGCCGGTCGCTACCACCGAGCCCGAACCCGAGCCGGTCGCTACCACCGAGCCTGAGCCGGAGCTTCTCCCTGCCCCCGCGCCGATGCCTATGCCTGAGCACGTCGCGGAGTCCGACCCCGTTCGCGACTCCGCTGCGGTGCCCTCCCCCGTCGTGATCCCCGCCCCCGAGCCGGTCGTCATGCCTGAGCCGGAAGTTTCGGGTGCACCCGCTCAGGCCTCGTCTGAGGAAGACGCGGGCGACGCCGGACTCACGACCGTGCAGATGCCCCACGCCGACCAGATGGACTCCTTCGACTGGGACGCCCTGGCCGCGCGTCAGCCGGAGCCACACCTCCAGGGCAGCACCCCCGAGCACATGGCCACCCCTGAGCAGATGCCCGCACCCGGCCAAGGGTTCACGCCCGCGCAGCAGCTTCCCCCGCCTGCGACGCCCTTCCCGCCCGCCGGGCAGCTTCCCCCGCCCGCGGAGAACCTTCCGCCCGTTCCTCTGCCTGCACCCCCGCAGGACGCTCCTGTGCAGGATGCCGCGCCGGCGACTCCTCAGATTCCCCCGGCTCTGGAGGGGCAGGGAGGTTTCCAGGAGAGCTGGACGTCGCAGTTCTCGTGGAGCGAGGAGGTCCGCCAGGAGCCGGACGCGCGCAAGAAGCGCAAGCGGTGGCCCTGGTCCAGGCGGCGCAAGCAGCAGGACGTGGAGGACATCGCGTCAACGACGCCGCCGCAACACGAGGCAGGCTCCAGCACCAACATGCCGATCATCGCCGTCGACGCGCAGGACGACGATTGGCAGAACTGGAACTCCAGGAACTAAACCGACAGCCTGACGGGCGTTCGCTGGTGCGAACGCCCGTCACTGCATGAGACACCCGCACGCCGACACACCGGGTTATAGGACACTGCGTGTTGCTGGTAGTGCGACTTTTTGGCTTTCTGGTGCGGGGAAGTCGGTATAGAAGGTGGTGGCATCTGCTCGCGTCTTCGTGTGGGCAGCGTCTGTACATTAACCCCGTGATTCTGTCCGCGGGCCTGGGAATGTTCGCGTGGGCCCCTTTGCTGGTAGTGGTAACCCGTTCCTGCGCAGCTGGGCCCGATAGGTGGCAGTGTGGGCGGCCCGCCTGGACTACCACCTGTGGGGTTAACCTGCGCAGTGAAGGGGCCCAGGTATCCACCTGTCCGGCCGATCCTGTCACCCCCGTGGATGATGCCGCCATCCCTGTGGGCGATGGCACTACCCCTGCGTCGATTGCCTCCGTAAATGGCCGCGGTTGAGCTTGTTACCCTCGAATGTGGATAGGAAGCGAGCATGCGGATAGCTTATGAACATGCGGATAGCTTCGTAACCTATCCGCAAGCGCCTAACCTATCCGCGAAGGCGAAACCTATCCGCGAGCGGCAGGCCCGTCAGCTGCCGCCACGCATACTCGTTCCTGTGCAGCTGAGCCCTATTGGTGGCAGTGTGGGCAGCCTGCCTGGGCTACCACCTGTGGGGTTAACCTGCGCAGTAAAGGGGCCCAGGCATCCACGTGTCCGGTCGATCCTGCCATCCCTGTGGCCAATGCTGCCGCCCCGGCCTCGTTCCCCGTGAAACACGCGTGAAACGGAGGGGGAGAGCGGAGCCCAGCCCAGGCCTCGTTCCGACGTGCCGACGCCGTGAGTCGACGGCGAACGCGCCGTCAGCCTGCGGCGGCCGCGCGCCCAGGCCTCGTCCCTTCAGACCCCGAGGCCTTCGACGATCTCCGCACCCGGGAGTGCGGTGAGGACCTCGCCGGTGACGAATAGCTTGGAGCGGCGCAAGCCCGACCCGATGCAGCTCCAACCGGACGCGCACGCCGAATCGATAAGCAGGCGCCACGAGCCGGGCACACCCACCGGTGTGATCCCGCCGTACTCCATGCCCGACGCTTCGACGGCGCGCTCCTGCGGCCAGAAGCTGGCCTTGCGCACGTCGAGCCGCTTCTTGACGACGTGGTTCACGTCCGCGTTCGTCGTCGCGCGCACGACGCACGCCGCGATCCGCTCCTCGCCGGCGCGCTTGCCCGCGACCAGGATGCAATTCGACGACAGCGCCAGGTCCATGCCGAACTCGCGCGTCATCGTCTCCGTGTCCGCCAGCTCCGGATCGATCGCCACCACCAACGCCGACGAGGCCGTGGCAACCCCGCGCTCGGCCAGTGCGGTGAGGGCGGCGGCGACCGGCGGCGCGAGCAAATCCAGGTGATCCAACGCAGGACGCGGCTCCAGCGAGCCGATGCCGGGAATGTTGATGTCGCTCATACCTCCAGCGTAGGGTGCGCATCGCGGTGTCGCGGCTGGGGGTCGAAGCGCGAGAGTCGGTAACGGGCGGGGTTGCGGTGGTCTCGCGGCGGACGTGATGGCGGAAAATGCTGCGGCGGGGTTCTGGGTGGGAGTCCCAGGAGGCTCTCAGGAATCTACGGGTGACGGATCCTGTTCCGAGGTTGTGGTGATCGGCTGATTGTCCGTAGGAAACCGCCGTTATGCGTGCTCTTTTGTGGATCTGATGAGGAGCGGCTGCGCGCGAGGGTGAAAAGCGTGTATGCTGGTGGCCGGTCCTCCGCGTGACGGTATCATCCGAACCTCCCCAGGGCAGGAATGCAGCAAG
>ERZ773203.1555-NODE-1555-length-11471-cov-35.012263_pt1 | contig 11471 bp, 7 predicted proteins | sample MGYA00580529_ERZ773203 | MGnify/ENA primary metagenome ERZ773203 (study PRJEB29015, sample SAMEA2738176) | human oral metagenome | biome: human oral; feature: human-associated habitat; material: saliva | place: China | collected 2177 ... | reverse complement strand
GCTAGACGGTGGGCCATGGGCTGTGCCATGTCCTAACCTCCTCGGTGATGGTTGCCCCCGCGTTGCTTGGGATGAGGGAGCTCAGCATGGATTTGATCGTAAAGGCTGCAAGTACGGTTAGCGCAATCACGATGAGTGCGATGACCGCAATGCGGATTAATTTCTTAGATGCAGGGACGGGCGGGGCAACGACGCTACGCGAGTAGGCGGTCTTCGCTGCCGGGCGCTTGTGCTCGGTGGTCCGGGCGTCGAGTTTGTGCCAGTGCGGTCCGCCCGAGTCCTTCTTGGGCTTGGACTCGTACACGGAGCGACGTGGGCGCGTGGACGCATTCTTGTTTTTCTTGTCCTTGCTACGGGGTTGGGGAACGGTCCCGAAGACGCGCGGCGTGGAGCTGGTGGTCGTCGTGGTCTTCGACGAGGCCTTGGCGGACTTTGCGCGCTCGTCCTTGACGTCGCGGGACGGCTGCGGGGCGGGCGCGGAGGAGGCGCGCTCGGACTTGCGCTGAGCCTGCTCGGCTTCGCGCCGTTGACGGGCCTCACGGCGTTGGCGCTCTTCGCGGGCTTCGCGTAGCTCACGCTGGCGGGCCTCTTCTTCGCGAGCGACCTGGGCGCGACGGTGTGCTTCGGCGGCGTCCTCGGCTTGGCGGTCTTGTGCCCGCTGGCGCAGGCGCTCGTTGAGGGCGGCGCGCCGCTCGGCTTCTGTGGGCGCAACGGGCGTAGCGGGTGCCTGTGTGGGCGTGGGGGTTGGCTCCTTGCGCGGGGTCGCCGAGGCCGTGGTTGCCTTCTTGGGAGCCGGTGCCTCGGCGCGCGTGGGTGTTGCCGGGCGCTCGGTGGCCGTGGGGCGCGCGGGCATTGCCGGACGTTCGGCGGCCGTGGGACGCGCCACGGGCTTCGTCGGTGTAGCCGCCTGCGACGGGTCAACATGCGTGGCCGGAGTGGGGGTCGCAGTTGGCACCGCGGCCTTCGCGGTGGGGGTCTTGGTGGTGGGGGTCTTCGCAGTGCGGGGTGAGAGTGATTCTGGAACCGCCGCGGGCTTGGAGACGACGCGCGTGGGGATCGAGGTCGAGATCGGACCCTGTGGGTTCGAGGGAGCGACCGTGTGGCGTCCCGTAGATGTCAGGGAACGCACGGAACCGGACACCAGTGTCTGTTCGCCGGTCGTATCGGGGATGATGCGACGCACCCGCGTGGGTGGAGACAGGGGGTTGGTGGACGGTGGCGGTGCGGGTTCGTCGATGATGCGTGGGAGCATGGTGTGGCGTCCTGTGATCGGGATCATCGAGGATGAGGGCGCGACGGTCGTCGCCTCGTCGATGATGCGGGGAACGACGGCGTGGCGACCGGTCGCGGCGCTCACGTGGGGTACGAGGCCCGACGGGGGCTGGAGCATCTCGTCGGGGAGCGTGCGGCGAGTTAGGTGACGCACGGGTGCGAGGATCGGGACGGAGGGCTGGACGGGCGTGCGCGTCTCGGGGGCGAGCTGCGCGGCCTTGGGCAGCGGCAGTGGGCGAGGTGTCACGGATATGCCCATGGCCTTGGCGGCACCGGCGATCTCGCGGACGGCGGCGGCACCGGATTCGGGGCGCTTCGCGGGGTCCTTTTCCAGCAGGTGCAAAATGACGTCGGCGAGGGGCTCGGGGACGAAGTCCGGCAGTGGAGGCACCGGGTCGTTGACGTGCGAGAACGCGATGTCGACCTGGGTTTCGCCCGTGAAGGGGCGCCGGCCAGCGGCGGCCTCGTAAGCGATGACGCCGAGGGCGTAGAGGTCACCGATGGGCGTGGCGGTCTCGCCCATCGCCTGTTCGGGCGGCAGGTATTGGGCGGTACCCATGACCATGCCCGCGGCGGTCAGATTGACCTGGTCCCTCGCGCGGGAGATGCCGAAGTCAGTCAGTTTCACCATGCCGTCCGGGCGAACGAGGATGTTCGCCGGCTTGATGTCGCGGTGCACGACGCCTGCGCGTGCGGCGGCACCGAGCGCCATCGCGACCTGCACGAGGATCGGCATGAGGTATTCGGGCTCAATGCGTGTGCCACCGCGCAGATAGTCCGTCAGCGGGTAGCCGTCGACGAGTTCCATGATGATCCAGCCGATGCCGTCTTCTTCACCCGAATCCTGGGTGTTCGCAATGTTCGGGTGCGAGATCGACATCGAGTTGCGGGCCTCGAGGCGCAGGCGCGACAGCGAGAGTTCCTCGCCTGTCAGCTCGGGACGTAGAACCTTTGCGGCGACAATGTGGCCGCTGACGCGGTCGCGGGCCTTCCACACTTCACCCATTCCACCCTGTGCGATGGGGGTGAGCAGTGTGTAGCGGCCTCCGAGGACGCGGCCGGCACCGGATGTCATGCGCGGGACACTCACTGGAGCCCCGCTTCCAGGACGGCCCGGGCGACCGGGCCGGCCACGTCTCCGCCGTGCGGCGCGGGAACATTGTCGTCACCTTCGACGATGACGGCAAAGGCGATCTGGGGGTTGTCTGCGGGGGCGAAGCCCATGGCCCACGCGTTCGCGCGGTCGCCCTCGCCGGTCTCGGCGGTTCCGGTCTTGGCTGCCACCGACACGTTGGGGATGGCCATCGGGGTACCGGAGCCGTACGGCTGGGAGACGACGGCCTGCATCATGCTGGTGAGCTTCGAGGCTGTGTCGGCGGAGATCGGTCGACCGGCGTCCGTCGGTTTGGTCTTACGCATGGTCTGGTTGTCAGCGTCGACGATCTGCTTGATCAGGTAGGGCGCCATCATCTGGCCGCCGTTGGCGATCGTCTGCGCGACCTGGGCCATCTGCATGGGAGTGGTCTGGACCGTGTACTGGCCGATTGCACTCATGGCGAGCTGTGCGCGGTCCGCGTCGGAGGGGAACACGGAGGGAATGACCGTCAGCGGGATTTGCTGTTCATGATCGAAACCGAAGCGGTTTGTGACGTCCGTGAGTTGCTGGTTCGTCAGCTGCTGGGAGGCCAGCACGAACGTTGTGTTGCACGAGCGTGCGAATGCCTCGGTCAGGGTCGGGTTGCCGTCGCCACAGGTCGAGGATTCGATGTTGGAAACCTGTGTGACCGTGCCCGGAAGGGTTGTTGTTACGGGCGAGGCCATGTGAGTGTCCGGATTGGCAATGCCATTCTCGATCAGGGCGATGGACGTGATGACCTTGAACGTCGAGCCGGGCGCGTAGCGTTCCGAGATCGCGCGGTTGAGCATCGGTTTCCTCGGGTCGGCTTCCAGCGCCGCGTAGGCATCGCTCACCGAGCCCCCGTCGCTGGAAGCCAGCGTGTTCGGGTCGAAGGTCGGGGAGGAGTAGAGGGCGAGGATCGCGCCGGTCTTGGCGTCCAGTGCCACAACGGCACCCTTGCGGTCACCGAGCGCGGTGGCTGCCGCCTGCTGCATGGAGGCGCTCAGTGTCAGCTCGACGCCGCCGCCCTGGCGCTTTTCGCCCGTCAGGAGGTTGCGCAGGCGCTGCCCGAGCAGAGTCTGAGACTGGCCGTCGAGAACGTCCGCCTCAGCTTCCTCGATGCCGGTTGCCCCGTAGCCGATTGCTGAAAAGTAGCCCGTGGCCGATACGTAGAGGGGACCCTCGTCGTAGACGCGTGTGTAGCGATTGGAGTCCTCTTCGAGTTCAGAGGAAGCGATCGCCGTTTTTTCCACGATGATGGGTCCGCGGTCGACTTCCGCGGCGTGGCGGGTCGTGCGCACGTTACGCGGGTCTGCGTTGAGCGAGGGCGCGGAAATGAACTGCGTGTTTGTTATCGCCAAGCCCAGCATGGCGAACATGATCAGGACGACGACGAAGATCTTGCGAATCTGTGCGTTCATGCGTTACTCGTTCACCCCCAGTGCCGCCGGAATACCGGAGTTCCACGGGGACTGCGTGGACGCCGGGCGGCGGGCAGCGTCTGACACGCGGATCAGCAGTGCGACGGTTATCCATGAGGACACCATTGAGGAGCCACCGGCCGCCAGGAACGGTGCCGTCAGGCCCGTCAGCGGGATGAGACGGGTGATGCCACCGAGCACCACGAAGAGCTGGACGGCCAGCGAGAAGCTTAGACCGGTGGCCAGAAGCTTACCGAATCCGTCGCGCACCGTCAGGGCTGCGCGCAGGCCGCGCTGGATGAGGATCAGGTACAGGATCAGGATCGCAGCCATGCCGGTGAGGCCCAGCTCCTCGGCCAGGGAGGAGAGAATGAAGTCGGAGTTGGCCAGTGGAACCTGGTCCGGATATCCGCGTCCCCATCCGGTACCCATGAGGCCGCCCGATGCCTGGCCGAAAATACCCTGCGCAAGCTGGTAGGAACCGCCGTAGTAGAACTCGGGTTCGAAGGCGTGCAGCCAGCCGTTGAAGCGCGTCTGCACGTGGGAGAAGAAGCGGACGGCGAGGGCGACGGCGGGGGCGAAGAGCGTGAAACCGATGAACAGCCAGGATACGCGGTTGGTGGCCACGTACAGCATTGCGACGAACAGGCTGAAGAAGAGCAGCGACGTGCCAAGGTCGCGTTGGAGAACGAGGATCGCGATGCCGATGAGCCAGACGATCATGATGGGGCCGAGGTCGCGGGCGCGTGGTAGGCGCATGCCCAGGAATTTGCTGCCGCCGATCGCGAGATTGTCACGGTTGGTGACCAGGTATCCGGCGAAGAATATGGCGAGCGTGATCTTGACGAGCTCACCGGGTTGGATCGAGACGGGACCCAGGCGGATCCACACGCGCGCGCCGAAGGTCTCCTGGCCGAGGCCGGGGATCATCGGGAGGAGCAGCAGGAAGAGGGACAGTGCGCCGAAGGTGTAGGTGTAGCGGCGCAGCATGCGGTGGTCGCGTAGCGAAATCAGGATGATGGCGGCGACGACGATTGCGATGCCCACGAAGAGCGCCTGCTTGTAGCCGACCTCGGCCTCGTCGTTTTTCGCGTAGGACAGGTCCAGGCGGTAGATCATCGCTAGGCCCAGGCCCGTCAGTGCCACCGCGATCGGCAGGATGACGGGGTCCGCGTAGGGTGCCAGGAAGTGGATGCCGACTTCGCCGATGATCGCAAGGGCGATGAGTACCCCGATCTGAGGGATCAGGTTCGCGGGCAGGGTTTTCGTCAGGTTCAGTGAGGAGAGTACGTAGCCGGAGATGCCGACGGCCAGGGCCAGGGCCGTGAGGCCTAGCTCGAGGAATCGGCGCGGCTTAGCGGGGGCGATCGAGACGGTTGCCATCAGAAGTGTTCTCCGCTCTGGGCCCCGGATTGTACCTCACCCGACTGCGGGACGGGTCCGATGTGCCCGGTCGGAGGCGTGACGGCGGAATGCTTGAGGCCCTCAATGTACTCGTCGATTTCCTCGCGGGAGGAGCGCAGCACCGGAGTGTCGAGGCGTTGGCGGTCCACGGGGGACAGCTCCGAGAGCGCGACGTCGGAAACTTCGACGGCGTGGGAGAGGCGCCAGGGGCCGATGGCCTGGGGAATGCCCTGGTAGATGACGACGTATCCGTCCTGGCCGATCGCGTAGTACTGCGTTTGCGTCCACTTCCAGGACAGCCAGGACGCGGCTACCACGAGGACGGTCATGAGGGACACGAAGATGGGGGTCCACCAGGAGGTGCGGGGCTTGAGTTCGATGGGACTGGCATCATAGTCGGCACCGTGGCCCGAGGCCTTGGCTCCTAGCGCGGCCGCGCGCGCAGCCGCTCCCTGGCCGCCGCGCGACTTGGCGTTGCGGTCGATGGCAGCGGCACCGACGATCTGCGGGGGTGCGGGCGGGAAGGATCCGGCCGGGACGATGTCCGCGATGACGCACGTGATGTTGTCGGGTCCACCGCCCAGGAGGGCGAGGCGGATGAGTTCTTCGGCGCATTCGCCGGGGTCGGCGAAATCAGCCATGACCTGGCCGATCGTCTCGGGGGAGACGAGGCCGGACAGGCCGTCGGAGCACAGCATCCAGCGGTCGCCGACGACGGCCGTGCGGATGGTCTCGTCGGGGGCGACGTCAGCCTGGGCGTCGCCGAGGATCTTCAGGACGACGTTGCGGTTGGGGTGGTGCTCGGCCTCTTCGGGCGTGATCTGGCCGGTGTCGACCAGGTACTGGACGAAGGAGTGGTCCGTCGTGACCTGCGTGAGCGTGTCGCCGCGCAGGACGTAGGCGCGCGAGTCGCCGATGTGGACCATGGCCAGGCGGTTGCCGCTGCGCATGAGGGCGATGCAGGTGGTGCCCAGGCCTTCGAGGTCGCGGTCGCGGCTCGAGCGGTCGGTGAGTTCCTCGTGCGCGTCGAGGAGGGCCTCGCGCAGGAGGGGCAGCATCGAGTCAGCCGGGTGCGAGTCCGTATCGAGGGGCACGAGGTGGGCCAGGGCCACCGAGGAAGCGATGTCGCCGCCGGCAGGGCCACCCATGCCGTCGGCGAGGACCAGCAGGTTTGCGCCCGCGTAGCCGGAGTCCTGGTTGTTGGAGCGAACGAGGCCCACGTCGGAGCGGGCAGCGTAGTGGAATTGAACGGCTTTTCCTGGCATATCAACCCACCAATTCGAGAGTCGTCTGGCCGATACGGATGATGTCGCCAGTCTTGAGCTGGCGCGGTGCGCTCAATCGCTCGTCGTCGATGAACGTGCCGTTTCGGCTGGAGAGGTCTTCGATCCACCAGCCGTCGGCTTGCGGGGTGAGCGCGGCGTGGCGGCTGGAGGCGTACTCGTCTTCGAGCACGAGGGTGCATGCGGGGGATCGGCCGATGACGATGGGCGCTTCGCCGAGGGGCAGCATGGTACCCACGAGCGGCCCGCCGGTGACCAGGAGGTCCTTGGGGGCCAGGGGGTTGGAGGACGTGCGCTTCTTGTTCTTGCGCTTGGTACGCGAGGCCTTGCGGCGCGAAGCGGCCTTGTCGCGCCCCTTGCCGCGCGGGGTCACGACGGTGCCGAAGATGTCGCGTCGCAGCGTGTTGACGGCCGCGAGCACGAGGAGCCAGAGCAGCACCAGGAACCCGATGCGAAAAACGGTAAATGCGAGGTCTGTGGTCACTTCATTAAACTCCGCTCTGGTCTGGGTGGGTCCAGAAGAGGATCTTGGTTCGTCCGATAACGATCTGGTTGCCGTCGAGCAGAGTCGCTGCGTCGATTCGGTGGCCTTCGACGAAGGATCCGTTGGTGGAGCCCAGGTCGGTCGCGATCACTCCGGTGGGAGTGATGCGAAGTTCAAGGTGGCGGCGCGAGACGCCGGAGTCATTGACGACGATGTCGGCTTCGGAGCCGCGGCCGATGACGGTGACGGGCTCGGTGAGGAGCCACTTGTCGCCGTCGACGTCAATGATGGGGTGTTCGGGGGAAGCGGACGAGGCCGTGGCGGGGGCGGCGGCACCCCTGCGGTTTTCCGCGGCAACCTTGAGGGTCCCGCTGGGCTCGGAGGGGTCGGCGACGAATTCGACGCTGACGGGGCCGATGAGGGAGTAGTCGTTGGTGGAGGCGTGCTCGGTCGCCTGCTGGGCGAATTCGTCGGCGAGGACGTCGAGCGACGCTTCTAGGGAGAAAAGGTCTTCGCGTGAGGCGTAGACGGTGAAGTGGTTCGCTGCGATGATGCGCGACGCGGAGACTTCCTGGACAGAATCGTCCATGGCGCGGCGGATCGCCGTGGTGATGTCCACGGGCTTAATCCCCGACCGGAACACGCGCGAGAAGGCGCCGTTGACGCCTCTCTCGACGGCGCTCTCGAAGCGGTCGAAGATGCTCATAGTCGTGCTCTCCTCATTCCCCCGCGCTGTGCGCGCGACGTACGGTGTGGGTGGAAGCGAGGCCGCTCCCAGTCACAGTTTAGCCGCCGTGCGAAGTGGTGTGGCCCCATCTGTCGGGATGTTCCCGATGAGCAAAGGCCTGCGCGCTCGCGTCGAAGGCCCGTCATGGCAGGGAATACCTTGTGATGATGCGCCTGTGACATTTGGTGCACATGTTACACGTGTGACGATAAGTGTGTCGGAGCAAACAAAGTGTGGACGGATTGTGCCGGATGTTTCGGTCTTGCCTGGTTGCGATCTGCGTCCTGTGCTTCCGTTTGGGAGGGATTGTGTTGGGGCTTGTTCTGACGCTGCGCATGTTGTCGGCTGTTATGCAGTGCACAATCGACATCTTCGACCGTGCGGTCGATGGTTCTGGTATTTCGCGCTGGGTGGCTGGGAGTCGGATGAGATCTTCAAAAAGTGGGGCCGGTCGCCATTTGGGGTGGATGTGCTCGGCTTGGCCGTCAGTGCCTATGAGGTCCACGCGGCGAGAATGTGGTGGTCTATATGTGGGGGTGCAGATAAATACTGACCTGCAGGGTTATGCGGGAACTAAGTCCCATTGTTATGGTGAGTCAGTAACCATATCGATGTGGGAGCAGTATGAAACTCGCTGACATGCGGCGCAGCGCCCAGAATCGTGGCGACGCCTATCGAGACGACCATCAACCGGCGGCTGGCCATGCGACCTGCCGAGCGGTAGGCGCGTCGCGCCCGCGTCGTTTCTTCGCGCGCGGCCTCATCGCGCTCGCTCTGTCCGGACTCGCTGTGTCCGGCCTCGTCATGGTGCCCGGCGCAGCACGTGCGGAGGCTCCCCTCGAGACCCCCGGCGCTGAGAGCATCACCTTCAATCGATCTGAAGGTCGTATCGGTAAGGCCGTCCTCAATGACTCCGGCACCGACCGGACCACCGTCGTTGCTGACAACTCCTACTTCGGCATCGTGCCTGGCATGACGAAGTACAACTCCGCCGATCCGAACCAGCGTTCCGTCGCCTATCGCTCGGGCTATGCCCAGGACTGGCTCGACGCGAACACTGCGAAGAGTGGTGACTACTGGTCATACATCACCCGAGGCGTCGCCTGGGACTACCACATGGCCGCCTACTACCGGTACCCCTACAACGGCGAATACACGCCGAGCGCGATTTCGACATCGACGACGAGCGCGCTCGGGTACAAGCCGAACAACCCCGGGACGGTCCCGCTCAACAGCACCTTCCTCATCGGGGCGGTGCGCCACAACAACTTCCCGATCTACTCCCGGATTCACTGGGTGCACTCGTCCTTCGACATTCGCATCGGCGACCTCGAAGAATCCTTCCCCTTCGACCAGCAGGAAACCGACAACGACACGGACACGACGGCCGTGCGGCGCAAAGGTGGCCCCTACGAGTGGGTCTCCCGCGCTTCTGCTCCGCGCACCTGCCCATCGACTGCCCCTTACTATGCGCTTGCCCGATCTGATCGAAACTGGCACTGCTTCAAGAAAGTCGGTGAAGGAAATGGGAATTACGACATCTATACGGACCAGCCTCAGTACTACCCGGGATCGGCGGGTGTTCCTGACCATACGCCTGACTCGGATGACGTCCTGACGATCACGAAGACCACCTCGGACCAGACGATCACCGTCAACGGGATCCCCTATCGCCTTGTCCTCTACGGATTTGTGCCCAACGCGGACGGCAACTGCCCCGTCACCCCTCCCGCGGGTTCGACCCCGGTCTCCACATTCACGACCAAGGAAAATCAGACCTCCTTCGGCTGCCTCTACGGCTCCTTCAGCCAGGAACGCTACGTGCGCGTCGCGAAGGCTCTCACCGAGGACTCCGAGCAGGTCGGCGACGTGATTCCCCCGTTCGCCTTCACGACGATGGGCCTGGGTGACTGGGCCGCGCCCACGGGAACCCCGCTCACCATGAGCGTGACAGCCGACGGCTTCGTCGGATGGAACTCCTTCGAGGACGCGAACCTGACCCCGACCGCTTACGGCGAGGCCGGGGCGGTGTCCTCCGGGTACAGGGCCTTCATGCCGGGCTTCTCTCAGTTCATTATCGCTGAGACGGGGCCGCGAATCGCCGGCAGGTTCCCCTTGGCTTTTGGTGCGCAGGGCCGTTTCGGCCCCTGGAAGACCAGTGATGACCCGAACTCCGCGCAGTGGGGCCTCGTCGACGTGACCTGCCTGAACGGCGTGGGTGAGCGGGTGAACGTCACCCGCGATGCTGACACGGGCGGCGTGGACTTCTCCCAGGTTGGCCCGGCCTCGTCGCCTGCGGCCCTGCCGATCACCTGTACCTTCACCAACCGCGAGCAGGTGCCCAAGCTGCGCATCCAGAAGGACCTCGAATCCGTTGAAGGTGCCACGACGGATGACATCACCGTCACCTACCGAATCACCGCCACGAACGACGGCACCCTCGCGGGCACGACCGGCCGCCTGACGGACACGCCGAACTTCGCGCCTGGCCTGACCGTTCACTCCGCGGCCGTCGCGACCAGCCTCGACGCGCTTGCCAGCGCGAACGACCAGGGGGCCACCGCCTCGTACGTCCTCACCGAGGGCACCATCATCGAGCCGGGCGCGTCCTCCACGTGGTACATCCGCATGAAGGTCGCGCGCGACAGCGCGGCCCCCGGGTACTCCGAAGCGCTGCTCGAGTGCGCCTCGTCGAATGATCGCCTGACCCCGGGCCGCGGCCTCTACAACGCGGTGACGGGTGCCTACGATCACGATGGCGAGGCCAACAACGAGGCCTGCGCGCCAGCCCGCCCTCGCCCGATCCGCATCGAAAAGGCCGGTACGCAGCCGGTCGGTACCCTGAATGACGATGGTACGTATCCGCTTGACGGCGCGGCCTTCGCGATCTACGACAACGAGGCCCTGGCTGGGGACCCGGTCTCCGTCCTCGATGGTGGGTCGCGCTTCGTGACTGCTCCCCTGGAAATGGGGAAGACCTACTGGCTCGTGGAGACCCGCGCGCCCGTCGGGCACGCGCTGCTGCCTCGTCCCGTCGCCTTCCACATCGAGGCTGGAACGGATGCCGACGCCACGACCGTCATTAAGACGGACTTTGGTGCCGATGAGGGCTTCAGCTCCGTCCGCGTCCTGCCCGCATCAGGGAGCCTGCCCGGCGCGGATCGCACCCCCGGCATCCGCGTCGTCGACACGCAGGTCGGTGTGCTCCCCAAGGCCGGATCCACCGGCGTCTACCCGCAGATTGCGGGAGGAGCCGCCCTGCTCGGCCTCGCCGGAGCATGCGCGTGGCTGCGACGACGTGGGCGGTGCAGATAGACCGCCGGATTTCCTCAGTTGTAGCCCAGTGGTTCCTCACCAATGTCGCACGTAATTCCCTTGCGATTATTTCAAACATTGAAATAGAGTCGTTGGAATTGCAGCGTTTGTGGGCTATGTCTAAAAATGACCGTGTTAAATTACGTGCGACTTTTGGGGAGGTGTCGCAGAAAAGGGGATGCGCACAGACGACGAGGCCGGGCACACAGACAATGTGCCCGGCCTCGTGAGGATCAGAAGTCCCAGTCCTCGTCCTCGGTGTCCACGACCTCGCCCATCACGTAGGACGAACCGGACCCCGAGAAGAAGTCGTGGTTCTCGTCCGCGTTGGGGCTCAGGGCCGCCAGGATCGCGGGGTTCACGTCGGTCGCGTCGTGCGGGAACAGGGCCTCGTACCCCAGGTTCATGAGCGCCTTGTTCGCGTTGTACCGCAGGAACTTCTTCACGT
>ERZ773203.1553-NODE-1553-length-11476-cov-11.386131_pt1 | contig 11476 bp, 14 predicted proteins | sample MGYA00580529_ERZ773203 | MGnify/ENA primary metagenome ERZ773203 (study PRJEB29015, sample SAMEA2738176) | human oral metagenome | biome: human oral; feature: human-associated habitat; material: saliva | place: China | collected 2177 ... | reverse complement strand
CATTGTTGTCCTTCGGCATCTTATGGTGCCGAAGGATTTTTTGATGTTTAGGAGGATAAAATAACCTCTTATCAGAATTAATTTGGAGGTTAATATAACCGCTAAGTAGAATTAAAAGGAAGGAATAATGAACATTACTGATAAAGTAAAGGGTAGAGGTAATGTGAATCGTATCGTTTTGATCACAACGATACTTTTTCTGGTGTTCACAGCATTCTCTTCCATATATGCATATGCAGATGGAACAGGCATATCACTAGATCCTGAGAGCATAAGTGGAGAGCATGGAAAAGAGGGAAATATTCTATCTCAATACGGATTCGCTGTCTTTACTGATGAAAGTATGGCGAATATGAAGGATATTAAAGAAAAGAAAGAAGCGGACCAGAAGCAGATGGTTTCTAATCTGTTTGCCGTAGATTGGCAAGGGACAGGAAGCTATGATAAAGAGGTTCGAGATACTATAAATGAAGGGAAGCTATTTACGAAGGTAAACACGGGAGTAGAGAGCTCTTCGAAGACGGGTCATATCGGTATAGACACGATGGAAGTTGTAGATGTATTGATCGTAGGAATTATGATGTGTATTATCTCGGTAATATTTATTAGGTGGAGAAGGAAGAAACATGAAAATATCCATAACAATAGCGCAAGGTGACACTGAAACGAGTGTAATTATAGATGACAGGAGAAGAATCTCCGATGTTATAGGTGAGCTTGCACGACAGGGGTATTTACCAAGAGATTGCAAAGCATTCATGAGATCGGCTGTGCAGGAGCGAGTAATCAGCACTATTAACACCTTTCAGGAAGAAGGTATTTATTCGGGTGATAAAATTACGGAGATAAAGTAACTATGATTAAAATAAAAAAGAAAAAGAAAGCTGAGAGTAGTCCAGCTATTAACATAGAAGAAGCTAGTAGCGATAAGAATTATACTATACGCCACTTGAAGACGGACTATCCCGTTGGAGAGACTAGAATTAAGCAACTTGCACGTACAAGTAAGAGGCTTGTTCCGTGTGAGATAACGAGTGAGGATGACTACTATGTGTTTTCCTATGAGACAAAGGGACTTAAGACGCTCGATAGTGTAAAAAGTGCAAGATTAATTGATAAATATGAGCTTTTGATCAACGTGAGTTTTCTGGAGGAGCTTACTGATATATACTCATTTTCGCTTAATCCAGACAATTTGATGATTGATATAGGCTTTAGAGCATATGTACTGGATAGAACGTTCCAGACAAATGACAGTACTTTCTTAGCAGAGTATAAGGCTCTTGCCGGAGCAGTGCTCGATGGGTCGCATTCGTATGAAGATTTTTTGAAAGGGGGAAATGATTTATTCTCCCAGACGGATTTGCTAAGTAAGGTACTAGCTGCAGATTCGGTAAACGGAGTAGTAAAAGCGGTAACTGAAGCGGCAGCTATTGAGCAGAAAAATTTAGACGAAAATTTCGTCACAGTGAAGAAAGAGGATATAGCAAGACACAAGGTACTGCTACCGGTGCTATGTACCATTATGATTATCGCACTTGCGCTCCTCGGATACGAATATTTCTATAAAGGCAGAACTAATAAGAAAATCTTGAATGCTACAGAACAGTATTTTGCTGAGGATTACGGTTCGGTTGGTAAGACGCTAACATCACTTAATGAAGGGAAAATGACGGATTCCACAAGATATATGGCAGCGGTTTCAGCCGTCAGAAGCAGTGGGCTTACAGCAGTGCAGAAGGATAACATTTTAAAGGCTATCAATAGATATAAGACGAACAAGGATTACCTAAACTACTGGGTGATGATTGGAAGAGAAGACTATATCGCTGCTGACGATTATGCTCAGAAGTTTGGAGATAATGAGCATCGTGTATTTGCACTAGCTCAGAGGCGTGCACAGGTGAGCAAGGATTCATCAATGTCAGGTGCGAAGAAGACGGCGACGATTAACAAGTTAGATGAAGAGATTAAAAAGCTTCTTGAAGCAATAAAAGAAGACAAGTATGGTCTGACTAACAAATCGGGAGCATCGGGAGCATCAGCGCAATCAACTGCCGAGGCAAGTAGCTCTGGTGCGAGCAGCGCAAATTCAAGTGGTGATAATTCAAGCGACGAACCGAAGCTTCTTAATTAGAAGCATTGATCATAAATAAATTGCAGTAGGAAGATAATATGGATTACAGACTTTTATTGTTCGAAGATGACAAGTATACGGAGAGGGTAATAGATAGAAAGTCACTAGGTGATGTGACGCCATTTTGCCGCGCCATTAATGAAGCGGGCGAGACAGAACTTGTACTTCCAAGCCAGTACGAAGCGCTTGCTACAAGAGGAAAGCAAGTGGTGAAAATAGGGAATGCGTCGTCATGTTCTATTCGTCCTAACTCCGAAACTCCTTACACCGTCATAACAGGCAGAAGCCTCGAATCACATGGAGAAGTCTATGTTAATGGAGAAAAAGTTGCAGTGGCAGATCTTACTCCAGGAGATAAGATTCTGATTGGCGAAACTGAATTTATATACCACGAAGAGTGGCTAGAAATATGCGGAGTTTGTGGAGAAACATACGAAACAGATCTGATTTCATATATCGGCAAGCCAGAGCGTTTCGATGATTTCCCAATATACAAGCGTTCACCTAGAATAATCAAGACAGAGCCTTATGCTAAGATTCAGATTAAGACACCAGATAAAGAAGAACGTCAGAAGAAAGGCGAACTCGTCAAGCGCATACTTCCTAGCTGCGTGATGATAATAGCTACGATTCTCATGAGCGTGTTCATGAGACGTGGCATGTTCATGATGGTTATGGTTGCGGCAACAGGTGCAACCATGATAATCACGGTTGTTACTTATTTTGATGATAAGAAAGCTAAGGCTGCAGAGAAAAAGGAGCGTACCGAGGCATACGAGGAGTACCTACTCAAGAAGAGAAAGGAACTCTATGCTAGAACCGAAGAATTTAAGGAGTCAAAGAGGTACCATAACCTAAGCCTGGTGAAGATCGAGGACGAGGTAAAGCACTATTCAAATAGGATTTACGAGAGGAATTTCAACGATGAGGATTTCTTAACCGTATCGCTTGGCACAGCACCGGGAGTGCCTAGCTTCAAAATCGAGTGTGATGATGAAGGGTACGGTAGAGCTGGAGACAAGCTGTATAGTGAGATGCTTGATATATACAATAATTTCAAAGATGTTCAAGACATCCCGTATGTCGTTGATCTCAAGAAGTCGCACCTAGGAATCGTTGGAAGGCCTGAATACTGTAGGGCGAGGCTTAGAGATATCGTAACACAGACGGCATTCTTCCAGAGTTACCACGATGTCTGCATCGTGCCTGTTGTCGGAGAGGCAAATAGCTCAGAATATGACTGGATGCACTGGTTGCCGCATACAGAGATTAGAAGTATCAATGTTTCTGGCGTAATCATAGGGGAAAACCAGCGTGACCAAGTGCTAGGACACATCGCAAGAGAACTCAAGGCGAGAAGTTTGACCCGCGATGAGTCGAGGAAGGAAACTAGATTCACTCCTCACTATGTATTTCTCATCGATGAGTCAAAGCTTATTATAAACCACAGCATCATGGAGCACCTCAAGGAGGAAGGCTCGGAGCTTGGATTTACCCTTATATACATAACGCAGACGGAGAAGAATCTGCCCGAGAATGTTAAGACGATACTAGAAGTAGAGGCTAAGAACGAGGGCAAGGTTCTCATGGACGAAGGGCATCTTATCAATAAGAAGCTCGAGTTTGACATGGCAAATATTGACTATGAGACATTTGCAAGACGCCTAAAACCGCTCATTCATAACAAAGGAGTTACCACGCAGATTCCAGAGAATATTTCGTTCCTTGAGCTATACGGCGTGAAATCACCTGCAGAAATCGATGTTAGGAATCTATGGAACAGCAACGCGACTCATAGGTCGCTATCGGTACCTCTCGGGGTACGTGGCAAAGGAGATATCGTAACTCTCGACTTACACGAGAAGGCGCATGGACCACACGGACTTGTCGCGGGTACGACGGGGTCCGGAAAGTCGGAGATATTGCAGTCGTACATACTGTCTTTGGCATGCAACTTCCATCCTCACGATGTTGGATTCCTGCTCATAGACTATAAGGGCGGAGGAATGGCGAACCTATTCAAGAAGCTACCGCACCTCCTCGGAACGATTACGAACCTTGACGGTGCTGAAAGCATGAGAGCGCTCGCATCTATAAAGAGCGAGCTCAAGAGACGCCAGGATGTATTTAATAGAAACGGTGTAAATAATATAAACAAATACTCGGAGAAATTCAGAGCGGGTCAGGCGACAGAGCCGATGCCACACCTATTTATAATCTCCGACGAGTTTGCCGAGCTCAAGAAAGAGCAGCCGGAGTTCATGGCTGAGCTTGTGTCGACAGCGAGAGTCGGCCGAAGTCTTGGAGTACATCTCATACTTGCGACGCAGAAACCTACAGGTATAGTAGACGACCAGATATGGAGCAACTCCAGATTTAAGCTGTGCCTCAAGGTTCAGAACGAAGCGGACAGCCGCGAGCTTCTACACAGCGGGGATGCAGCTAATATCACAAATCCAGGACGTGCGTATTTGCAGGTAGGAAACAACGAGATATTTGAGCTCTTTCAATCCGCATATAGCGGAGGTGCATACAGCATTGAGAAAGAGCAGAGCGAAGCCGATGAAAGGATTTTCGTGCTCAATGAGCTCGGTCAGGGCAGGCTAATCAATGAAGATTTGAGCCTCGGCGAATCGAACGACATAACCAAGATTACGCAGCTCGATGCAGTTGTAGACCATATCAAGGCTATATACGAAGCAGAGCCATGCACAGAAGTGAAGAAGCCATGGCTGCCACCTCTAGCTGCGGAGATAATAAACCCTAATATTACTAATATCAAAGTTGGTGAACTACCTGATACCTCGTTTGATGTCGGCATTATTGACATGCCTGATAAGCAGAAGCAGGAAGTGTATACTCACGATTTCTCTAGGTCAGGAAATATGGCGATATTCGGCACATCCAAGGTCGGAAAGTCGACTGCCGCGACGAATGCGATTCTATCTCTTGCAGCTAAGAATTCGCCAAATACACTTAATATGTACATCGTGGACTTCGGTAACACGGCACTTTTTGCTCTTAAGGATTTGCCACAGGTTGCCGACTATATCTCCTTTGACGATACGGAGAAGTTCAGAAAGCTAAGGAATATTCTTTCAGATGAGATATCTGCGAGAAAGAAAACGTTCGCCCGTTATAATGTCACAACCCTAGAGATGTACAATGCTTCCGGCAGTGAAATCATGCCGGCGATTGTCGTAGTTATCGATAATTATGATGTCATCAAGGAGATTGATTATGATCTAGAGAACTACTTCACCCAGCTGACAAGAGATGGCGTCGGAGTAGGAATCTACACACTTGTGACGGCAACAAGAGCCAACGCTATGAAGTATGCGGTACTAAATAACTTCGGTGCTAGAATCTGCAACTTCATGTCCGATAGCAGCGAGATAGTGTCGCTCATCGGACGCAGCGAGTACAAGCTTTCGGATGTTAAGGGCAGGGCACTGGTGAGCAAGGATAATGTGTATTTGATGCAGGAGTTTTTGCCAGTTAGATGTGAGCATAAGTCTCATTACAACACAGAATTGCAACGTATGGTTGAGGCCATTAAGAACGCGAATATTGGTACAGCAGCAGAGAAGATTTCCGTCTTGCCAGATGAGGTCAACTTTGAAGAGATTATATTAGATAAGGTAGATGGAGATAACCGAATCGCAATAGGTCTTGATAGTGAGAAAGTGGCACCTTACTATATTGATAATAGATCCCAAGTTAAACTCATTCTGGGACCTGTTCAGTCAGGAAAAACTAATGCTCTTAAAGTTATTTTGGAGCAGCTAAATAATGAGAAAATCTTTCTATTTGATTCAAGAACAAGAGATTTGGATGACTACGAGAATAGCAATAATGTGGTATATGCTGATCCAGCAAGTGATATTGGAGAATTTATTGCTAACTTTGAAGATATCATCCAGACGAGAGAGAGGGCATATAGCAAATATGATGGAAACCTCAAGATGAAAGAATTCTACGCATCATTAGATCCGATATCACTTATCGTAGAGGATGTAGATATTTTTGTTGAAGTACTAGGAAGCAAAGTAACAGAATTCAATTCACTTCTATGCAGAGGTCTTGCAACTCAGATCCATGTTTATGCAACTGCAATGTCAAATAAGCTAAAAGGATTTGATGCAGTCTCAAAAACAGTAAGAGATAACGCACAAAGTGGAATAGTACTGGGAGATCCACAATCACAGCAAATATTTGCTATTAGAAAAAATGAACTTGGTAAAGAGCGTGGGATGTCATATGTATATGAAAATGGGGTTATAGCAATGGTCAAAATTCCCCGTATGTAGAGGAGATTAATATGAGCAGCAAAGAAATATTAATAAATAGTAATACGATGAAAGGTATGGAGACGGATGTAGCCTCATCGACAATGGGAATAAAAGAAGTCACTGCAAGGGACTATGAAACAACAATATCCGGAAATGCAAATAGCATTGAATGTTACGAGGCTTGTAACAACGTAGTAACAGCTATGAATAATGCACTTAACAGAGATGCTAAAAAAATTGCAAAGGCGCATAATGGTTTTAAGGATTTTGATAATAAAGTTGCCAAATGCTTTGGAAAGAAATAGCTATAAAATAATTGCTTAAAACAATTATAAAGGGTGAAAGTGATGTATAACAAAACAAATAAGCAAAATGACCAGCTTGAAAAGATGGAGGTTTTCTATAAAGAAATGGAAAACAATCAATTTGAAGATGATTTTGAAAGAAGAAGGGACATTGCAGGAGTAGAAGGTCAAATTGATTATTGGAAATCAGATAAGACATTAAGAAGTGTTCTTAGTGAGCAGCAGGAGCTGCTAGTTGCAGAAAAGCAAGGTCAGGAGGAGCTGATGAATTCAATGTGTGTAGAATTAAAGCGACTTCGAAAAATATGCAAAGAAAAAGAAGGAGAAAGAAGTTAATGGGCAGAATTGTTAATCCAACGCTAATGCGTATGGGAATGAATGCAATAAAAAAGAATGTAAATTCATATGAATCTAATTATCGCAAGGCTAAATCGACACTTGCTAGATATTCAAATGAAGCAATATCAGCAAAGGGAGAAGCCGTAGATGCTATGATAAATCAAGTGTTATGCTATGAATCAGTTATGGATATGTTTATCGTGGTTGCTGAAAGTATGATAAAAGACTGCGATGAAATGTCGATAAGAGTTGGTGATGAGTACCTCAATGAAGATAGCATACTCGAGATGCTTAAAGTACAAAAGGAGATAAGGCAGAGGTGCTCCGAGCGAATTGAGGACTATAGACACAAACAAACCCAATTTGCAACATTGCCACCACTTGCGGAACATTGCAGGATGCAGGTTAACCTCAATTCTGCAGCAAAGGAGCGAGCAGATATAGCTATTACTGCGCTGAATAACAAGATAAAGAAGATCGACGAGATTGAAAGTAATACGAACAACCTGTTTTTAGAATCCAAGTCAGCGCTCGCAGAGCTGACTAAGTGTATTTCAGAGCTAGATAAATCCGGAAAAGGTGGATTCACATACGACACAATGCCAGCCTGGGCAGTGGCAATGAACAATGAGCTACTAGACAAGTATACGAAGAGTATGCTATCTAAAGGCAGGCTAAATGAGGACTTCGTAAAGAAGTTTTCCAATCTGACCATAGCAGAGATGACGCCGGTCGAGAAAACTGTATATAATAAATATGTCGACTTCTTGCTTTTCGATGCGAAGCCTGAGGATATGAATAAGGTTGTGAAGCATTACTATAAACGTACAATCGATGGTGTTCTAGAGCAAAAAAGAGTGCATATGAGTTAGTTGATGCCCTTAATCTCAAAATAAATAAACACTGCATGAACTCACCAAAAGATGTAGGCTCTAGAATCCTTGAAAGATGCACTATACTAAGTGTGGCTCTTACTAGATCTGATGCCTATAAGATAGGGGACATCACATTGGAAGACGGACACTATCATTATAAGTACACAAAGTATCGATATTCTGACTCAAATAATGCGGCACCAATAACAAGTCATATCGAACATAAGACAACGACGATTTGAGCTCATGGATGATCTTCATAATGACAAACAGCGTAAAATTAGGGAGTCAGAAGAGAACATTCAGGAGGCTAGAAAGCAGATATATAGCTAAACATAATCAAAAGAAAGATATAGTAGGCATAGTTAGAAATGGTAAGCTAATTATGCTCCAATTTGTGCAAATACATGAGCAGTTGCAAGAACAATATTATTATTTATGAGAAGTGGCGAGTTTTAAAAACAAGGTAAAAGAAATGAGAAGAGTTAGTTTTAGGGTAATATGTGTCACAGTCAGTTGCTTGATAACATCACTATTATGTGGCTGCAATTTATTCGTTACAGATAAAGATAAGTTTTACCTAAACAAAAATTTAGACTATGATCTTACATGGATTGATTTAGACAAAGCAGGGAAAGATATCGTAATTCCCGCAAAGATAGAAGATAAAAAAATACGAGTGATAAATCTAGCAGATCCCTACTTTACAAGGATTGATTCGCTAGATATTAGTCAGGTTAAAGAACTAGAATCATTTCGTTTAAATCTATTTGACCCTAAAAATAAGTCAAAGTTAAAAGAACTTGATTTTAGCAAAAATAATAAACTGAGACGCATACTAATTAGTCAAACCATGGCTTTAAAAAATATAACATTTAATAGTGCATGCGAATCAATCTTCATAGATGGTTCAGATATAAAGAGCGTGGATCTACAATCACTAGAAAAGCTTGAAGATTTTTCTTATTATAACGGTCCTCTTGAGGAACTAGATATTTCGAACAATCCTAACCTTGAATCCATCAAAGTTGTGGATTCCAATGTTAAAAAACTAGATGTATCTCATAATCCGAAACTGAAATATATACTAATAGACGAAGGCACTGAGGTAATAGGTCCAACAAATGCACATATAAATTACAACAAAAAGACTAAATAGTCTGATGCTATTAGAGTAAAGCATGGCACTTTCATGTCGACGTAGATCAAAATAGTCACTCTTATGTATTACAGGCGTTATCTTCGAAGAAGTGGGTATAAGAAATGGTAAAAACTAAGAAGTTATTTAAAATAGCAATTGTGACGCTTTCTGTTGTGACAGTAAGCATAATCATTTTAGCTGTTTGGATTTCAAGAGACGACTACGTGCCTAAAAAGCTCGGCAACAGCGTCAGTGCTGCACTAAACAATCGATATGGCAGCTCGTGCTCTATTGCAGAAAATGATAAGTATATCTTCTATGTGAACCGTGTAAAGGATTCATTCCCTTTGGTACGCATAGATAAAAATAGCGGCGAAAAGAAGCTACTAAAAATAGATATTGGGGATAGCTATGGGTCAGTATTATTTATATATAAAAACACACTTATATACACTAAATCAAAAGGTTTGGGATATGGAAACAGCTACTATGATATCTACAGATGCGATTTCGATGGGGAAAATGAAAAGTTAATAAAAAAGGAATCTCCAATTCCCCATATGGTTATTGATGACTATATATACATACCTAACCTCGATAATGCATTGACTAGACTTTCGCTTATAAACGGTCAAAAAAGAACTCTTAATAAGGAGGAGTGCAATAATTTTGCAGGGGTTGATAAAAAAGGCAAGACTCTTTATTTTGAAACAGGTGCTTTAAAAATGGTAAAAGTAAAAATAAATAAAAGAAGAGCAAGTCTTTGGATAAAGAGTCCAACTGAAGCAATAGGTTTTGGAAGTATACATGGGAAAGGGAAAAAAGCAAGAAAGATTTTAGGAATAGCAAATGGGAGCATATGGTTACGCGGACTAGATGTGGATTCAATATATAAAATAGAAGAAATAAGGGGAGAATATAGGACCAAAAATGTATTCAAAAAAACAGGCACCACTTTAATAGATAATTCTGTTATGGAAAAAGATAAAATCTACTATGTTTCTCCTGATGAAACTAAGCTTATTATGTTTGATATTAATACAGGAGAAGATAGAGAAATATACACAACTCCAAATAAAAATATAAAGATCTTGGCTGCAATAGGGGATAATATTCTTATTTCGGAGTGGGCAAAAGACAATGAACATGTTAACTACTATGATGCAGTGGGTGATAAAACAGCAAAAAATTACTACATCAACAACTCTGGCAAAGTTTTATATGAGCTAGATTAATGGAGGCTTCAAATGAGTGAAGAAATTAAAATACAAGAAGCAGCACTTAATAGCGTGGCGTCATCAATAATGGACATTACTCAGGGTCTAGGTTCTGAGTCCATATCAAACCTTGATAACATGAGCACAATAGATGGTAACAAGGCCAGTATAAATTCTTACGATGAGATCAAGGAAAGCTTGAAAAATATCGGTAGTGCAATGCTATCTACCTCTCGCAATATAAGCGCTGTTGGATATTCATTTAAAGGATATGATGCAGCTGCAAGTAATGTGTTTAAAAGCAGGAAGAACTAGGTATATTACAGAAAACCACTGGAGGATATAATGCCAGATTTTAAGAAGATGAATGAGAACGAGATACGTTCATATATCCGAGAATCAGAAAGCGACATTGAAGATATAGAACATAATTATCGTCAAGAAATAGAATACGAATCAGAGCAGGAAGCAGAAATAGAGAGAGAATATTTCCAGTTGCAGAACTTACTAGATTCGGCAAATTCTGATCCTAGATTACAAGGAATTCTGTGCGAAGGACTTGATGTGATATCAAACATAAAACAACGACGATTTGAGCTCATGGATGATCTTCATAATGACAAACAGAACAAGATTAGGGAGTCAGAAGAGAATATTCAAGAGGCGAAAAAACAGATATATAGCTAAATATGATCAGTACAAGGATATAGGCATAGTTACAAGCGGTACGATAACTATGCCTATATTTGTATAAAACCGCGAGTGTTCGCAAGGGTAAGATGCCTATTTATGAGATATAGAGCATCTCCAGATTTAAACTGTGCCTCAAGGTGCAGAATGAAGCGGACAGCAGGGAGCTTCTACACAGCGGGGATACAGCTAATATTGCTAATATCAAAGCGGGTGAACTACCCGATACCTCGTTCCTTGATAATATGAGCACAATAGATGGTAATAAAGCTAGTATCAATTCTTACGATGAGATAAAGGAAAGCTTGAAAAATATCGGTAGTGCAATGCTATCTACTTCTCGAAACATAAGCGCTGTTGGATATGCATTTAAAGGGTATGATGCAGCTGCAAGTAATGTGTTTAAAAGCAGGAAGAACTAGGTGTATTACAGAAAACCACTGGAGGATATAATGCCAGATTTTAAGAAGATGAATGAGA
>ERZ773203.1552-NODE-1552-length-11477-cov-10.195675_pt1 | contig 11477 bp, 10 predicted proteins | sample MGYA00580529_ERZ773203 | MGnify/ENA primary metagenome ERZ773203 (study PRJEB29015, sample SAMEA2738176) | human oral metagenome | biome: human oral; feature: human-associated habitat; material: saliva | place: China | collected 2177 ... | reverse complement strand
GTCATTGCATATCTCCTTATTTATGTTTGAAAAATTGACCGATTTTGTCAAAGGTATTCGCGTTACGAATAGTAATTTTGCAATAAAAAGGCAACTTCAGTAGTTGTTTATGGTAAGCTGTTTTAGCGTAGGTTTCTTCTGACAATTTGCCCCAGAAGATTCCATGCTTTCCGAAATGAAGAACTTCATCTAGAAGTTGTAGAGTTTTCACTTTCTCTACAACTGTTTCTACATGTAATCCTTCTGTATAAAAGAGCACATCCTTTCGAGCCATCTCATGATTCCACCAATCAGGAAGATTTCTAAGCTCCTCTTCATAGTCTTCTTGAGATACCAAGGAAAAACTTTTGATAAATGGATAATGCACTTCAAAGAAGCCCTGCAGACTCTCAACTAAGAGAGTTCTAGCCTTACTGCTATCAAAGAAAATGTTGCCACTATTAATGTAAGTTTCAACATTTTCTAATCCCAATTCTGCCAATTCCTGACGTAGTTGAGCCATCACTACCTTGTTCTTTCCACCGACATTAATACCTCTAACAAGTAGAGCGTAGCGAATCATCTTAAACTAATTGATCTAGGAAGCTCTTACCAATCATGGCAGTTTCAACGCCAAAGTTATCAGCAATAGTTGCTGAGATATCAGCGAAGTTTCCGACTGGAATTAGACCACTTCCTTTAAAGGATGGGCTGTATGCCAAGAGTGGGATATATTCACGAGTATGGTCAGTACCAGCATAGGTTGGATCGTTCCCATGGTCAGCAGTTATCAAAAGTAGATCATCTTCTCTCATAGCTGCCATAATTTCTGGCAGGCGCTCATCAAACTCATGTAAGCAATCACGGTAACCATGAGGATCACGACGGTGACCGTATAGGGCATCGAAGTCTACCAAGTTTGTGAATGAGAAGCCTTCTTTGAAATCTTCAGATTTCATTGCTTTAATTAAATTATCAATACCATGGCTATTTGATTTGTTGTGACCCATATCGTGGTTGATACCAGCACCGTTGAAGATATCGTTAATCTTACCAACCGCATAAGTATCAATACCGGCTTCATTCAACTTGTCCAAAACAGTTGGCGCAAATGGTGATACAGCCAAGTCACGACGATTGGCAGTACGTGTGAAGTTTCCTGGCTCCCCAACGTATGGGCGAGCAATGATACGTCCTAGAAGAGCCGGACGTTCCAACGTAATGGAACGAGCGTATTCACAAATACGGTACAATTCATCCAAAGGAATGATATCTTCGTGAGCTGCAATTTGAAGAACTGGATCAGCTGACGTATAGATAATCAACTCACCAGTCTCCATTTGGCGTGGTCCGAAATCATCGATAACAGCTGTACCAGAATAAGGTTTGTTAGCTTCACGAATAACCTTACGGCCTGAAAATTCTTCAATCTTTGTAATAATTTCTTCAGGGAATCCATTCCAGAAAGTATCAAATGGTTCAGTGATATTAAGTCCCATGATTTCCCAGTGACCAGTCATGGTATCTTTCCCGAGAGAAACTTCTTCTAACTTAGTCGCATAACCAGTAGGGTTGCTTTCAGCTGGAACCGTCTTCAATGGTACTTCACGAGGAATATTTCCAAGACCAAGTTTTGCCATATTTGGTACATTCAAACCTACTGATTTTGAAATGTGTCCAAGTGTATCTGCAGCTCCGTCTGGCACTCCTGCATTGACAAAGTTATTAGCATCTGGTGCTGCACCGATTCCTACAGAATCTAATACTACCAAGTGAATACGATTAAATTTTGGCATAGTGTGTCTCCTTATTGTTTTAATTATTTTGCTTTTGTTGAAGTTAAAATCTGAACGCCATTTTGTCCAGCCACAATGACCTTATCCACCATTTGGTTAAACAAGCCGTGCTCAACGACACCAACGACGTGATCCAATTCTTGTCCCAGAGCAATTGGGTCTTCAATGACTTTCAAGTCTAAATCAATGATAAAGTTCTGCATATCTGTCACAAAACGTTGACCATCCTTTTCACGGAAGCTCGGTTTATAGCCAGCTCGTTCAAATCGACGAAAGACTTGTTCGGCACCGTACTGAACAACCTCTACAGGCAATTTAAAAGCACCCAGTTTCTCAACTAGTTTGCTCTCATCAACGACCCAGATGTATTCTTTTGATGGGGTTGCTACAACCTTCTCCATGAGAAGGGCACCACCACCACCTTTGATGCCATTAAACTGACTGTCTACTTCATCCGCACCATCCACAGTTAAGTCTACAAAATCCACTTGGTCAATCGACTTAAGAGGAATCTGGAGGCCTTCTGCCTGTTTGCTGGTTACACTAGAAGTCGTTACAGCTGTAATCTGTAAACCTTCTTCTTTGATACGACGACCTATTTCTTCGACGAAATAGTAGGCAGTGGAGCCAGTCCCAAGTCCGACAACCATACCATTTTTGACGAACTCGGCAGCCTTAATCCCTGCCATTTTTTTCAGATTTTCCACTTATATACCTCCAAATAGAGCTACTTCTATTATATCATGAATACGCTTCAAATTCATCCAAATATCAGAAAAACCCGAACATTTTATTTCGGGTTTTTGATGCTTATTTAACCATATCAGGGTCGTAGTCATAAAATCCAGTATCAAGGAAACGATTTTTAGGATGTAGCTTACGAACTTCTTCATCTAGCAAAAAGGCTTGGTCATGTGTGAAGTTCCCTTCTTGAATCAAGTTGCGAGCTTGGATAAAGAGTTTTGCAATTTCTACAAAGTTTTGACCCGGAGTATAGAGACCTTCTAGTTTCCAGTGGGTAAAGCCATGTTCTACCAGCTCATTCAACTTAGTCATCAAATCAAGGTCATTATTGGCAAAGATATGAGTTCCATGATTGTCCTCAAAAATAGAGTAATGGCTCTCTGGATCACTTGGCTCAGCTAAGAACAAATCACGCTGACGAGTCTTTTCATCATCAATCTGTGTGAAGTTATAGTAGTTTTGCAAGAGTGGACGCTTAGAATGATGGATAACACTAGCACCATAGACTAAGACTTCAGCAGGAATTTCCAAAATTTCAGGCATTTTGAAAAGTTCCGCAGATGGGATTTCACGCGCTAAGACAGCTTCTGATGCACCTGCTTTTTGGCCCCAAAAGTTAATCTGACGACTGCTTGTTACCATGGTTGATGCGTCATAGATGGTTTTAAAAGAATAGCCATCACGGTTGACCACATAAAATACCCCTGCATCTCCAACAGTAATATAGTCCGTCTTGATTTCCTCTAGAAAGTCCAAGAATGGCTTGATACGGTCCATCATGTCTTGGTGCATGAGGGCATTGACCGCAACGATTAATTCCTTTCCTGCATCATGAACGATATTTGCGATTTCACGCAATTCTTCATGACTAAATGTTGTCGGCAAACGAAGTCCAAAATCTTTTTCACCGACATAAATGCGATCGACACCAGCCTCGAGTAGCTGTTTTACTTGTTCAATACTTTCAGCAGTTGCTGTAATGATAATCTTTTCCATAGACAAAATTATACCACATTTCAAAAAAATCAGCTATATAGAAAAGTGAGTCTTATGATGCGAAATTTCAAAAAAGTGAACTGCATCAATGGCAGTTCACTTTTTCGTATTATACTTGTGTCTTTTCAACAAGTCGTCCATCATCCATAACATAAACACGGTCAACCTTATCCAGCAAGCGAGTATCATGCGTAATCATGACAACTCCCCTGCCTTGCTCATGGGCAATTGAAGCCAGCATATCTGTAACCTGGTAAGCACGTTGTGTATCCAAGCTGGCTGTTGGCTCATCTGCAAGTACGATGCTCGGATTATTGTATAGGGCTCTAGCAATTGCGGCTCGTTGGCGTTCTCCACCTGAGAGAGCTTTGGGATAGTGGTTTTGAACCTTGTCCAAATCCAACAAACTGAACAACTCTTGTCGGTCACTTTTTATAGATTTCTTTTTATCCAAACGGTCAATTAAATCTAATTGCTCCTTGACTGTTAAAAAGGGAATCAGATTTGAAGCCTGGAGGATAAAGCCAAATTCACTAAAGCGCAAATCCGTTTTTTCTTTCTCGGTTAGGTTTCCAGTCTCTTTTCCCTTTACCAGAATCTTGCCACTTGAAGCTTCCTGAAGTTGGCCTAGAGTCGTTAAAAAGGTTGTTTTGCCCGACCCAGAAGGCCCCACAATCGCTACAAACTCACCAGCATTCAGCTGAAAATTGGTCTCATGAAGAGCTGTCACTTTCATATTGCCTTCGCCATAAGTTTTTGTCACTTGAATCATCTCAATTAATCTAGTCATGTCATTCTCCTTATCATTCTGCAATGGCCGTAATTGGATCTACTTTTAGCAGACGAGGAAGCGAAATGACGCCACCTAGAAGAGCCATCAAGCAGATGACCAGGCTTAACACAAAGTATGCCAGCCAACTAGGGTAGAAAAAGAAGGTTGCAGGTAAGACTAAAATGACAGCCCAAATGGCTAGTAAGGCCAATCCGATACCCAAAGCAGATAAAAGAAAAATCTGACAGAAAAGGGACCAAACGATGGATTTTATCTGAATTCCTTGTGCTCGCATAATACCATAGAGGCCTAATTTTTGAATGGTAATGATATAAATAAAAATCCCTACAATCAGACCCGTTATGACTATCATTGCTAGAATCATTCCTGAGAATACATTGACCTGAGGTGTATAACCAGGAATTTTTGAAATCATTTTTTGAATAGAAATCTGCTTCAAGCCATCACCAGTCACTTCTACATCATTTTTCAATACCAATGCAGAGATAGAACGATTGGCTTTTGTTGTTCCTTGTAAATTCCAATACGTTGTTAGGCTTGTAAAGACAACAGGTTCTGTGAAAAATTTATTTTCTTTGGTCAAGCCGACAATCTTAAAACTTGTCTCACTTCCGTTGAGTTGAATTGCGTCCCCAAGTTTGATGCCATAATTTTCAAAAGACTGATCCACTACAACTTCTTGGTCATTTTCTGGGTAATTCCCTTCAATCAAGGACGGAGAGATAAAACTGTCCCACTCTTGACCGAAAATAGAGACATTAATCTTGTCACTACTATCGACAAGGTTTGTTACAGCAAACATATAACTTAGGGGAACAGCATCCTCAGAAACCTTATTCTTGTAGTCTTTTTCAGGTATAAATGATGCAGTCAAATTGTCATTTGCATAATCGGATAGAACAACTCCTGTTGCTTGCCAATTATCGATAGCAGCCCTATTATTTCGAACGAGTCCTAAAGCCAAACTAGTCATAAAAAAGACCATAAAAGCAATGAGAAAAATGGTAGTCAGAATTAAACTGTATCGCAGTTTATTCTGTAAAATTTCTTTGATAGCAAGATACATGCCAATCTCCTTTAAGTATTCTGTTGTCGAGGGAACAAATCTCCTCTTCACCATAGCACTAAAGATAGAAAACTATCTTGTCATGAACAACTAGAATCAATTTAAAAGAATCCTGTCCTTACTTCAAAATTGAATTTATTTGCATCTGTGTATGATTTTTATTCGTTTTAACCATCAAACTTCCCCTCATTTGAAATAAGAGAAAAATAATAAAGTTTAAACGGTTCACTCATCCTATCATTTTCCCTAAGGCATGTCAAGAAAACCAACTTTGTCCTTGAAAACAGAATTTATGTAATTTGTAACCATTCTGTAATAATTCTCTCTTTAAAAAGTGATAAAATAGTAATGTATTGTTAAGGAGAGAAATATGCCCGCTAGAAAATTGCACCCGTATGAGGTTGAACAAGAAAGTATAAAAACTGCTCAGTTTCAAGATTATGTTCCAGAAAATGCTTCTGTCGCTAGTGTAAAGGAAGTCCTATTTTTTGTAAACATCGCTTGTTTCTGTGTATTTTTAGCAATTTTTAGCTTTATGTTCTTATCACTAAAAGTCAATACCGTTTTATCTTTTGCCTTGGCAATTGGACTCAGTCTTGCAGTCTTGCAATTCCAGCGTACTTTTATTAAGAAAAAATTCAAATAAAAACCTTCGATGAATCGAAGGTTTTTATTTATTCTTTCGTTTTGATGGTGTTGAGATAGCTATTTTGACTTCAAAAACTGTTCCATTTGGTTTGTTGTCCTTAACATTGATAGTTCCCTTAAGCGCATCAACAATTTGCTTAGCCAATGACAAACCTAATCCGAATCCACCCTTTTGACGTGTACGTGCCTTATCAACGCGATAAAAGCGATCAAAGATTTTCTTTTTATCAGCTGCAGAGATACCAATTCCATTATCTGCTACCGTTAAATATAGACTGCGTTCTGTCGTTGAAATTTCAAAATAAATATCTCCTTCTTCTTCCGTATACTTGACAGCATTGTCAAACAGAATGGTCATCAGTTGTTTAAGAAGGAGTTTATCAGTGATAATGGTTCGATGCACACGGTTTTCGAAACGAAAGACACGATCATTCTCAGATGCAATCATTTCATAGTTGGTAAAGATCGTATTAAAGAAGTCGGGCTCTACTTCTCCAAGTTCTGGCTTAATTCCGTCATCTCTACGCGCTAAATTGAGCAAATTCGTCGTTAGGAATCTCATGTTTCGAACTTCTTCCAAACTCGAAGCAATGCTCTCACTGGACTCCATAATAGTCGCTTCTGGTTTTCTAAAAAGTGTTTCCAGACGGTTTTGAAGAACTGCTAGTGGAGTGCGTAGTTCATGACTGGCATTCTCCACAAAGCTCTGTTGTTTTTGCATACTTTCAAGTAGGGGCTTAACACTGACACGAGCAAGATAGAGACTGGCTAAGATAGATAGAATCCAAAAACTTGCCATGACCACCACAATTAACTGCTCGTGGTTTTGACTAATCTGCTCTAGTTGGCTAGTGTTTACCAAGATTGCAGCATACTTGATATTAGTCGAAACCGAATCAATATTCATTTCCGTCAGGACAACACGGTAAACTTCATCCTGACCATAGCTATTCACAATATGAAGTTGGCGAATATGGTTTAAATCCTTTTTATTGAAGGTTATCCTATCTAATCCTAAAAAGCGATTTCCAGTCACTAATTGATTCAGATTTGAATCCAGCAAAATAACTTCTGTATTGGAGCTGATTGTAACTCTTTTATCCGAATTTGTGGTGACATTTCCACCGTTTATATCCTTTACATCATCTGTTGCACGATTGACTGCCAATTGAATAATATCCTGAGGATTATTGCTCAGTGCTAGAAGTTTCTCATCTACAGACGTGTAAAGACTGGAGTGCATAACCTGCAGGATAATCAAGGTCATTGCAGAGAAAATCAGCGTAAAAACTCCAAAGTTACGGATAAAGTAGCTGAAATCTTCTGCGTACCAATTCTTTTTAAATTTATTAAACATGTTTTAAAATATACCCAACACTACGCAAGGTTTGGAGATTTTCAGCAAAGGCTGTCCCCTTTAATTTCTTACGAACTTTTGATACATAAACTTCTACTACTGAAATAGTCGTATCACTATCAAATCCCCATAGACGGTCAAAAATCTGTGTCTTAGGTAAGATAACATTTTGGTTTTGGAGGAAATAGACCAAGAGTTCAAATTCCTTACCGAGTAACTCAACAGAAGTATCGTGAACCTTAACCTCATTTGTAGAGAGGTTAACCGTCAAATCTCCATAAGAAAGAGTATTTTCGTTGAATTTCCCAGAACGTTTGAGAAGGGCTTGGATACGCATCTTGAGCTCTTCCAAATAGAAAGGTTTTGTTAGATAATCGTCTGCCCCAAGTTCAAATCCATGTCCTTTGTCATCGAGACTTTCCTTGGCTGTCATGATCAGAACAGGAGTCGAAATACCTTTTTCACGCAATTCTTTCAAGACTTGGAATCCATTTTTTTCAGGCAACATCAAGTCCAATAGAATCAAATCATATACGCCACTTTCAGCCTCATAAAGACCTTCTTCTCCATCAAAAACCTGCATAACGTCTGCAAAATCATCCAAAAAATCAAAGACTGAATTTGACAGACCTAGGTCATCTTCCACTAATAGAATTTTGATCATCAAAAATTCCTCCTTATTAAGCTTATTATAACAAAAATATCTTAAAAAAAACTCAACTTTCCTTGTTTTTCTAGGAAAAAGTTGAGTTTTTATCATCTATTTAGACTTGAATAATTTTAAGCTTTGCTATATTCTGCAACCGCTGCTTCAACGGCTGCTTTTTCACGCTTAATCAATTCAACGCGAGCTGCGATATCCTTGATACCCATACGGATATTACGGCTAAGAGCTAGGTCAGATACTTGAGGCTCAAAGAAAGCTTTGTATTCTGCCAAGCGTTCTTCCGTCTTAAAGACGTTTGAAGGGTAGATGACGAATCGATCAAAGCTCATATCTCCACCAAGAGCTCCCTTAACCCAATCCCAGTTTTCACGCGCCCATGTCCAAGCAGTTTCTTGAGTAGCCTTGTGTCCAAGGAAGTGGAGGTACCACAATGCCAGGTCTTGTGGTTTGACGATAAATTTATCCTTCCAAGTTGCAAGAAGCGTTTGGATATTTTCAGCGTCTGTGCTGTATGATAGGGCTGCAGCTAACTGACGTTTAAAGACTGCATCTGTAGCATGAGTATATAAGTCGAGGTAAAGAGCTACCAAGTCTTTAGTCTCATGGTGTTTCATTTCATTGATGAGAACTTGTGAACGAATAGCTGCTGGAAGACCTGCAAGATTGTCCTTATGAGCTGCAAAGATTTGACTTGCGACTTGGCTCGCTTCCTCATCATTTGAGCGAATCATCATTGATATTGTCAATTGACGAACCAATTCGTCCTCATCTGCTTCTCCATCTTTTGCTTCAAATCCAAGGCGATTATAGTTGTAACGAGCAAGTTTCGCAACAAGTGCTTTAAAGGCTTTCTCAGTCTCAGTTCCTTCATCGATAAAGCGTTCAAGAGCTGAAATAACTTGAGAAACTGCTGCAACAACTAGGTAAGATTCTTCTTGTGCCAATTGATCCACAACTGGAAGCAAGTCCGCAAATGAAATGTGACCAGCTTCAGCCAACAAACGACGTTCTTGGACGATTTGAAGTTTACTTGTATTATCAAGTTCTACTAATTCTGAAAGGATAGCATCCAGCAACTCACCTTGATAATCTGTAATGTAGTGTGCTGTGTTTTCGGTATTGAGTCGAAGAGCTGTCTTGTTTTCAGCGAGAAGTGCTGCATATCCAGGAATCTCAATGCTTTCAGTTTCAAGAGTATCTGGCAAACCTTTCCAGTTACTGTTAAGTGGTACTACCCATAGACGGTTCTTATCTTCGTGCTCACCGATGAAGAATTGTTTTTGTGAAATCTTCAAGACATCATTTTCAACCTTGACAGTCAATACTGGATAACCAGGTTGCTCCAACCAAGAATCCATAAAGGCTGCTACGTCACGACCTGATGCTTGACCAAGAGCATTCCATAGGTCACGACCAATAGTATTTCCATATTGGTGTTTTTCAAAGTAGGCATGCAATCCTTTCGCAAAATCAGCATCTCCTAGCCAACGACGAAGCATATGCATGAGACGGCTACCCTTAGCATAAACGATTGCAGGGTCAAAGAGAGTATTGATTTCGTCTGGATGACTGACTTCTACGTGAACTGACTGAACACCGTCTGTCGCATCGCGTTTTAGAGCTGATGGGACACCACTTGTTTGGAAGTCCTCAAAGATATTCCAGCTTGGCTCGATGGCATCCACACAGACGTATTCCATCATGTTAGCGAAACTTTCATTGAGCCAAAGGTCATCCCACCATTTCATCGTTACAAGGTTACCGAACCATTGGTGAGCAAGTTCATGGGCAATGACAAGAGCTACTTGTTGACGGCTAGCAAAGGTAGAGTTTTCATCCACAACCAAGTAAACTTCACGGTAAGTGACAAGACCCCAGTTTTCCATAGCGCCTGCTGAGAAGTCAGGGAGAGCAATGTGGAGAGATTGAGGAATTGGATATTTGACTCCATAGTAGTCTTCGTAAAATTCGATCGAACGAACAGCGATGTCTAGTGAGAAGTCAAGGTTAGAGAGTGGGTGTGCTTTGGTTGAGTATACTCCTACAAGAGTACCGTTCTTAGTTGTAGCCGTAACTCCTTGCAAGTCTCCAGCCACAAAAGCGAGTAAGTATGAAGACATACGTGGAGTTGTCTCAAATTTCCAGATACCAGTTTCCTTGCGGTTTTCAACGTCAATCTCAGGCATGTTTGACAAGGCCAATTCTCCTTCTGCCTGGTCAAAACGAAGAGATAGGTCAAAAGTTGCTTTAGCTTCTGGCTCATCCACACATGGAAAGGCTTCGCGGGCAAAGTGGCTCTCAAACTGAGTTGACAAAACTTCCTTCTTAACTCCATCAACTGTGTAGTAAGATGGGTAGATTCCTGTCATGTTGTCTGTGATTTTACCTGAAAATGAAAGAACCAATTCGACTTGACCCGCTTGCGCAAGTTCGATATGAAGAGCTTCGTTTTCATTGTCAACTGTAAATGGACGAGCCTGACCTGCTACTTCTACAGAAGCAATCTCCAAGTCTTTTTGGTGAAGGGAAATACGGTCGCTTTTAGCTTGACCAGTGATGGTTACTTTCCCTGAAAAAGTCTTGGTCTCGCGACTCAAGTCCAAAAATAAATCATAATGTTCAGGAACAAGTTTTTCAATGTAATGTTCTACTGCTTGCATAATGTTCTCCTATTCTAAATTTCTGAGCAAATGCTCTCGTTCAAACATACCTATTTTATCATAATTTAGGACAGAAAAAAGGTTTCAAACTACTTTTAGAAAAATTTTGTCTTTTTAGTCTAAATATATAAGAAAAAAGTTTCCGAGATGCTTTCATTTTCTAGGTTTTAAGACGTTTTTTAGAAACTGTCAAAAATAGTAAAAAAATACCTAAATTTATATGAAATTTACATCAAATTTATTGACTATTTCACATGTTAGTGCTAGAATTTGATTGGTATCATTAATACCATGTTATAACATTTATTTTGTCTTACTTTTTCATTACTATTTTACAGTTAATTTATTAGTTTTTTTCTGTAATGAATCATATTTATTTAGAAATTCAGAGTTCTCTTCTAAATAAAGTTAACATGTATTCTCCTTCATGAAGAAAACTAATAGAAAATCCATTCTACCTTTTACTATCAAACAAATTGTAGACTAGTTGATAATATACGGAGATTGAAAAACTATTGTAATTTTTATCTACCTTGGAGCAGTAGCAAAATTACACTAATTGTCGTAGTTAAGCTGTAAATCTTATTAATGATAAAAGTAAACATTTTGAGTGTTAAAACTAAATAAAAAGATTTTATAGAAGAAAGGATTTGGAGAAATTGAAATCTCTATATAAAAAACTATTTGCGTTTGTAGCAATGATTAGTGTAGTTGCACTTGGTTTGTCAATCATCAAGCCAGTTTCTGCAGCAACTGTCACTCCCACTATTA
>ERZ773203.1549-NODE-1549-length-11483-cov-46.862968_pt1 | contig 11483 bp, 10 predicted proteins | sample MGYA00580529_ERZ773203 | MGnify/ENA primary metagenome ERZ773203 (study PRJEB29015, sample SAMEA2738176) | human oral metagenome | biome: human oral; feature: human-associated habitat; material: saliva | place: China | collected 2177 ... | reverse complement strand
TGGTTAACCGCAATGCCAACTGGAAATTGATGAAACCGATCGGCCTTGCTTGGGTGATTACCTTGCCTGCCGCTGCCGTTTTGTCTGTTGTCAGCTATTTGGTTTTGCAAGCAGTGTTTTAATTGATTATTTGATTTAAAAAGGCCGTCTGAAAGATATCTCAGACGGCCTTTTATGTTCATAAGAGGAGATTTTAGTTTGCTTTAATGTCGAACAAATAATGTTGTTCAATATTTAAATTGATGCAAGAATAATCAGCGTAATAAAAAAATACCTTTTGGGAATATCTTAGAAAAAATTTTTGGTTTCAAAACTTGGAGTAGTGAGGCAAACAAAGCTATTTTTAATCAGCCCACTATAAGATTAATGCAATAAAAAGCCCCAATCCATCGACGTTAAAGATGTCGTATTGAATTGGGACTTTATTTATTTAGCGCAAACCTTATCAGGCCGTCTGAACATTATTCAGTAGCTTCGTTGGTCTCAGCTTGTGCAGGGGCCGTTTCTGCTTCAGCGGTAGCCTTAGCGGCTTGACGTTCGGCTTGTGCAGCTAATGCCTGTTGAACGGCTGGGTGTTGTTGGGCGATGGTTTGTTCTTCTGCGCTGACTTCGCCTTTGAAGCGGTTGTTCAAGTCAAAACGTTTGCCGCCGCGAGCCAGGGCTTTCAGATAGCGTGGACGGCGGCAGTGGTTGGCCAGTACGCGTGCAATCAGTGCAGGGTCGTATTGGGGCAGGGCGGCAACCAAGTCTTGGTCGATACCGACGGCCAACGGTTTGAATCGTTTGAATACATCATATTTGCCGTAGATGTGGTCGGCAATCATGTCTGTCTGTTTTTTCTTGCTCATGGTTTGGACGGCAGATTTCAGCGCAGCGCCCAAAGCGGTTTCTTGTGCCATTGCGGTTGTATTCCTCTAATATAAATCCGTATTTTCGTCATACGGCAATAAGGTGCTATTGTAGTATAAAGACTGTGATTTGGCTAAATTTTTCTGAGAATATTCGATTCTAAATGTTTAGTTTCAGACGACCTCAAGTGGGCAGATGTCGCGCTTCGTATTTTTCAGCCTCCGAAGAGGATTTGAAGTGCTCATTCAATCTTTACTGAGCTTCTTTTTGCAATAACAGACCGATTTTGCTGTTTTGGGTCTGTTCAATATTTGGCAGAATGTCGTCAGCAGTAAACGCTTCACCATCATTGCCCACGCTGCGCAAGTAATAATGAGTGTCACCGCTGCGTTCGTAATAAAACAGTCGGAGCGGTTCGGAACTCAAAGGCGTAGTACTCGTATCGTACATAAATATCGGCTTGTTCGGCTGAGATTCTTGGAGCTGCTCTAATGATTCAGGATAGACACCGTGTTGCAGACGGTAGAATTCGACTTCGGAAACCAAACTAGACAAAGTATTTACCGTCAGTTGCTGCCTCAGTTCGTCGTACACGCCTCCTCGCTGAACAAAGCCGAAATAAAACAATGCGCCGTAAAGCGCGACGGTGCATAACATTCCTAAGGAGGCAATCAAGGCAACGATTTTCGCACCACGTTTGCGCCATCCCAATATACTTAAAACCAAAGCCGCTATGCCGAAGATCAAACCGATAAGCGGAATAAAGGAAACGCCTGCAAGGACATAGGCGGCTGTGTGGATTTTGGCAGGTGGTGCGACGGATGTGTGGTTTTCAGTATTTTCCATTGTAAGGTCCGGATATATAGTTTAAGGCCGTCTGAAAAGTGCATATTATAATATCATATAAATAGGCGTTTTCAGACGGTCTTTTTAGATATTACCCGCGAGTCTTGGCAATATCTGGCGTATCAACCACTACGTCGGCATTTTGCGCACGATGGCGTAAGGCGTGGTCAATCAATACCAAGGCCAGCATGGCTTCAGCAATCGGAGCGGCGCGTAGGCCGACGCAGGGGTCGTGGCGGCCGTGTGTGGCAAGCTCGACAGGGTTGCCCTCTATATCAATGCTGCGACGCGGTGTGGCGATGGAACTGGTCGGTTTGATAGCAATATTTACATGGATATCTTGTCCGGTGCTGATGCCGCCCAAGATGCCGCCTGAGTGGTTGGATAGAAAGCCTTGTGGCGTGAGCTCGTCTCCATGCTCGCTACCGCGTTGCGTTACGCTATCAAAACCTGCACCGATTTCTACGCCTTTGACGGCATTGATGCCCATCATGGCATAGGCAATTTCTGCATCGAGGCGGTCAAAAACTGGTTCACCCAAGCCGACGGGGACGTTAACCGCTTCGATATGAAGTTTTGCGCCGACAGAATCCAATGATTTGCGCACGCTGTCCATATAGTTTTCCAAGTCCTCAATTTGGCTTTGGTTTGCGGCAAAAAAAGGATTTTGGGAAATATATTCGTAACCTTCAAACTGGATTTCTTTTTCGCCTACTTGGGTAACGTAGGCGGTAATTTCAGTACCGAATTTTTCTTTTAGCCATTTTTTAGCGACTGCTCCGGCAGCAACACGTGCAGCAGTTTCGCGGGCAGAACTTCTACCGCCGCCGCGGTAGTCGCGTGTGCCGTATTTGTGCCAGTAGGTGTAATCGGCGTGTCCGGGACGGAAGCTGGTGGCGATATTGCCATAGTCTTTGCTGCGTTGGTCGGTATTGCGGATCAGGAGGGCAATGGGTGTGCCGGTGGTTTTGCCTTCGAATACGCCGGAGAGGATTTCGACTTGGTCGGCTTCTCGGCGCTGGGTAACGTGGCGGCTGGTGCCGGGTTTGCGGCGGTCAAGGTCAAATTGGATATCCGCTTCGCTCAATTCTAATCCGGGCGTGCAGCCGTCAATGATGCAGCCCAAGCCTGCGCCGTGGCTTTCGCCGAAAGTGGTAACGGTAAAGATTTGTCCGAAGGTATTGCCTGCCATAGGGATACTCTTTTGAAATTGGGTTTGGAAGTTTTTTGCTTATTTGGATAATTCTCAGGCCGTCTGAACAGATGTGAGAACGAAATCAAAGATTCTCGTTTCACCGTTCAGACGGCCTTTTGAGATGACTGCTTAGTTCAATTTACCGTGGCACTGTTTGTATTTCAGGCCGCTGCCGCAAGGGCAAGGATCATTGCGGTGAACAATCAGGCCGTTTTGTGCAAGCGCTTCGGGGCTGAAGTCTGTGCCGTCAGGATCGAACGCTTCGGTAACCAAATCGGTTTGCGATTGACCGAGCAATTCTTCCATATCAGGCGCATCGGAGTGGACGGTTTGAACATCGCTGACGCTTTGTGCGGCAGTGTGGTCGTATTCGCTGTTGCGCTCGATTTGAACGGCAGTCAGCAAAGCGGCAATGTTTTGTTTGATACCGCGCCACAGGTTTTCAAACATGGCGAAAGCTTCGCGTTTGTATTCCTGTTTCGGATTTTTTTGAGCATAGCTGCGCAGATGGATGCCTTGGCGCAAGTAGTCCATAGCAGCGAGGTGTTCGCGCCATTGGTTGTCGATAACTTGCAGCATAACATTGCGTTCGAAGTCAGACATAGCCTGTTTGCCGACCAATTCGACTTTTTCGGCATACTCGTCTTCGATGCGCTTGATGAGGCGTTCTTTAATGTCTTGGTTGTCCAAAGTGCTGTCTTCTTTCAGCCAGCCCTTAATATCGACATGCAGGCGGAAATCGGCAGCAAGTTGGTGCTCCAGTGCCGGAATGTCCCATTGCTCTTCCATGCTGTCAGGCGGGATGTGGTAATCGACCAAGTCGCTGATAACGTCGGCACGGATTTCGCGGGTCAAATCGCTGACGTCTTTACTGGTCAGGATTTCGTTACGTTGATGGTAAATTACTTTACGTTGGTCATTGGCAACGTCATCGTATTCCAAAACCTGTTTACGCATATCGAAGTTGCGGCCTTCGACTTTACGTTGCGCGCCTTCGATTTGACGGGTCAGCAGGCCGTGTTCGATGGCAACGCCGCGCTCAGGTGCCAGGCGGTTGAGGATGGCGGCAGCACGGTCGAGTGCGAAGAGGCGCAGCAATGGGTCTTCAAACGACAGATAGAAACGGCTGGAGCCAGGGTCGCCCTGACGGCCGGCACGACCACGCAATTGGTTGTCGATACGGCGGCTTTCATGGCGTTCTGTACCGATAATGTGTAAACCGCCTGCGGCCACAACTTGGTCGTGTTCAGCTTGCCAACCGCTTTCAAGGGCAGAAATTTGCGCTTGTTTTTGCTGTTCGCTCAGGGTTTCATCGGCATGGATGGCTTCGATTTGATGTTTGAGGTTGCCGCCCAAGACAATATCGGTACCGCGGCCGGCCATGTTAGTGGCAACGGTAATCGCGCCAACTTTACCGGCTTGGGCCACAATCAATGCCTCGCGCTCGTGTTCTTTGGCGTTGAGGACGTTGTGCGGCAGACCTGCTTCGTGTAACAAGCGGGAAACCAGTTCGGAGTTTTCGATGCTGGTGGTACCGACCAAAACCGGTTGGCCGTTTTTATGGCATTCGGCGATATCTTTGACAACAGCTTCAAATTTTTCTTCGGCCGAGCGGAAGATTTGGTCATTGAAGTCTTTACGTTGGACAGGACGGTTGGTCGGGATGATGACGGTTTCGAGGTTGTAAATGCTTTGGAACTCGAAGGCTTCGGTGTCGGCTGTACCGGTCATACCGGACAGTTTACTGTACAGGCGGAAGTAGTTTTGGAAAGTAATAGAGGCAAGTGTTTGGTTTTCGCGCTTAATCTCTACACCTTCTTTGGCTTCAACAGCTTGGTGCAAGCCTTCGGACCAGCGGCGGCCGGCCATCAGACGGCCTGTGAATTCGTCCACAATCACGATTTCACCGTCTTGAATGACGTAGTGTTGGTCTTTGTGGAACAGGGTGTGCGCACGTAATGCCGCCATGAGGTGGTGCATCAGGGAAATATTGGCGGCAGAGTAGAGCGAGTCGTTTTCCTGTAATAAGCCCATTTGGGTCAGGATTTGCTCGGCGTGTTCGTGACCGGCTTCGCTTAGTATAACTTGGTGTGCTTTTTCGTCCACCCAGTAATCGCCTTCGCCTTCTTCGGTTTCTTGGCGGATAAGGTGGGCCGGAACGGCATCCATCACGCGGTAGAGCTGGATGTTGTCATCTGCCTGGCCGGAAATAATCAGCGGCGTACGCGCTTCGTCGATCAGAATGGAGTCCACTTCGTCGACAACGGCAAAGTTCAATTCGCGCTGAACTTTGTCGTATTGGTCGGTAACCATATTGTCGCGCAGGTAGTCGAAGCCGAATTCGTTGTTGGTACCGTAAGTAATGTCGGCGCCGTAAGCGGTTTGGCGTTCGAAAGGTTGCAAATCGGCTACGATCACGCCGACGCTCAAGCCTAAGAAATTGTACAACGGCTCCATAATGCCTGCGTCACGGGAGGCGAGGTAGTCGTTGACGGTAACGACGTGTACACCTTTTCCTGACAATGCATTCAGGTAAACGGCAAGGGTGGCCACCAATGTCTTACCTTCACCGGTACGCATTTCGGCGATTTTGCCGTTGTGCAGAACCATACCGCCGATCAGCTGTACATCGAAGTGGCGCATGCCCAATACGCGGCGGGATGCCTCGCGGCAGACGGCAAAGGCTTCAACCAAAATATCATCTAGCGTTTGTCCGTCAGCGAGGCGTTGTTTGAATTCGGCAGTTTTGGCCTGTAAATCTGCGTCGCTCAACGCTTTCATCTGTTCTTCGAGTGCATTGATTTTAGCAACGGATTTACGATATTGTTTCAGCAGGCGGTCGTTGCGGCTGCCGAAGATTTTCTTAGCAATGTTTGTCAGCATGAATAATTCCTGCGCCTTGATATAATAGTGGGCGAAATTGGGATTTTAACACAAGCGCTTGTATAACGCGGTAATGCTGTTTGAAATAAAGGTGGTTTTGCTGTATTTCAATTGTAATTGTTTGGTTAATTTACTGAAAGGCCGTCTGAAATATATGGATTTAGCACAATTGGGCAAGCGCGACCGCTTATTGGCGGGCTTGTTGCAACAATCGCAACAATGGCGGAAATTGGATGCAAAAATCAAAACGGTTTTGCCGATCAACCTGCATCCGCATTTTCAGACGGCCTGTATTGAAGACGGAAGACTGGTTTTGCTGGCCGCCAACAATATGGCTGCTTCGCGTTTGAAAATGATCCTGCCCGCCATATTGCCCAAGTTGCAAGCATTGCATGACGGAATACGGGAAGTGGTGGTCAGGGTGGTCCCCAAACCTCCTCCTCAGCCGAAAACCAACAGTTTGCGATTGAGCGAGACTGCTTTGGACAGCTTCGATGCGGCTGCAGCCAAATTGGAAGGCAAGCATCCCGAATTGGCAGCGGCATTGGCAGAATTGGTACGCAAGCACAGCCGCTAAAATCATGCTGAATGAGATTATAGTTAATAAATGTTAAAACTTATTTCATTTGACCGATAGCATCTAATACTAAAGAAATACGACCTTAACAGTAACTGTTTTCTTTTAGGTAAACTGATGTAAACTTGGCCTGAAATTTTGATTTCGTGTGAAGTTTGTAGCAAAATAACGCCTGAATTTCTTATCGCTCTGCGTGAATAAGTTTAAGTTTGACATTTGCCTTTGTTAATATATTCGCGCGGGTTCTATTAATAGAACTTAACAAGACTCTCATCATTAGGAGATACATCAATGAAAGCTTATCTGGCTCTGATTTCCGCTGCCGTTATCGGCTTGGCTGCATGCTCTCAAGAAGCTGCAAAACCTGCTGAAGCACCTGCTGCTTCCGCTGCTTCTGAAGCTGCTCCTGCAGAAACTACTGCACCTGCCGATGCCGCTCCTGCCTCTGAAGCTGCTCCAGCCGATGCTGCCGCCGCTCCTGCTGCCGGCAACTGCGCAACTACTGTTGAAGCCAACGACGCTATGCAGTTCAACACTAAAGAAATCCAAGTAAGCAAAGCTTGTAAAGAATTCACCATCACTTTGAAACACACCGGTACCCAACCTAAAGAAAGCATGGGTCACAACATCGTCATCGGTAAAGCCGAAGACATGGACGGTATTTTCAAAGATGGTGCCGGTGCTGCTGCAACTGATTACGTTAAACCTGACGACGCACGCGTTGTTGCCCACACCAAACTGGTTGGCGGCGGCGAAGAAGCTTCCCTGACTCTGGATCCTGCTAAATTGGCTGGCGGTGAATACAAATTTGCTTGTACCTTCCCAGGTCACGGCGCTTTGATGAACGGTAAAGTTACTTTGGTTGACTAATCCGCCTAAAGCTTGAAAACAGACAGCCTGCCTTGCGCAGGCTGTTTTGTTATAATCTGGAAACATTAATTTAAGAATAAAACCTATGAATCCGTTTGAAACCAAAAGCGTTACTTTTGCCGAACCCATTGAAATGCTGTACGCCTGCCACGGCAAAGTGCGCCGTTTCTGCAATCAGGTTGCCATGTTGTCGGACTATATTGCCGAAAACGGCTGCAATCAGATTGTTTTGCAAACCATCCGCCAAATTGCCCAGTATTTCAACGTTGCCGCGCCGTTGCACCATGAAGATGAAGAAGAAAACTTCTTTCCGCTTTTATTGCAATATGCGCCGCAAGCTCAAGAAAGCGTTGACGAGCTGTTGCGCCAACATGTCAGCCTGCATAGCAACTGGGACGGCGTAGCGGCTGAATTTGCTAAACTTGAAGCGGACAATGCCTATATCCCCGATGCCGAAGCATTCAAACGTTTTGTCGCAGGATATGATGTTCATCTGGCGATTGAAGAGCCGCTGTTTGATATGGGCAAAACCTTTATCCCAAAAGAAAAACTGACCGAAATCGGCAAAATTATGGCCGCACGCCGCCGCAAATAAGGCCGTCTGAAACAATCGTCTCAAGGAATACACTATGCTGACCCCAAAAAGTTGCGATTTGTTCAATATCCCTTTTTTCCAGTTTTCCCAGCTTAAAAAATACCAGCCTGAAAGCATTCCGCAAATCAAGGCAGACTATAAAGAAAACTGGCAGGTATGGCAGCAGTTGATCCAGCAGGTTGCCGCCGAATTGGGTGCACCGTTTGCGTCGCCGCATATCGAACGCTGGTGTAACGGCTGGCAGGTACGCGCTCATTTCTTTGCTTATTTCAAATACGAACAATATAAAAATTCCGCAGCGATTTTATCGATTTTGCTGAATCGCCGCCGTCTGAGTGTCAGCTTGGACTGGCATTGCTATAAAGCCGATGTTTCCCCCATTGCGTTGCCTGATTACAACCGCTGGCTGGATAATTTTGATACTGAAAAATACGCTTCATTCGATATGTGGCATGGTGCGGAAAGCGAATATGACGATTATCGTACCGTCGCCCAACAAAGCGACGGCGATAGAAAGCTTCGAGACGACAAAGATTTCTTCTGTATCGGAAAACACATCGAGCGCGATGATTTGGGCAAGCAGGATGTCGCGAAATGGATAGTGGAAACAGTGGAAGACTTACTGCCGCTTTATGAAGCTTGTCATGGAAAATAACTCAGCATACTGAAAGGGAAACTGCCCATTCAGTATCTTCAAATAAACTTAAGGCCGTCTGAAAATCATATTCAGAACGTTTCAGACGGCCTGTTTCTCAAAGTGAACACAATGACCGAAACCCAATCCCTAGAACTCGCCAAAGCATTGATTTCCCGCCCGTCCGTTACGCCGGATGACCAAAATTGCCAACAACTGCTGGCCGAACGCCTGCAAAAAATCGGTTTTGCCGTAGAAGAGCTTCATTTTGGCGACACCAAAAATGTTTGGTTGCGCCGCGGTACACAGGCTCCGGTGTTCTGCTTTGCCGGACATACCGACGTTGTGCCGACAGGCCCTGTTGAAAAATGGGATTCGCCACCGTTTGAACCGACCGAGCGTGAAGGCCGTCTGTATGGCCGCGGTACGGCGGACATGAAAACCAGCATTGCCTGTTTCGTTACCGCCTGCGAACGCTTCGTTGTCGAACATCCCGATCATCAAGGCAGCATCGCGCTCCTGATTACTTCGGACGAAGAGGGCGATGCGCTGGACGGCACGACCAAAGTCGTCGATGTGTTGAAAGCGCGCGGCGAGTTGATTGATTACTGCATCGTCGGCGAACCGACTGCCGTGGATAAATTGGGCGATATGTTGAAAAACGGCCGCCGCGGCTCGTTATCGGGCAACCTGACTGTCAAAGGCAAGCAAGGCCATATTGCCTATCCGCATTTGGCCATCAATCCCGTACATACTTTTGCCCCGGCCTTGCTGGAGCTGACACAGGAAGTCTGGGACGAGGGCAACGAATACTTCCCACCGACCAGTTTCCAAATTTCCAATATCAACGGCGGCACAGGCGCGACCAATGTGATTCCGGGCGAGTTGAACGTCAAATTCAATTTCCGTTTTTCTACCGAGTCCACCGAAGAAGGACTGAAACAACGCGTCCACGCCATTTTGGACAAACACGGCGTGCAATACGATTTGCAGTGGTCTTGTTCAGGCCAACCGTTCCTGACTCAGGCAGGAAAACTGACCGACGTGGCACGCGAAGCCATTGCAGAGATTTGTGGCGTTGAGGCCGAATTGTCCACCACCGGCGGCACTTCGGACGGACGCTTCATCAAATCCATTGCCAAAGAACTCATCGAGTTAGGCCCGTCCAACGCGACCATCCACCAAATCAATGAAAACGTACGTTTGGAAGATATTCCGAAGCTGTCGGCAGTGTATGAGGGTATGTTGAAACGCCTGTTAAAGTGAAAAGGCCGTCTGAAAACGACAGAAAGGGTATTACTCCGCCAAAATCGGCATATATTGAGGCAATACCTTAAGGAACATCCTACGACGGTTCAATCAATTCTTTATCATAATAAGAATGGCAATGGATACGGGGACACATTTTCAGGAAGGTAGATTTTTATTAAGTCTTTTTATTGATAGGGCATTCCATTCAATTTTCTTAAGTGATATTGTGATACCAACTCGTTGATAAGGAGAAATAATGATGAAGTACGATAATTTTTTCTTTCCTGCAGATGATCTGGCTACCAGTTGCCGTTTTTACCAAGATGTACTGGATTTGCCCGTTAAATTCGACTTTTCCGAAAGTGGCATGGTTGCTTTTCGGGTGGGCGAAGAAGAAGCTGCCATCATTCTCAAAGAGCGGAATAAATTTCCCAATATGACACCTGCTGTGTGGATTGAAGTGGATGATGTGCAGGCGAAGTATGCGGCGTTACAGGGTAGAAATATCCGTTTTCTAAGTGAACCTTTCCGTATTCGTACCGGATGGGCTGTGGAATTTTTTGATCCGTCGGGCAATCGTTTGGGGTTTGTTGATTATCGGGAGTAAATGTAGATGATTACTCTGCCTTCTTTAAACGAGCTTCCATCAAAGTGGAATGAAATCCGCGAGCGGCTGGAAACCGATTTTTCCACAGACCTCGAAGCCTTGCTGCACGAGCGTCTTACGGAACACGAAGCCAAGCAGCTTGAGCAGGATTTTATCGACAGTATCGGTTGCGCCCCTGAAGAATATGTCCGTACCCGCCGAACCATCCGACTGTTGGAAACGCGTTATCCAGATAGTCCGAACGAACTAACTGCCGCCGCGCTTGCCACGCCTTTGGGCGAGATGTTGGCGGTATTCGGCAGTAAGGGTTTGTGTCTGCTGGAATTTGTCGGTCAGAAACAGCTAGAGCAGGAAATCACGGCTGTCCAAAAAGCTTTGCACGGACAGTTTATTTTCCAAGAAAATGAGCAAACGCAACTTTTGCGCCAAGAATTGGATTTATACTTTCAAGGCCGTCTGAAAGTTTTTACGACACCTTTGGAAACGATAGGCACTGCCTTTCAGCAACTGGTGTGGGATGCGCTGCTGACCATTCCTTACGGCGAAACGCGCAGCTACAAGGAGCAGGCGCAGCAGTTGGGCAATCCTAAAGCCATTCGTGCCGTTGCCGCTGCAAACGGGCAGAACAAGGTGTCTATCCTGATTCCCTGCCACCGTGTCATTGGCAGCGACGGCAAGCTGACCGGCTACGCAGGCGGTTTGAACCGCAAACAATCGTTGCTTGCCTTGGAGCGAGGCGAAGTTCAGACGGCCTTGTTTTGAGTTTTGATAGAGGATAAGGGGCTGCGCTTCGGGCAGGCTTCGCACATTGAAAAATTGAGTAGCAGAAGGTCGGGGAAGCCCGGAAAAATCTGCATGGAGAAAAATGTTGGGCAATGCCCACGCTAGAAAAAGAGAAATAAGACATGAGCCTGAAAAACCGCCATTTTTTAAAACTTTTGGATTTTACGCCGGAAGAAATTACCACCTATCTCGACCTTTCCGCCGAATTGAAGGCCGCTAAAAAAGCAGGGCTCGAGGTGCAGCGGATGAAGGGGAAAAACATTGCCCTGATTTTCGAGAAAACATCAACCCGCACCCGTTGCGCGTTTGAAGTGGCCGCACGCGACCAAGGCGCAGGAGTAACTTATCTGGAGCCGTCTGCCAGCCAAATCGGGCATAAGGAAAGCATTAAGG
>ERZ773203.1548-NODE-1548-length-11496-cov-5.215366_pt1 | contig 11496 bp, 10 predicted proteins | sample MGYA00580529_ERZ773203 | MGnify/ENA primary metagenome ERZ773203 (study PRJEB29015, sample SAMEA2738176) | human oral metagenome | biome: human oral; feature: human-associated habitat; material: saliva | place: China | collected 2177 ... | reverse complement strand
GAGATCAACCCAGCCTTCAAGATGCTCTCCTCCCCCTTGGCACGCATCATGATCCCCAAGGCAACAGTCGGCATGATGAGCGAGCGTAGTGGCATGGATTTGCAGAGCCTCATTGATGCTATTAAGAAGCGTATCGCTGAGCACAAGTAGCAAGCATTTCCCTAACAGATAAAATGACACGCCCCATGAGCAGCTCTGCTCATGGGGCGTGTCGCTTAGCTTTTGTTATCTCGAGTGAGTCTTAGAACTCGTACCCAAGGGTGATATAGCTCGTGACATAGCGAGGAGTCTTGAGGCTCACGTAGTAAGGTGCGCCCAGGCTCTTCTTCGTGATGCCCGTAAGGCTTGCATCAATACCGCCACGAAGGTAAATGCGGTTGTACTGATACATGAGGTTAGCACCTACACCGAACTCAAAGCGCTTGAAGGCATTCTCCTTATAGAGATCCTTATCGATGTTCTCTCCCGAAAGCTTAGCCGACAGACCGTAAGCAAAGTAAGGACCAGCATTGAGGAAGAAGCGGTGCTTCTCTGCAATCGTAGCCAGGCGGAAGGAGAGATCCAGAGGGAGCTGCAGTGCATAGGTCTGGATGGTAGAAAGCTTCTTCTGATTCAGGCCATCATCAAGGATAGCGCCCTGCTTCTCACCACGACCTACGACGTAGAGTCCCGGAGTGAAGGAGAAGATCGTGTTGTCGAAAGGCATCACGAGACTCCCCCCAGCACGGAAGCTGGTGAGATACTTACCCGTGTCCCCATTGTGGTGGACACCGAGGGCTGAGATGCGCGAGATCGCAAGACCTGCTTCAGCACGATAGTGGAGCTGGCCCAGCTCCTGGGCAGAGAGAGCCGTACCAGTAGCGAGGACGAGGCCTGCGCCGAGGAGGAGATTCTTGAATAGTTTCATCGTTGTCTGTATTTATAGTTGGGATATTCTATAGACGATTAGTAGAGGAAGCCGAAGAGCCAGACGGGGATCGTCTTCTCTCGGGAAAGGTCACCACGCTCAAGCACATAGTAGCGGTCGCTGCGATAGCGACCAGCAAGCTCCTCCTCGATCTGAAGGGGATAGTACCCATCAACTTCAAAGAGGGCCAGTGAGGAGCGTGAAGAGATACGCGCCTGATGTCCCTTGCTCAGCTGATTAAATACGAAAGTACGCAGGAGCTCTGAGCGATCGCAAGCCTCTTGACCCAAGACGTGATAGAGGTTAGGATTACCCAGATAGACGATAGCAGGCTTACCCATCTCGGTATCTTCTGCTCGGTAGATCGGTCGTGCGACACGTGCATCAGAGAGATAGCGCAGGTAGTTCACGATCGTACTTCTCGAGGTCTCGATCTCGAGAGCCAGCTGGGAGATATTGAGCATCTGCAGCGGAGGACGTTGCGCCAAGATATAGATCAGCTTACGAAGCTTGTGCAGGAGGCGCTGCTCAAGTTGCTTAATGAAGAGAAGGTCAACCTCCAGCGTCATATTCAGCGTCTTCAGCAGGTTCTCCGAGTAAAGGCGAGGCTCCAAGTGGAAGGGATAATAGCCATACTCAAGGTAACGATCCATCCATAGCCCTGGATTAACCGAGGAGAAGATGTCTGCTACGACCTCACTCGTATGCCCCATAATATCTTGCAGCTCCAGTGTGGGGAGACTAATCCCGTTATCCAGCTGAATGAATTCACGCAGAGAGAATCCTGCCAGGTGATAGATCGAAGCGATCGAAGCCAACTCGGGATCTTCCTCTTCGAGGTTCATGACGGCAGAGGCAGTGAAGACAATATGCAGCTCGGGGTAGCGGTGGTAGCATTCTTTGAACTCCTCCATCCAGCTCGGGTACTTGAAGACTTGATCAAGTAAGAGCCTACGACCGCCTTGTCTGATGAAGTCACCGACAAAGTCCACCAGGCGAATCGTCGTGAAGCTGAACTGATTGAGATTGATGTAGAGGCACTCAGGGCTATCGGGTGCATAGTGACGACGGGCATAGTCAAGGAGGAAGGTTGTCTTCCCCACACCACGGGAGCCACGGATACCGATGATCCGATCCTCCCAATTGATCTCATTCATTAGAGCCCGCTGTAGCGTGGGCTTGCCTTGCCTTAGTAGCGCACTATGCGTGCGGTGCAGATAATCCACTGATCTTATTCCTTCTCTCACTACGGTTTCAGAGAGAAGCCTGTGTACACAGGACTCAGGCTCTCCCTTGGTAAATATACATAATAGTATGCGGGCAAAATTACTTTAAAATAACTAAACATCTTATTGTCTATCTTTTCCGGCAGGGCAACCGCATCAAAATCACGAAGAAAACACAACGTTCTGGTTGCTAATACATTGCAGTTTATCAATAGCCATTAGACGTCTACATTCTCGCAAGAATGAATATTGATAATCAGGCACTTGTATTTTGATGCGGGAGCACTGCTTTTCCGGGGAGATAACACCAAACTCTCAACACAACTTAGCCTTCCCATAAGGATTCCCATAAGGATATGTAAGCATTACTGATCTAAGGGGAAGCGGTAGCGGTAAGCGGTGTTGAGCAAGAATCACTCAGCCATCAGTCAGCACTGGCTACATAACCATAACTATGATAGAGAAGAAATCTATTGGAAAGTAAAACGAGGCATACTCCTAAGGAGAGGCAAGATGATAGAGATGTAGGACCTCATCATCAAAAAGCCTAAGGGCATACTGAGACAACATCTACCAGCACGACAAAAAATTCTTTGATGAATTCGTAAATAACTACTGTTTGCACACGAATAACTATAGTTTTTGGACTCAAACGACCACTCGTATCGCATACGAACAACCATTCGTTCATACACGGAATAGCTACTAGTTTTCGGGCAAACGACTATTACTTTGATACTATCTGCCAACTGCTTCACTCCTCAGGTGCTAAGCAGTTCTCTTTTGATAATACTCAAAAGGAGGAATATGATTAAGGCGCTATGTCAAGCATTAACCACTCATACCTTGAAAGTTATCGTCAAAAGAGAGAAAGCACAATATCTAAAGCTATTTATTGTTACCTTTGACATAAAGAACAAGCTTACACCTATAAAACTTCAATAGGCACAGCAAAACCATGCTACACACCACCAGCATTATAGCCCACCGTACAGAAGGGGGAGAAGAACAATCTTTATATGATCACGTAGAAGGTGTTGCTCTTCAGATACGCCGTAATCTGACTGAAGCTGGGCTGAAGCAACTCATCCCTATAGGTGAGCTCCTCGGCAGATTGCATGATGCGGGGAAGGCTCAGCCGGCCTTCCAGCACTACATACGAGGAGAGAGTGCAGCCAAAGCTCCGCATAGTGCGGCGGGAGCGCTTCTAGCTACCAGCCTCTTGTACGAGTTCTCAGTGGAGCTTGCACTCAAGAAGTTTCCCCGCACTTCGCGGCTCCTAGCCTATGCCATCAGCGGACACCACCGAGGACTACACGACTACATAGAGCTACGAAAGGAGCTTGAAAAGAAAGAGATCAAGGAACGATGTGCTAAGACGAAAGAAGCGCTCCCCAACATTAAGTCGGAGCTACAAACTTGGGCCAAAGAGCATGCAGAGGCAACAGAGACTTCACTCAAAGAACTTGCTAAGCAAGTAGGTGCGACAGAGCAAGCTCAAGCCTTGATCCGACTGCTCTTCTCCTGCCTCGTGGATGCTGACTTCCTGGATACCGAAGCCTTCATGGACGAAGAGCGAAAAGAGCGCCGTCAGGAGGCTACCAACGGATATGCCCCCCTCGAGCTCTTGAGGGATCGGCTGACCAAACACATGGAAGGCTTCTCGACGGAGGGTAAGATCAACCAGGCTCGTAGACTCTTCCTCAACCAATGCCAAGAACACGGACGGACCTGTCCGAAAGGCTATTACTCGCTCTTCCTCCCCACAGGTGGCGGGAAGACGCTCTCCTCAATGGCTTGGGCACTGGAGACAGCTCTGAAGCATGAAGCTAAGCGTATCATCTACATCATCCCCTATACCTCGATCATCACCCAGACAGCAGGTATCTTCCGTGAGATCTTCGGGGAGGAGAATGTACTAGAGCATCACTCAGATATCTCCTTCTCAGGGGGAGGAACCACCCAAGAGGCAGAGCGCTACGGGCACACTCGCCTACTAGCCGAGAACTGGGACGCTCCTATCATCGTGACGACGAACGTACAGTTCTTCGAGAGCCTCTTCTCCCACAAGGTATCCCGAAGCAGAAAGGTGCACAGTATAGCGAACTCTGTTGTCGTCTTCGACGAGGTACAGATGTTCCCGAACGAATTCCTACATCCCATGCTTCGCCTCCTCGAGGATCTAAGGTGGATCTACGACACGCAGCTCCTCTTCTGCTCGGCTACACTCCCTCCCTTCGACAAGGACCATAGTAGTACCTTCAAGAAAGTAAATGACTTCCATCAGCTCAGCGAAGATATCCAGCCGATCGTCCCCGAAGATCCTGAGCTCTTCAAGGTATTCGACCGAGTCATCTACCACCTAGAGGAGCGGGAGTACACGACGAAGGAGCTAGCCGAAGAGCTATCTCAGCACGACTCTGCCCTCTGTATCGTCAATTCCCGCCGAGATGCCTCACAGCTCTACCAAGCTTTGCTTAAGGAGGGAAAGGAGGCACAAGATATCATCCATCTGTCTCGCAATATGTGCTCAGCTCATCTAAAGGAGCGCATCGCAGAGATACGTCATCGCCTGAAGGCGAAGATCCCCACGATCATCATCAGCACCCAGCTGATAGAGGCCGGGGTAGACATTGACCTCCCCATCGTCTATCGTGCTATAAGTGGTCTTGACTCGATCATCCAAGCAGGCGGGCGCTGCAATAGAGAAGGGGAGCAACCTGCTCCTGGGAAAGTCTACGTCTTCTCCCTAAGTGACGGCGGTAAAGCCTTCGGTGCTATAGCCCAAGGTCAGAATGCGACACGCTTCCTGCTAGACAACGACAAGGAGCATACCCAATCCAGTATGCCTCTGGGGCTCATCGAAGCGTACTACCTGCGCTACTACTCCTCTATAGGAAGCTTTGACACCAAAGCTATTGCGGAGAGCCTTTATGATGTAGAAGAGGCTAAGCGCTGGCGATTTGACTTTGAGCAGGCCTCCAAAGACTTCCAGCTCATAGATAATGTAGATCGTGACCTCTTCGTCCCTTATGGCAAGGGGAAGGAGCTCATAGAGGGGCTTCAGAAGCATACCCTCTACCTCAACCACAGGACGATGAGGGAGCTCCAGCAGTACCATATAGCGATCTCTAAGTGGAGATATGAGGAGCTCGAGGAGGCTCGTCTTCTTTCCGAGATCGTAGTTGATAGAGAGACGGGAAAGAGCATCCTAGTGCTTGAGCCCCAAGGCTATGATGAGGCTCTGGGTGTCTGCTCGACGAATCCCCTCCTCGACGAGCCTCTCTTTGGCTAAACGAACAAGCAACAAATACAATCAGCAACTATGGATAAGACAAACCCTAAACTCTATTGCTTAGAGGTACGTGGTGACTTTGCCTGCTTCACACGACCCGAGCTCAAGGTCGAGCGTGTCAGCTACGATGTCATCACACCCTCGGCTGCACGCAACATCTTCCAGTGTATCTTCTGGAAGCCAGCCATCCAATGGCACGTCCGCAGGATCGAGGTACTCAAGCCCATCCGACGTACCTCCATCCGTCGCAATGAGGTAGGATCCACGATGAGCCACAAGGCTACAAAGCCCCTCTTCATCGAGGAGAATCGTCAGCAACGCACAGCCTATATCCTCCGTGACGTAGCCTACCGCATCTATGCCGAGATGGAGTTCATCCCCTTGGAGAAGCGTACTAAGAAACAGCAAGAGGAGTGTAAGGATCCTAAGGCGGAGACACCCGAGAAGTATGATGCCATCTTCTTAGAGCGGGCTACCAAGGGACAGTGCTTCACACAGCCCTATCTAGGTTGTCGTGAGTTCACCTGCTCCTTTGAGTACATTCCACGAGGTCAGGAGCAGGACTTACCCCTCGATGAATCACGAGATCTCGGGATCATGCTCTTCGATATAGACTTTGAGAAGAATCTCCACTGTCCTCCTCCCCTCTTCTTCCATGCCAAGATGGTCAATGGCGTAATCGAAGTTCCTCATAAATCAAGTAAGGAGATACTCAGATGATACTCAAAGCACTCTACGACTACTACCAAGCGATGGCCAAGCTGGGGAAGGTAGCTCCCTCTGGCATGGAATGGAAAGCTATTCCCTTCATCATCGTCATTGATGAGGATGGTACATTCAGACGGGTGATTGATACCCGAGATAAAGAGAATAAGCAAGGCCGTGAGTACCTCGTCGCCAAAGCTAAAGGTCGCTCGGGATCTAAGAGCTATGCAATCTCCCAAATCCTCTGGGATCACTCTGGCTATGTGCTGGGGACCCCCACAGATGATAGTGAAGAGAAGCAGGTCATGGCTCCCAAACAGCATGAAGCCTTCAAGCAAGAGCTATCTAAGCTCCGAGAGCTCTTCCCAGAGAACAAAGGCTTCAAGGCTATAGAACTCTTCTACGAGAAGTATGAAGAGAAAAGGGAGGGAGAGCCTTCAGATCTATTTGCAGAGGAGGTAAAAGACCTTTCGAACATCATCCCTGAAGACATCTTGCTGGAGATCAAGAAAAAGGTCGGGGCAAATATATCATTCCTACTGAGTACAGAGAGTAATCCTAATAAGCTGATCTCCTCCCATGAAGATATTCAGTCGTACCAACCAGGGGGCTCTGAGGAGGAAGGAGAAGACAAAGGACGATGCTTAGTCACAGGAGAGCAGAGCACCATCGCTAGACTACATGGTGGGATCAGTCTCTTCGGTGCTCAAGCCAATGCCACGCTCATCAGCTTCCAAAAATTCTCGGGCTATGATTCCTATGGCAAGGAGCAGGGGCTCAATGCCCCAATCTCTCAGCCGGCATCCGATGCCATTATCTCGGGGCTCAACATGCTCCTTGAGAAGGATAAGAACACAAACTACCGCATAGGAGAGACTACATTCGTATTTTGGAACACCCTGCAGGACGATGAACTGCTCAAGAACTATCAGGAAGCCACCTTCACTGGTCTCCCTTCCGATAGCGACTTTGATGAGGAAGAGGAAGCCACTTCGACATCCAAGAAGAAAGTAGCCAAGAAGAAGAATCCCGAGCAAGAGACGAAGGTGGTGGTCCAGGCTCTTCGGTCAGCACTAGGAGATAAGAATGCAAATATAGATCGGGATCACTCTGATCGCTTCTACATCTTAGCACTTGCGCCAAACGCCAAGCGTGTCAGTGTCAAGCTCTGGATGGAAGGCACAATCAGCGAGATCATCGGTAATACCCTCGCACACCTCGATGATATGAATATCGTCCGCTTCAATGGTCTCCTAGACGAAGATACTCCTCCCCTTCGCCCCGTCTACAGGATCATGAAGGCTATCTACACAGCTACAGATAGCACTAAATGGCCGAGACAGGTGGTACAAGAGCTCCTTGAGAGCATCATCAAGGGGCTCCCCTATGCACCAGCCCTCCAGATGGCATGCCTCGAGCGGATCCATCATGACCACACCAGCAAGTATCCCGTCACAGAGCTCCGAGCAGCCCTACTCAAGGCATACATCAACCGCAAACACAGAAAGAATTCTCAAATAAAACAGCTAACTATGGCACTAGACAAGTCCAACTCCAACCCAGCCTACTTAGCAGGGCGACTCTTTGCCCATCTGGAGCGCATCCAAGAGAAAGCTATACCTGGCGTCAAGGCGAACATCACAGATCGCTACTTCCGCACAGCCTCAGCGACACCAGGGATTATCTTCGGTCGTCTCCTCCAGCTCTCAGCCTTCCACCTATCGAAGATTAAGAAAGAGCACGGAGGTCTCGGCTTCTACTTTGACCGGCAGATACAAGAGGTACTAGAGCTCCTCCCTGGAGGACAAGCCTCATTCGATAAATTCTTCACTCCTGACCAGCAGAGTATCTTCGCTGTAGGCTACTATCATCAGAAGGCCTACCGTGATCAGAAGGCAGAGAGTGCGGCAATCGAAGAAGAACAAGAAACAGAAAATTACCCCAACTAAATATCCATACAATCATGAGTAAGCAACCTATCCAGAACAGGTACGACTTCATCTATCTATTCGACGTACAGGACGGTAACCCCAATGGGGATCCCGATGCAGGGAATCTGCCACGCATCGACTTCGAGACGGGACAAGGTCTCGTTACCGATGTCTGTCTCAAGCGCAAGGTTCGCAACTACGTGCAGACCAAGGTAGGCAGTGATCCTCTCAGCCAGATCTTCGTCAAGGAGGCTGCAGTCCTCAACAGCGAGATTGACAAAGCTTATGAGGCTCTTGACCTCAAACCCAAAGAGAAAGGGAAGGAAGCCGATAATAAGGACAAGGCACGTCAGTATATGTGCGAGCACTACTACGACATCCGCACCTTCGGAGCAGTGATGACTACGGGGAAGAATGCAGGCCAAGTGCGTGGAGCAGTTCAGCTAACCTTTGCTCGATCCATTGATCCGATTCTCGCCTCCGAACATACGGTCACCCGCATGGCAGTCACCGATGAAAAGGATAAGGAAAAGGAGCGCACCATGGGTCGCAAGGCTACCGTACCATACGGGCTCTATCGTGCTCATGGCTTCATCTCTGCGGCACTAGCTCGTGAGACGACATTCAGTGAGGACGACCTAGATCTGCTATGGGAGGCGCTGAAGAACATGTTCGACCTCGACCGCTCTGCCGCCCGTGGGCTCATGGCTGCCCGTCGACTCATCGTCTTCAAGCACAAAGATGACCTAGGCAATGCTCCTGCCCACAAGCTCTTTGAGCTGGTGAAGGTAGAGGCAAAGGATCCCAGCAGTCCGGCCCGCTCCTTCAGCGACTATGAGATCACTATAGATGAGAGCAAGCTCCCCAAGGGAGTGGAGCTACTCGACCTCATCTAGCTCATCATGTACACCGAGGGCGAGATGCTCCCCCTCTCGGGCATCCAGCACTATGCTTTCTGCTCGAGACAGTGGTACCTCATCCATGTGGAGCAACTCTGGGAGGAAAATCATCTGACGGCCGAAGGGCATCTACTCCATGAGAAGGTGCATCAGCCCGAGGAGAGTGGTCGGCGAGGCAGTGTTATCACACTCCGCTCCGTCCCCTTAGCCTCCCCCTCACTTGGCCTCTATGGATACTCCGATGCTGTGGAGCTACACCCAGCATCGGAGTCCCAAGGGGCTCACTTCCATCACCCCAAGTACCCAGGAGACTGGGAGGCTATACCAATCGAGTATAAGCGGGGACGACCCAAGCGAACGAATGCCGACAAGCTACAGCTCTGCGCCGAAGCTATCTGTCTCGAGGAAGCCTATGGCATACACATTCCCCGAGGATACCTCTTCTATGGAGAGACGAAGCATCGGGAGGGAGTTACCTTCGACACTGAGCTTCGCACCGAGGCCCTACAGATGGCTATCGAGATGCACCGCTTATACAAAGGCGGAGAGAGCATTCCTCCACGCTACGCTGCATGCTGTCGCTCCTGCTCTCTACTAGATCTCTGCATGCCTCAGATGAATCAAGGAGAGCGAGCTTCGGATTACCTCAGTCGCTATCACCTCCTTGACTAGCCCTTAGATGAGCACGCATAACGAAGCGCCCATCAGCCCCTATAGGGCATGACTTCAGCCAACCCAAGGCACACAGCTCATATCCTTCTCCCCTTAGATCATCCTCCTCACAAGGCACCCATACATGGGGTCCACTTCCGACCCATGCATGGGCCACTTGAGGGAGGCATGTATGGGGTACTTGGAAGGCTAGCCTATTCTCCTTAGGAGTATCGAATAAATTCTCCAGCCCTTGCTAAGCGATGAGACACCTTCTAAACACCCTCTATATCCTTACGCCCAATGCCTATCTAGTCAAGGATGGAGAGAATATCGTCGTCCGCATCGACGATGAAGAGACGCTACGTGTACCGATTCACAACCTCGAGAGCATCCTCTGCTTCTCATACCTAGGAGCTTCACCTGGAGTCATGTCGCTCTGCGTACACAATGGGGTGAAGCTCTCCTTCCTCTCTCCGACGGGGAAGTACATAGGTTCGCTCGAAGGGCCGATCAAGGGGAATGTGCTCCTAAGACGGGAGCAATATCGTCTGGCTGATGACGACGTGCTCTCGTCGCATCTGGCTTCGATCTTCATCGCAGGGAAGATAGCGAACCATCGGAGTGTCTTAGCCCGATTTTGTCGGGACCATCATCCCCCGCATAAGGTAGAGAGCGAGATCGAAGAGGCTCGGGCACTGCTCAGACAGCAGCAACATAAGCTATCCGAGCAGACCTCACGCTTAGGTGTGATGGGAGTGGAAGGCTATGCTGCGAATATCTACTTCGGCCTATTCCAACACCTAATCCTCAACAAAGAATTCACCTTCTCAGGACGAAGCAAACATCCCCCCAAGGATGAAGTGAATGCCCTACTCTCGTTCTTCTACACCCTGCTGGCACATGATGTGCGTGCAGCCCTCGAGACGGTGGGTCTGGACGCCTACGTGGGGTTCCTTCACGTAGATCGCCCAGGTAGGCCAGGCCTTGCCCTCGATCTCATGGAGGAGATGCGTGCCTACCTAGTCGATCGCTTTGTCCTATCGATCATCAACAAAAGGCAGGTCGAGCGAAGTGACTTCATCCCACAGGGAGAAAAGGGCTTTCTCCTCAAAGAGGATGCTCGCAAACGTCTCATTGCTCTCTGGCAAAAACGCAAAAAGGATGAGATCACCCATCCATTTCTCAAGGAGAAGATGCCCCTAGGCTTGCTCCCGTATATCCAAGCGCTTCTCTTAGCCAGACACCTACGAGGGGACCTGGATGAGTACCCTGTATTCCTAATGATCTGAGCAAAAGATGTATATCCTCGTCACCTACGATGTCGCCACGGCGACTCCCTCGGGCGCTAAGCGCCTCCGCCAAGTAGCTCGCATCTGCAAGAACTACGGCCAGCGGGTCCAAGCGTCGGTCTTCGAATGCTTGGTCGATCCAGCACAGCTCGTAAACCTTCGCCATGAACTCCTCTCCGTGATCGATGATCAAGAGGATAGTCTTCGGATCTACCAGCTAGACAAGCACTACCAACGGCAGATCCACGTCTATGGCAAGGTCACCTCCTTCGAGATCGAAGGGGAACTAATCGTGTAGCCCCACCTCAGCAAGCCCTACCTAAACATTTCAGCGACCTCCCCAAAAGCACATTCTCAGTAGGTTCCCGAGCGCATCTACACAAGCCTCCAGCGAACCCCAAGCGAACAGTCATTTCCCGTATCATCCGCAGGCGCTGGTTATCAATCACATAAGCAAGAATAAAGGCATAAGCATAGTCCTTCTCGTTAAGACAATACCCCCAGTCGCAGATTACGCTTGTTTATCCGCCCTATAATACGCAACTTTGCACCACACTGTCGCACCCTTCCCAGGGTGCGTGAATTGAAAC
>ERZ773203.1543-NODE-1543-length-11512-cov-8.804137_pt1 | contig 11512 bp, 3 predicted proteins | sample MGYA00580529_ERZ773203 | MGnify/ENA primary metagenome ERZ773203 (study PRJEB29015, sample SAMEA2738176) | human oral metagenome | biome: human oral; feature: human-associated habitat; material: saliva | place: China | collected 2177 ... | reverse complement strand
CGTAAAGGCCTCAAACTCAGCCACACCTTTTTTAGAAATCTCAACCACCGTATGCTCATCCGTCAGCTGAATCAAGTCCTTGTCCCCACTGACAATGGTAATATCAAAACCATCTTGTTCAGCTAATTTATCTAGTGTCCCAATAATGTCATCCGCCTCATACTGAGCCAACTCATAGTGACGAATCCCCATATGATCCAACAACTCACGAATGAAAGGAAATTGCTCACGAAACTCATCAGGAGTCTTAGCCCGACCACCCTTATAGTCCGCATACATCTCTGTACGGAAGGTCGTCTTTCCCGCGTCAAAAGCCACCAAAATATGACTCGGCTCAACCCGTTCCAACAAATGGCTCAACATCAACTGAAAGCCGTAAATCGCATTGGTATGCAAACCAGCCGCATTCTTAAAACGGTCCAACTGCTGATAGAGCGCAAAAAACGCCCGAAAAGCAACAGAAGACCCATCAATCAATAATAATTTTTTCTTATCCATACACCCATTATAAAGGAAAGCACCAAAAAATACCATTGGGAAGAGCCAGACCGAGTATTTTTCATACTTTTTCCGAATAAATAGATAGAGCCAGATAATCTAGTAAACCTAGATTTAAAAATGTGCTATAATGAAAGGAGAAAGAATATGACTGTACGTCATCCGGGCATCAGCCAGACCAATGACTTAGTTGCTAAGAAAATCTTTAGCAATCCAGAAATCACTTGTCAATTTATCCGCGATATGCTGGATTTACCAGCAAAAAATGTGACCATTTTGGAGGGAACAATATTCATGTCTTGCCTTCCCTGCCGTACTCGGCCCAGGATTTCTATACCAGTATAGACGTCTTAGCGGAGTTGGATAATGGCACGCAGGTTATTATCGAAATCCAAGTTCATCATCAGAATTTTTTCATCAATCGCCTGTGGGCTTACCTATGCAGTCAGGTCAATCAAAATCTTGAAAAAATCCGCCAACGAGAAGGTGATACACACCAGAGCTATAAACATATTGCACCCGTTTATGCTATAGCTATCGTGGATAGCAACTACTTCCAAGATGACTTAGCCTTTCACAGTTTTAGTATGCGAGAGGACACGACAGGTGAGATCTTAACCATCACAAATAACAGTCAAGAAAACCATCTAGTCAAGATGGCATTCTTGGAACTAAAAAAATACAGAGAAACCAGCAAAGATGAGGTTCGCAAACCCTGGTTAGAGTTTTTCGGGAACAGACCTTTTACCCAGCAACCTGAGCGAGCCATCAGCCAAGCAGATCAACTGCTGGACTACAAGAGCTGGTCCGAGGAGGACAGGAAGATGTTTAGCCAACTACGTATGCGAGAAGAACAAGCCTTGTTAGCGCAGGACTATGCCTTGGAACAAGCTGAAGAAAAAGGGTTAGAACGTGGTCGTGCAGAAGGTATTGAACAAGGTTTAGAGCGTGGGAAAGCTGAAGGACAAATCTTTACCTTTATTGATTTAGTACGCCAACATGTTTTAACTTCCGAATTTGCAAGTGAGCAATTGGGCATGACCGTTGCTGAGTTTGAGGCTCTGTTGTAAGACAAGCACTAACAGTCAAGAAAACCATCTGGTTAAGATGGCATTCTTGGAATTAAAAAAATACAGAGAAACCAGCAAAGACGAGGTTCGCAAACTCTGGTTGGAGTTTTTCGGTAACAAGCCCTTTACCCAACAACCTGAGCGAGCCATCAGCCAGGCAGATCAACTACTGGACTACAAAAGCTGGTCCGAGGAGGATAGGAAAATGTTTAGTCAACTACGTATGCGAGAAGAACAAGCCTTGTTAGCGCAGGACTATGCCTTGGAAACAGCTAGAGCCGAAGGTATTGAACAAGGACTGAAAAAAGGGTTACTAAACCTCGTTCGCCAAGGTCTTCTGACACCTGAGGTTGCCAGCCAGCAATTGGGCATGACCGTTGCTGAGTTTGAGGCCTTGCTATAAATGAGAATGGGGACATGTTATCAAATTAGATAGCATGTTTTATTTTTGGGCAATAGTCAATGTTTGTTTTCATTTTTAAAACTTACTCGAATTATAATGATATATATGTAACATTTTCTGCAATTATGTATAAATTGAACAAAAATACAATAGTATAATATAACAATTAAATATATATTTAAACGTAAAAAAATGCAAATTTAAATTGTCTGAAAATTCCTTGCTTTACCAAAACGCTTTTTTTTTTTTGCAAAAATTTGAAGTCGAAAAGTTTGCATATATATTGAAAATAGGGTAAAATCAGAGTGTAGGTTTCTGCATGCATAAGAGAATATTGCTTATTCGTTTTAAGTGATAAATTTTGTTATGTAGAAGCTAAATCAACTAATTTCCAAAAGGAGAAAAAAATGGAACACAAAAACTCTATGAGTCGTGTTGAACGTTTGCACCGTGAAAAGGTCACGCGTTATTCGATTCGTAAATATAGCTTTGGAGCGGCTAGTGTAGCGGTCGCTGCTCTTTTCATGTTCTTAGGTAATGGAGCTGTATCAGCTAATGAGCTAAGCAAACAAGATACACCATCTGTAGAAGCTCCAGCAAAAGCCACTGAAGACAAAACAATTTCGGAAGAGGCTACTGCTAAACCAGCAGAAGCAACAACTCCAACTTTGGACAAGTCAGAGTTGACAAATTTAATTTCAGAAATTGAGACAAAACTTTCTAACGGTTCTTATGATAACAAAACAGAAGAAAGTGTTGCAGTATTAAAAGCTGACTTAGAAGCTGCAAAAGCTACATTAGCGAATGCAACTACTCAAGCTGAACTAAAAAAAGCTTACAGCAAACTTGTCACTACAGCTAACTCTAAATTAAAAAACAAACCTGTAGAGAAAAAAGAAACTCCAGAAGTAGATACTACTAACGGAAAAGAAACTGTAGGTAAAAAAGCAGAAAACACTGAGAAAAAATCAGAATCTAACTCAATCGAAAATACTGGATCTAAAGATCCACGTAACGGTAAAGAATTAGATAAAAATAATGCTTTTCGTGCGGAGACTGATACAGAAAAACCAACTGTAGAAATTCCATTTGCAAATGGTAAAAATGTCTATGTTTATAGTGGGGAAGCTGAAGGTTTCGACATTAAAATTAAGGATAACTCAGGGTTTATTACTAGTGCAACAGTTAAACAAGGTGGAAATCGAAACTTTAACTCAGTAGCTGGTGAAACTGATAAACGAGATGTTCAATACGGATACACTATTAATGAAATCACTACTAAGACACCTGCATCAGATGCTTCTCCTGCGGTTATTCATTATAGAGGAGTCCCAGGTGGTGAACTGAGCGCAGCACAGTTGGAAAAAATCAGAACTGAAGGGCTGACTTTGGGTTGGCGTTATGTAACAGCGACTGATGAAGCAGGGAATTTTATTGAAAATAGAGCAGTAGGTTCATCGAATGCTACTGACCCAGGTTCATTTAACGTTATCGCAAAACCACAAACATTTAAATACGATCCGGTTGCGTTGGAGACTGCAAATAAAGTTGTGGTCGCGGATCTTGCTCAATTAACAGAGACAGATTTAAATAATATTAAAAACGCCCTTAAGGTTGAATATTCAAAAACAAATGATGATGCACAGTTAGCAAGTAAAAAAGGAACTTTACTTGATGATGCTAAGACTGTAGTTTCAAGTGTAGCACAATCTGGCAGTAATTTAACTGTAACCTATAAAGATGGTTCAACTGATTCTATAGCTGTTTCAAGTGTAGCACGTGTAAATGCAGCACCAACAGTAGAAATTCCGTATTCAGATCCAGCTGCTAAAGAAGTTTATGTATATGGTGGAGAAGAAAACTCATTCGATATCAAATTCAAAGATGATAGCGGAAAAATTACAAGTGCTACTGTAAGACAAGGTGGTAACAAAGAGTTTACTCCTGTTGCAGGTGAAGCAGATAAAATCAATGTTCAATATGGATATAAAGCAAATGTTATCTCTACTGAAACACCAGCAACAGAAGCATCACCAGCGGTAATTACTTATAGGGGTACACCAGCGCCAGAAGGGACATTTACACAAGCTAACTTAGAAGCTGCAACAAAAGGAGAAAACCCTCCAGGAGTGGCTTTAGGATGGCGTTATGCAACTGCAACTGATGCTGATGGCGCACTTATCGAGAATAGAGCAGTAGGTTCTACAACTGCAACTGACCCAGGTGCCTTCCGTGTCATGCTTAAACCACAAACTCAAAAATATGATATTAAGAATCCAGAGACAAAAATTTCTGTAGCGAATGCTAATAATATCACAGAAGATGAGTTTAACCAGATTAAAGATAGTATTAAGATTCAATACTCTACTACAAACTCGGATAAAAATCTGGCTGACAAAAAAGGGCAACTAGTTGATAATCAAACTGAGCGTATTGAAAGCATTACTAGAAATGGAAATGATGTTGTAGTAACCTATAAAGATGGTTCTCAAGATAAAAAAGCATTAGCAGATTTTGTAAACGTAGCTCCAAAAGTAGAACTTCCATACTCAAATGAAGCTAATAAACAAATCTATGTTTATACAGGTGAAAACACTGATTTAACTTTCAAAGGTACAGATGAAAACGAAGTTAAAGATCTTTACCTACGTGGACCTGGAGATGTTACATGGAATAACGCAGATAAATATGGATTTACAACAGGTAAAGTTGAAGATGGTGCAGTCACTGGAGAAGGTTCAGTATCTGAAGATAAAAGAACAGCTACTATCAAGATGACTGGTGTTACAACACTTAAAGCTCCAAACAATTGGACAAGTTATCTTGTTTCTAAAGACAACGATGGCAAACTTTCAAACACTGATTTTAGAGCGCTAGATAAAGATCCTAATGCGAGACAAAAACCAGGATATGTTCAATTCATCGTTAAAAATCAAACATCTAAGTATGACATTGCAGCTCCAACTGAAAAAGTTGCTGTAGCAGACCCAGCTAACGTAACAGAAGATGACTTAGCGAAAATCAAAGAAAAACTACAACTTGAATACAATAAGAATAATGATGATGCGAATATCTCAAAAGATTCTCCAGTTACAGATAAAGATTCTAAAATCAAGTCATTAACAAAAGATGCTGATGGAAATCTTGTTGTAACATATACAGATGGATCTACAGATAAAAAACCATTATCAGACTTTGTAACTCTTGATAAACAACCAGCTATTGAGGCAGTAGAAAAAGCAGCAGAAGCCCAAATTGCTGCCATCAATAAAACTCCAAATGCTACTGATGACGAGAAACAAGCAGCAATCGATAAAGTAAATGCTGATAAAGAAAAAGCATTAACAGCAATTAATGATGCTAATGTAACAACAAAAGATGCATTAGACAAAGCGAAAGAATCTGGTACAACTGCAATTGCAGCAGATAACCCAGTAGTAGCGAAAAAAGACGCAGCAAAAGCAGATGTTGAAGCAGCTCGTAAAGCAAAAGAAGACGCTATTAAAGCAAATCCAAATCTAACACAAGCAGAAAAAGACGCAGCAATTGCGAAAAATAATACGGCAGCAGCAGAAGCAACTAAAGCTATCGACTCTGCAACAACAAACGATGCAGTAGATGCAGCTAAAACTGCTGGTACTGGTGAAATTGCGAAAGTAAATCCAGTAGCTAAAGAAGCAGCTAAGAAAGCAGTTGCGGATGAATTATCTGAGAAAGAAAAAGCAATCGATGCACGTACCGACTTAACAGATGCAGAGAAAGCAAAAGCTAAGGAAGACGCACAAGCGAAAGCCAAAGCAGCAACAGACGCTATTAATGCACAGCCAGATAACGCAGAAACACCAGAAGCAGCAGTAACAGCTCAAACAGCAGTAAATGATGCTAAAGATAAAGGTGTAGCAGACGTTAAATCTGTAAACCCAGTAGCTAAAGAAGCAGCTAAGAAAGCAGTTGCGGATGAATTAGCTGAGAAAGAAAAAGCAATCGATGCACGTATTGACTTAACTGACAAAGAAAAAGCAGCAGCTAAGGAAGATGCAAAAGCGAAAGCCAAAGCAGCAACAGATGCAATCGATGCTCAACCAAGCAACGCAGCAACACCAGAAGCAGCAGCAGAAGCTCAAACAGCAGTAAATGATGCAAAAGATAAAGGTGTAGCAGATGTTAAATCTGTAAATCCAGTAGCTAAAGAAGCAGCTAAGAAAGCAATCGCAGATGAATTAGCTGAGAAAGAAAAAGCCATCGACGGACGTACTGACTTAACTGATGAAGAAAAAGCAGCAGCTAAGAAAGATGCGCAAGATAAAGCTAAGGAAGCAACAGATGCAATCGATGCTCAACCAAGTAACGCAGCAACACCAGAAGCAGCAGAAAAAGCACAAACAGCAGTAAATGGTGCAAAAGATAAAGGTGTAGCAGATGTTAAAGCTGTAGATCCAGCAGCGGCTAAGAAACCAGCAGCTAAGAAAGCAGTTGAAGATGCTCTTAAAGCTAAAGTAGATGCAATTGACGCTCGTACAGACTTGACAGATGACGAGAAGAAAGCAGCTAAAGATAAAGCAGCAGCAGAAGCTAAGAAAGCAACAGATGCAATCGATGCAGCAACAACAGACGCAGCGGTAGATACAGCTAAAGACGCTGGTACTGGAGCAGTTGAAGCAATCAATCCAGAAGCCAAAGCTAAACCAGAAGCTAAGAAAGCAATTGATGACGCTCTTAAAGCTAAGGAAGACGCAATTGACGCTCGTACAGACTTGACAGATGACGAGAAGAAAGCAGCTAAAGAAGCAGCTAAAGATGCAGCAGATAAAGCTAAAGAAGCAATTGATGCAGCACCAAGCAATGCAGAAGTAGATAAAGCTAAAGAAGCAGGAACTGGTGAAATTGCAAAAGTTAACCCAGTAGCTAAAGAAGCAGCTAAGAAAGCAGTTGCGGATGAATTAGCTAAGAAAGAAGCAGAAATCGCTGGCCGTAACGATCTCACAGATGAAGAGAAAGCTAAAGCCAAAGAAGAAGCCCAAGCTAAAGCTAAGGAAGCAACAGATGCAATCGATGCTCAACCAAGCAACGCAGAAACACCAGAAAAAGCAGCAGAAGCGCAAACAGCAGTAGATGGTGCTAAAGATAAAGGTGTAGCAGATGTTACAGCTGTGAATCCAGAAGCTAAAGCTAAACCAGAAGCTAAGAAAGCCATCGAAGATAAATTAGCAAAACAATTGGAAGACATTGCTAACACTCCAGATGCTACAGATGATGAGAAGAAAGTTGCAGCAGATGCAGCGAAAGCTCTAGCAGATGAAGCTAAGAAAGAAATCGACAATGCTAAAAAAGACGCAGATGTTGAAAAACTTCAAGATGAAGCTAAGAAAGAAATCGAAAAATCTGTACCTGTTGTAGAAGATAAACCAAATGCTCGTAAAGCAATTGATGAAGAAGCAACAGCTAAAAAAGCAGCAATTGACGCTCGCGACGACTTGACTCCTAAAGCTAAAGAAAATCTTAAAGCTCAAGTAGATGCAATCGCAGATCAAGCTAAGAAATCTGTAGATGCAGCTAAAACATCAGAAGCTGTTGATGGAATTGAAGAGTCAAATAAAGCGGCTATTAAAGCTGTAGGTGACGTGAATATTCCGGCTGATAAAGTTCTTGTAAACGATCCAAGTGCTTTAACAGATGATGAAAAAGCTAAGGTCTTAGAAGCTGTTAAGAAAGTAAATCCAGATGCTAAAGAAATCACTCAAGACGCAGATGGAAATGTGACTGTTACAACTCCAGATGGGCACAAAGAAATCATTACTTCTGAGCAAGTAGTGAAAACTGCAGATACAGCAAATGATCCAAAAGCAGGCAACGATATCGTTAAACCAGCGGATAAAGTAGTTGTAAATGATCCAGCTAAGTTGACAGATGCTGAGAAGGAGAAAATTAAAGCAGCAGTTGAAGCTGTAAATCCAAACTCAATTGTAGTAGTTGATGACAAAGGAAATGCTAAAGTTTCAACTCCAGAAGGTCAAACACAAGTTATTCCTGTAGAAGAATTAGTACGTACTGTTGAAGATACTAAGAAACCAAATGCAGGTAACGACATTGTTAAACCAGCAGATAAGACTGTAGTAACAAATCCAGAAAAACTTACAGATGCTGAGAAGAAAGCGATCGAAGATAAAGTTAAAGCTGTAAATCCAGGATCTAAAGTTGTAGTAGATGACAAAGGAAATGCGACAGTCACAACTCCAGAAGGTAAGACAGCTGTAATTCCAGCAACAGACTTAACTAAATCACCAGAAGACGCAGCTAAAGCAAATGCAGGAAATGCAGTAAACACACCAGCAGCTAAGGTAGAAGTTAAAGATCCAGCCAAATTAACAGATGAAGAAAAAGCAAAAGTTAAGGAAGCAATTGAGGCAGTCAACTCAGGATCTAAAGTTGTGGTAGACGATAAAGGAAACGCAACAGTCACAACCCCAGAAGGTAAGACAGCAACAATTCCAGCAGCAGACTTAACTAAGTCAGCAGCAGATGCAGGTAAGGCAAATGCAGGAAATGCAGTAAACACGCCAGCAGCTAAGGTAGAAGTTAAAGATCCAGCTAACTTAACAGACGCTGAGAAGAAAGCAATCGAAGACAAAGTTAAAGCTGTAAATCCAGGATCTAAAGTTGTAGTAGACGATAAAGGAAACGTAACAGTTACAACTCCAGAAGGTAAGACAGCAACAATTCCAGCAGCAGATGTAACTAAGTCAGCAGCAGACGCAGGTAAAGCAAATGCAGGAAATGGTGCAAACACACCAGCAACTAAGACAGTAGTAAAAGATCCAGCTAACTTAACAGATGAAGAAAAAGCAAAAGTTAAGAAAGCAGTAGAGGATGTAAACCCAGGATCAACTGTAGTAGTAAATGATAAAGGTGATGTAATCGTTACTAAAGGTGATGGAACAGTATTAGTAATCCCAGAACTTGACTTAGTAATTCCAGAAGATAAATTAACTGATCCAACTCAACAAAATGGTGTGAACACACCAGCAACTAGAGTGTTAGTTGGAGATAAAGCTAAATTAACAGCTGATGAAATTGAAAAAGTTAAAGAATCAATTAAAGCAGTCAACCCAGGTGCAACTGTAGTAGTAGACGATAAAGGAAACGCAACAGTTACAACCCCAGAAGGTAAGACAGCAACAATTCCAGCAGCTCAATTAGTTAAAGATGCTAAAGATGTTGCAGCTAAGAACAATGGTGAAAACATCAATGTTGACTTCGAAAAAGAAACAGTAGCAGACTTCAATAACTTAACGGATGCAGAAAAAGAAGCTGCAAAAGCTAAGATTAAAGGAGCAAATGCTGACGTAGTAGAAGTTGTCTTCGACAAAGCAGGAAATGCAACTGTAATTACTAAAGATGGTAAAGTTTACACAATCGCATCTAAAGATATCTTCAAACAACGTCCTTCTACAGACAGTGGAAGTTCATCTAATGCTAGCCAAGCAACATCAGCACAAGCAAATGCGCGTAAAGTAGCTAAAGAGTTACCAAATACAGGTACAGCAGATTCTACTGTAGCTATGGTAGCAGCTGCAGCAAGTGCATTACTTGGTCTTGGTCTTGCAGGTCGTCGTCGTAAAGAAGACGAAGAAGCTTAATTGGTAGATTGTTTGATACTTATCGAATAATAAATCCGATTTTCAAAGCTTAAATAAGTACCTCTCACAAGAAAATCTCCTAGCAGGAAAGCCTGCTAGGAGATTTTTGCATTTCAGGAAGTGAACGGCTGACTTGGTAACCAGCCAAGGGTGAAGGTTAGTTGATCAGCTTTTAAGAGGCCTTGATGTTGAATGCTAGTTATAGAGGTATTATCTAGTCGACATTCTTTTACAAAGTTAAAATGGCTGTGGTTTTGTTTAGTATGGATATCCAACCATTTATCTTCTTTGGCCAGATAAACTCGGAGGTGGTCAAAGAGAGGGATTCCGAGGTCATAGCTTGGTTTTCCTGGACAGGTCGGATAAAAACCGAGAGCTGACCAGATGTACCAGGCTGAGAGACTGCCATTGTCTTCATCGCCAGGATAGGCTTGCCAGCTTGGATGAAAGGCTTTCTGACGGAGCGTCTTGATGAGAAGGGCAGTGTAGTCAGGGTAATCGCTGTAGCGGAAGAGGTAAGGAATGTGGAAGCTCGGTTGGTTGGAAATAGCGAGTTGTCCAAATGGAGCGGTAGCCATTTCGCTCATTTCGTGAATTTCGTAACCATAGCCTGTTGTCTCAAAGAGGGGAGCCTCCTGACAGGCTTTTAAAAGATAGTTGCTAAAGGCTTCTTTTCCACCCATAAGTTGGATCAAACCTGGGATGTCGTGGAGAACGCCTAAAGTTGCTTGACTGGCTGAGCATTCGGCATAATCACGCCCCCAACTATAAGGAGAGAAGTCAGGTCGGAAGTTACCTTGGTTATCACGCGCACGCATATAGCCTGTTGCAGTATCAAATAGATGTCGGTAATTTTGTGATGTGGCCTTGTAGGTCTCAGCGATTTCTATTTTCCCTAGTTTCTCGGCACAGCTTGCGATACAAAAGTCGCTATAGGCATAGTCTAGGGTATGGCTGACGCTTTCGTGGTGGTCGATAGAGAGGTAGCCCAGCTCTTGGTATTGCTCTAGTCCGTGGCGGCCATTGATGCCGAGAGGGTCGATCTTGCTGGCTGTTTCAAGCATGGCTTGGAGGAGTTCTTCTTCTAGGTCGGGGGTCATGTCCTTGCAGGCGCTATCTGCGATAATACCGTCTAAAAGTGTACCTGGCATCATACCCCGTTCATCTGGAGCCAGCCATTTTGGAAGAAAACCAGTATCGCGGTAGCTATTGAGGAAACCTTCTAAAAAGCGGTGGTAGTGTTCCGGTATGATAAGGGCAAAGAGGGGGAAGGTGGTGCGGAAGGTGTCCCAGAAACCATTGTTGCTGAAGAGGATACCAGGCTTGACAGTTCCAGTAGTCAAATCTATGTGGATGGCTTGTCCTGATTCATCAACCTCATAAAAAGTTTGTGGGAAGAGGAAGAGTCTGTAGAGACAGTGGTCAAAGAAGGTTCGGTCAGCCTCTCCTGTCTCTATAACATCAAAACGATGGAGAAGATTTTCCCAATCCGCTTGGACATTTGCTTTACAGTTATCAAAATCTTCTTGAGGTAGATTGATTAGTGCTTGAGAAGGGGAGATGAAAGAAGTGGCTAACTGAATCTCGGTTTGACTACTTGCTAAGTCAATTCGCCAGTCTTCACTTTCTTGGCTGACAGCAAGAATATCCGTATTCATTTTCAGGGCAGTGAAGAGTATCAGTGGATTTTTGTTGGTCTCAGTTTTACCTTCTTGTCGCAGGGCAAGAGTTCGCTTATCTACCTGCTCTACTGTCAGTTTATCTGCTGCGTGAAGATAGAGGGAGAGGGATTTGCCTTGCTTTTGCTCCAAACGAATAGAAGCACCGTAGCAAGTCGGTGTGAGCTGGGTTTCAATCTGATAGCGCAGGGAGAAAATCTTCAGATAATGAGGTTGGAAAGAGGC
>ERZ773203.1542-NODE-1542-length-11518-cov-90.645294_pt1 | contig 11518 bp, 13 predicted proteins | sample MGYA00580529_ERZ773203 | MGnify/ENA primary metagenome ERZ773203 (study PRJEB29015, sample SAMEA2738176) | human oral metagenome | biome: human oral; feature: human-associated habitat; material: saliva | place: China | collected 2177 ... | reverse complement strand
GGTGTTCCAGCACTACAACCTGTTCCCGCACATGTCGGTGCTGGATAACGTGACGCTGGCGGCCCGCAAGGTGCACGGCTGGGACAAGGATCGCGCGCGCGAGCGCGGCCTGGAGCTGTTGGACCGCATCGGTTTGAAGGACAAGGCGAAGGAGTACCCGGATCGCCTGTCTGGCGGCCAGCAGCAGCGCGTGGCGATCGCACGCGCGCTCGCCACGAACCCGGAGCTTCTCCTGCTGGACGAGATCACGGCCGCGCTGGACCCGGTGCTCGTCGGCGAGGTCTTGGATCTCGTGCGCGAGATCAAGGCTCAGGGCTCGACCATTCTCATGGCGACGCACGAGATCAGCTTCGCCCGCCAGGCGGCCGACCGCGTCGTATTCCTGCGCGGCGGCCAGATCGTCGAGCAGGGCCCGCCCGAGCAGGTGATTGACGACCCGCGCGAGCAGGCAACCCGGGACTTCCTGGCACGCATCCTGCGCTGACGCCTCATCAATACGGGAAGGCCCGGACTGGTCGTGAACCAGTCCGGGCCTGTGTCATAACAGCATGTCGCACATCACTTGTAAAGACACAAAAGAAATTAACTCTGGCACCGGATCATGCTACGCTAGCCCATGTACGGACAACTTCCGTACAGACGAAAGAGAGGCTCACATGAGCGCCACGAAGACACGACGCCTGGACCTGCGCCTCACCGAAGAACAGGATGCACTCATTCGTCGGGCGGCCGAACAGGACGCCCGTAGCATCAGCGATTTCATCCTGTCCACCGTCACGATGGAAGCCCAGCGCCGCCTCGCAGACCAGCGCCTCTTCATCCTGAACGAAGAGGACCACGCCCGCTTCGAAGAGATTCTGCAGGCACCGCCGACGGACGATCCCAAGCTGCGCAAACTCTTTGATCGCCCCTCGCCCCTCGGCACTCACATCAACCTGAGTGCACCGAACGCTTCCGACCACTGATGCACACAACAGTCCTGCAGGAGCCTCGCCCCCTTGAGCGGAGGGATGACCGATCACGCTTCCAGTCGGGAAACGCCGAGATCGACGACTGGTTCCACCGCTTCGCGTGGCAGAACCACAGCGCCGGAAATGCTCGCGTTTTCGTCACAACGCAGGAACCCGAAACGCTCGGCTTCTACGCCCTGGCGATGGGAGCAGAAGAACGTCACAAACTCCCAGATGCTCTCAAACCCGGTCGACGCCCGGACCCGTGTCCCGTCCTGCTCCTTGCACGTCTTGCCGTCGATCAGCGCGCGCAGGGACGAGGCATCGGTGCAGTGCTCCTCAAGGACGCTCTCTCGCGAGCCTACAAGCTCAGCAATGAGGTTGGATTCGCGGCCCTCCTCGTCCACTGCGCCAACGACCGAGCGCGCGAGTTCTACCTCAGCAAATCCTCACACTTTGTTCCCTGCCCGGGAGCGGAGAACCACCTGATGCTGCCGCTGCGCGCAATGCGCGAGTTCATCGACGCTCTGTAAGATGCCCGATCGGGCACCAATACGACAGGGCCCGGGATCAAAGATCCCGGGCCCTGTGTGCGGTTGATTCAGTTGGCGCCCTCGGTGACGGTCACCTTGAAGTCGGTGGCGACGCCGTCCTTGTCGGTGATGGTCACGGTCACGGGATCCGCGTCCTCACCGGTCACCTTGAGGGGATGCAGAGTGATGATGTTCTTGTCGGGCTTACCCGCGGAAAGAGTCTCAGGATCAGACACCTCAACCTTGTAGTCGGAAGCCTGATCGGACTCGGGGAGCACGACCTTCAGATCGCGCTTGACGGGGACCTTCACGCCCTGATCGCTGATTTCTGCGATGGTGTTCGTGATGGTCCCGACGTTGCTGGGCGTCACGTAGTTGGCGCCGGAATTGGAGCTGCAGCCAGTCAAGGCGGTGATGCCCAGGCCGAGTGCGAGCACTGCTGTGATGATGGAACGCTTATTCATATCCTCAATCATAAGCAGCGACCTTCACAGAACTACGCCGCAGTGCCAACTATTGGGACGACATCCGTCACAGGGACCAGACCAGCGCCCCCGACTCCACCTCCGCCCAGAACGAGGTGGCACACTGCGCCCATTGCTGCGGGAACTGCAGCTGCGGGCTGTGGGCGCCGCCGCGGATGATGCTTTCGCGCGCACCCAGATCAGAGGCCTCCTCGGCGTACCAGGCGGGCGGCCACACCTCGTCTTGGTCCCCGTACAGCACGTGCACGGGCACGCCCGTCGCTGCGAGCGCAGGAGTGTCGGGATGCAGCTGGGAGAGGATGCGTGCGATGCCGACCAGGTTTTCCGAGGCCGTGTCCAGGGCGCGAACGCGTTGGAATTCCGCCCACCCGACGCTCGGCTTGTCGAACGTCATGTCGGGGAAGTAGGTGCGCAGCACCTGCTCGCGCGCGCCGGGACCCGCGGGCAGGGGGTCGAGGATGGGCAGGGTGTTCATCCAGTCGTAGACGGTGCGCCCCGAGCAGAACAGGGTGACGGAGGCGAAGAGGTCGGGGCGGGCGACGACGGCCGCGCGCGCGACGATGCCGCCGAAGGAGTGGCCCACGAGGTGGACGCGACCCGTGGTCCCCGCCCAGGCGTCGGCGATGGAGAGAAGATCACCGACGAAGTCGCTCATCCCGTACGCACCCAGGCCGGCGGGCGCGGCGGACCCGCCCTGGCCTCGTTGCGAGTAGGCGAGCGTGTCCCAGCCCGCCTCCCCGAGGAAGGGCAGGACGGGCGCGTAGTCCTCCTTGGATCCCGTGTAGCCGGGGACGAGAAGCGCGCGGCTCTCCCCCGCTGCCTCCGGGGCCGAGGCCGACGAGATCGCGGGGGTACCGTCGACGAGGCTGGGGGCGCTCGGGCCGGTCACCAGGCCACTGAGTTCTCCGTCCGGGGAGGGGACGGCGACGGGCGTGACGTTTGCTGCCAACGCAAAAGGTCCAAAGGGCTCTATCTGTTTCACGCCCCTAATCGTAGAATGATCGCATGACAAACGAGACGATTGCAAGCCAGCTCGCCCACCGCACGATCCGCGCCTACAAGGATCAGCCGCTGACCGAGGAGGAGGTCACCACGCTCATGGAGGTGGCACGCCACACGGCCACCTCCTCGTTCCTGCAGTCCTGCACGGTCCTGCACATCACGGACCCATTGGTGCGCGAGACGATCGGCGCCGCGTCCGGCCAGCCCTACGTGGGTGGCACGAAGGGCGACCTGTTCATTTTCGTGGCCGACCTGTACCGCAATAGCCGTATTCGCGCCGAGCAGGGCGTGGCCTCGGAGGCCCTGGGGTCGATCAACCTGTTCCTCACGGCGCTTGAGGATGCGCTGCTGGCCGCGCAGAACGTGGTCGTAGCCGCCGAGTCGATGGGCCTGGGAACCGTCTACCTCGGCTCGATCCTCGCCGATCCGCGCCCGGTCGTGAAGGTGCTTGAGCTGCCCGAACTCACGTTCCCGGTTCTCGGCCTGCTCGTGGGCCACCCGGACCAGGATCCGGGCCAGAAGCCGCGCATGCCGCGCTCCGTCATGACAGCTGAGAACAAGTATCCGCGCGTCGAGTCCTACTCCGAGACGCTGGCCGACTACGACCGTGAGGTCACCGAGTATTACGACCTGCGCTCGGGTTCGCGCCTCGAGTCTTTCTCGCACCTGGTCGCCACGAACATCGGAGTGGGTGGCGCGCACGTTTCCCCCATCATGGAGGTCCTTCACGAGCAGGGCCTGTGCCTGCGCTGACTCTCCTTCATTGACGAGGCCGTGGCCTCCCCACGTGGTCACCTGACCGCCCGGGGCGCCACGGCCTCGTCGCATGCGGGCATGGGCGCGCACCTACAATGAGCGCATGGCTGAGCTTGGTTTTTCCACCTACGCATTTATCGAGCGCATCGCCGCGAACGCGGCCGCGCTGCATCCCTTCCCCGAGCACAACGTGGCGCTCGTGCGGGACGCGCTGGCGGACGCGGGCTTCGACATCACGCTGCTCGGCCCGGATGCTCCGAAGGTCGGCGAAGGCGTGTACTTCCAGCCTGAACCTTTCGGCGACGAGGTCATCGGGCTTCTCGCGGACGCCCTGACCCTGCGCGGCATCGGCGCCTACGGGTACGCGCTGGTGGATTCGTCGCTGGGCGGCGAGCTGGCCGACATCGCCCTGTTTATGCGCGTGGGAGACGTGTTCCCGCGCCACGGACGCCGCATCCTCATGACCCGCATGTACATTCAGCGCACCCCCACGGGGGCGGGCAACAAGGCCGTCACCTGGGCGTTCGGCTCCCCCGCCGACCTGGAGGAGGCAAACCAGCTGTTGTCGGAGAGGTTCGACACCGAGCCGGTCACGGACCCGCGCGGCATGGCCGCCATCGAGATCCGACACCCGGAATTCGCGGCCGGCACCGCCGAACCGATGGTCCTCCTCGACGATATTTTCCAGGTGCTGGGTGCCGCCGGCTTCCAGGGCATCACGATGTGCGACGACCCGGGCCAGGCACGAGCCAACGGCTAACAGCCACCACGCAACGGCGCCACGCTCACCATCGTTGGTGGACGAGGCGGCCAAGACACCTTTGCTGGAACCATCAACACTGGCCACGTCGAGTGGTCGAGAGCCGATTGTCGTCCTCCCATATCCCGTCTCACAAGAGTGGACCCGCGCGCCCATCACCTCATAGGATGGAAACAACTCACACATTAACCACCCGGTGCAAAACGGATCCACCGTGACCCAATTGCGCGCGGCAGACGATCAGAAAGGAGACGCAACCATGACATCAGCAGCTTCAGGCATACTGCTAGCCATGTTCGGCGTGATGATGGCCGTCATGTTTGTTATCGCGTCCCCGACGGCCACATTCATCGGCCTCCGCTACGAACAGCGAATCCTGACATACCGGTATTCACAACTGGATCCCCTCGTGCGGCAAACCCTCGCGGACACTCACGGCAACCATGAACAAGCCGCACGTAAACTATGCCGCAAAACCCACCTCCCTCGAACGACCATCGATACCCTCCTCTCCCTCTACACCGATCATGACTGACGACAACCTTCCTTTTGCGCTCATCATCTTCTTCGGGTTGTTTTTCCTCCTCATTCTTCTCCCACTCAGCTACCTGTACGTCGTGGGAACGAAGCAGCGAATCACGCAGGCGCAGCGAACGCGCCTAGCGAGGCTCTACAACTACGACATCGAACATATCCGCCGGGAAGAACCCCTGCTGATGGCGCACATCCACCAGCTGGTTCCCTCCATCGGCATCCTTCCAACCATCCAGTACGTTTCCTCGGCTGGCGCGCTTCCCATCGACGCCGCGCAGATGCTGGTGTGCAGCGAGGTCGCCGCCGCACCCGCACAGTTGGGTCCGATCCCCGTGCGACCGGGCGCTGCCCCTGCTCAGTCGAGCGCCGCCCCTGCCCGAGGTGTGCCAGCCCCGACCTCGGCACGCAATGCGTACGCGCAGGGTGCTCCCATGCAGGGCGCTCCCTTTCCCGGTGCTCCCGTTCCCGGTGCTCCCTTCGGCCAGCGGGGCGCGCGCCCCGCAGCGCCGGGCGCGCCAACAAACTACCAGCGGCCCAATACGCCGCCCACAGGCAACTTCCAGGCGTGACGCGGCGACGCGATTCTCATCGCTAGTAAGACGACGAGAGGAATCAGGCAGACAATGACAATTACCGCAGTCGTGTCAATAGTTGCCCTCGGGGTCGGCATGTATGCCCTCGCGGGACTCGCGTGGTTCGTGGGGCGACGCGTCACCGGCAGGCGCTCCCCGTACATGGATGAGCACACCTACGAGGATCTCAACAGGCTCGCCAACGAGGCCATGCGCGAAACGCGCGGAAACAGGAGAAAAGCAACCGTCATCCTGCACCGCAAGACCCGCCTGCCGCAACGCACCATCACCACGCTCCTGACCCTCCACTGAGCGGTAACGAACGCACCTCACCCCAGCCTCGTGCCGCACGCACCAACAACGAAGGCCCGCCGCCCGACCGACGATGGTCGCGCGGCAGGCCTTGCGCGCATCGTCTAGCGGATCGCCTCCATGACGCGCACGCCGTCGAGCACGCTCACGTAGGGCAAGGGGTCCACGCCCGCCTCCAGGACGTACTCGGTGAGCTGGTCGCGCACGGCGGCGCGCAGCTCATCCGGGTTCCACGGCTTGCCGATGTAGTAGTCCAATCCCGCATGGTTGACCGCGCGGATCGTATCAGACTGGTCCGCCTGGCCAGTAACCAGCACCGTGCGGGTCGCACTGAAACGGTCGTCCTTCATGAGTTCCACCAGGAAATCCACGCCGGACTTACCGGGCAGGCGATGATCCGACAGGACCAGGGCCAGCTCGTCCCCATCTTCGACGATCTCGTCGATCACGGCCCACGCGTCATCGACATCTTCGGCGACCTCAAGCCGGATCTTGTCCCAGAACTGCTCAAGATCGCGCTCGAGCGCATCCCGCACGTCCGCTTCGTCCTCGAGGGACAGAATTGTCAGGGTCATGATTCCTCCTCGTGTGGTTGGGTGGGCAACGAGATCCGCATCGTAGTGGACCCCGGGTGAGAGTCGATCACAAGGGTGCCCCCGTGGTCGGCGATGATACTTCGGACGATGGACATGCCCATTCCCAGCCCGAATCTGACGCGCCCCGCCTTCGTGGTGAAGTGGGGCTCCATGATCTTGTCAACGATTGACGGGTCAATGCCCGGCCCATTGTCACAGATGGTGACGACAACACCCTCGGGCGTGGAGCGCACAGTAATGCGGATGAGGGCCTCAGCTTCGCCGCGCGCAGGCAGCTCGGGCACGCCCCCGGCGCTCTCCGCCGCCGCGACCAGGTCCGCGTTCTCATCCTCAATGGCCTCGGCGGCGTTCACGATAAGGTTCGTCCACACCTGCTGCAGCTTCGCCGGATGCGCGAGGACCAGCGGCACGTCCTCATAGTCGCACTCGATGCGGATGCCCCGCACCCTGTGGGCGGTCAGCCGCAACACGTCGTCAATGCCCTCGCGCACGTCCACGGGCTTAAGGTCCTCCGCGTCGGGGCGCGCGTAACCCTTCAGGGACTGAGTCAACTCGATGACGCGATCACCCGCTGCGAGCACCGATCGCAGCGAGCCGCCCAGGCGCGCCCCCGCCTCGTAGGCGTCAATGCCGCCCGGGACCTGCGCGAGCGCACGCGCCCCATCCGCCCCCTGAACACCCGCGCGCACCAGGCGACGCGCGAGCGTGCGGTCACCGACCACGGGCAGGAGCTCCTTCATGAGCGCGCGCTCAACCGACGTGGAGCGCGGGGGCACGGTCAGCGCACGGGCCATCGCTTCTCTGGACGAGGCCGTGGCGGGGGATGCGAGCACGGAATCCACGTCCTCGTGCAGGTGCTTCGCCGCGCGCACCAGCGCAGTCACCGGATTGTTGAGCTCGTGAGCGATGCCGGCGCTCAGCTCGCCAAGCATCGCGAAGCGGGCACGCTCAACCAGCTCGGCGCGAGTAGCCCGCAGATCCTCAAGGGTGGCCGCCAACGCTTCCTTCTGCGCTTCGAGGTCCTCGGCGAGCATCGCGTTTTCCAAATGCAAGTCCTCGGCGCGCATCAGGCGACGCGTCAGGGAACGAATCGCGAGAGCCGTCAACGTCCCACCGATCGACGGATCCTCCGAAATGACGATCTGCAACTGCTCAGTCGTCAAACGAACAACCGTCGCATCGCTGGTCGTCACCCCAGTGAAAAATGCTTCCTCCGCGCGGGCCAACGACACGAGGCCAATCAGCGGACCCGACGTGGCCAGGTGTGCGAGCACCTCGCCGCGTGAGGAATCTCGATGCAAGGACACCTGCCCGTCAAGCACCAAGTAGACGGCACCCACAGGCTCCCCCTGCGTGACCAGCTGCGTGCCCTCAGGGACGATGAGGCGCGGGCGCTGACCAAGCACGCGTTCGACGCCCGCGAGGAGCTCCATGACGACCTCACGCTCGTCGCGATCCAGCCCCTCCAGGAGCGGCCCCTGCACCGCGAACGGCGGCGGGTCCGCGATCAGCGCGCGAATCTGACGCTGCGAGTAGCCGCACCCGCTCAGGTAACGCACCATCGTCGAATACGCCTGACCTGCCAGCAGCGGCACCGTCCACGGTGCCTTCAACACCGACGACAGCGCCCCCGACTGCATGCAGTGAGTCAGGTCGCGATGCTCAGACTCGTCCGTAACGACCACCCACTGGACGTGCTCCAACGGCGCAATCGTGGCCGCATGGTCAATCAGGGCGTCAATGTTAGGGACCTCAGACGTCACAAGTCCCATGAGCACATGATCACCGGGGCGCAGGCTCGCCTCGTATGCGCCCATGTCATCGATACCGTCCACCCGATCCAGGCACAGGCCCGGAAACGCGTGCGCCAGATCCCTGGTCACCGGTGCCGCGATATGCCGAGAATCGTCCCCAACGACCAACATGTGAATCGGGTAGCCCGCCCGATGACCGCCGCTGCGCACGTCCGTTCGAGCGAGCACCGAGGCGTCCCCCGCCGCGGGTCCCCGCGTCCACCCGTGGGCCAGCCCCGGCCTCGGGTTCTGATCGCCCGAGCCCGCCACGGCCTCGTTCACGGACACGTCACATCACCCCAATGAATCCCCACGTGAGCGGCGCGACGAACGCCAGGAGGATGATGCCGACAATGCCGACGACGACGCCGACGATCGCCATCTCGCGGGTCGGCGTGGTGCCCGTCGAGTACGCGATCGCGTTCGGCGGGGTCGAAATCGGCAGGCACATGCCCAGCGAGCAGCCCAGCGCGATGACGATGGCGATCTCGGCGGCGCTCGTGGACACCGTGGCCGCCAAGCCCATGCCCATCGGGATCAGCAGGTTCGCCGACGCCGAGTGCGAGATAACGTTCGAGGTCACCCAACCCACGAGGGCCAGGACGAAGATCAGGAGCATGCCGGGGATCGAGGCCCACTGGATCGAGCCGAGCATCCACTTGTCGAGGCCGGTGGCGGCCACGCCCGAACCCAGCGCAATACCGCCCGCGACCAGCCACAGGACCGGCCAGTCCAGGGCGCGCAGGTCATCCCCGCTCATCACCTTCGTCATCAGGAGGACCACGACCGGCAGGAAGCCCACGACGTTGGCTGAAATGTGGTGCAATGACTCCGTCATCCACAGGAGGATCGTCGCTCCCGCGACCGAGTAGAAGATGATCGCGCTGCGCGACTTCTCGAAGCGCGCCGACGTGTCGATGTTGAACGTCGCGTCGGAGGGAATGTAGCGCCACGCGATGAACGCCCACGACAGGGCCAGGAGCACCAACATGAGTGGCACGGCCGCGAGCATCCACTGCAGGAAGGTGACCTTCACGCCCGCGTTCTCCAGCGCGCCTAGGGCGATCGCGTTCGGGGGCGTGCCGACGGGGGTGCCCATGCCGCCGACGTTGGCGGCAACGGGGATCGACAGGGCAATGCCGGTGCGTGCCTTGCCCTCGGGCAGGGCCATGATGACGGGCATCATGACGGCAAACATCGTCGCCGTGGTCGCCGTGTTCGACATGAACATACTCATGATCGCTGTGATCAGCATGACGCCCATGACCGTCAGACGCGGCTTGCCCATGAAGGGTTTGAGGAGGACCGCCGACAGTGCGCGGTCCAGCTTGTACTTCGCGGCACCGTCGGCGACCATGAAGCCGCCCAGGAACAGGATGATCACCGGGTTGGCCAAGGCCCCGAAGAACTTCGTGTACGCCGGGGCTCCCTCACCCACGCTCAGCAGAGCGTGGTCCGAGATGAACAGGACCTCCAAGAAAATGACGAGGACCGCCGTGCCCGCCAGGGGCACCGCCTCCGTCACCCACAGCAGGATCGCCGCCAGGAAGATACCGAACATGCGGGTGCCTGACACATCCAGGCCCGGAAGCTGAATAAACAGGGATGCCACGATGCAGGCAAGCGCACCGATAGCGCCGAACGCCTTGACCGGACTCACCTTCTGCTTCTTCTTGGAGAAATCTGCCGGTCGGGTGGACATATTCTGGGCGGAGCGCGGATTGATTGACACCGCGCCCTTGGAGCGTCGAGCCATTACGAAGAGACCTCGTTGTCTTGCGTGGATACTGTCCAATTAGTGTAGGACAGCACACACAGAAAGTGAAACCGGGTGGGGACTCCCTCCCCCACCCCGGCTTGACGCCTGCGACGTCAGCGGGCCTGCGCTCCTTGAGCGCGCAGACGTTCAGTCATGCTTACTGACGCTTGGTAACGTCACGTTTGTGCAGCCCACGTGAACGAACGCTCAGGCACCCACTGCGCTCCCGCTCCCCGTTACTCAGCCACGGCCTCGTCGACGTCGTAGCCCGTCGGCACCACGCCAGGGCGCGCCGGCTCCCACCCGAGGGCGGGCGCGACGTACTCCGCGAAGTTGCGGATGATCGACCAGTTCTCCTCGAATCCGAGCTGATTGGGGATGGTCAGCAGGAGGGTGTCAGCCTCCGCAAGCGCGCGATCCTGGCTCAGCTGCTTGATGAGCGTCGAGGGGTCGGCCGCGTAGGTGCGCCCGAAGGTCGCGATGCTCGAGTCGAGGTGGCCGACCTGGTCTCCCGATGCACTCAGGCCATACAGGCCTCGGTCACGCTCGGACAGGAGCGGGAAGATCGAGCGCGACACGGACACGCGCGGCGTCCAGTCATGACCAGCCTCGCGCCAGGCGCGGCGGTAGGCGCGCAGCTGATCGGCCTGAATATCCCCGAAAGGCTTGTCACCGTGCTCGAAGACCAGGGTCGAACTCATGAGGTTCACGCCATCACGCGCCGCCTGGATCGCCGAAGCGTTGGTTGCTGCACCGTACCAGATGCGGCTGCGCAGGCCCGGCGAGTGCGGGAGGATCGGCAGAGGCGTGCCCGGGGTCATCTGCGTCGGATACTGCTCATGCAGGGGCGCAGCCTCGGCGATTGAGGGTCTGAAGGCGCAGGTCACAGCGAACCAGACGCTCGTGAGCCAGGTCGGCGGCGCGGTCCAGCGGATCGAGAAGCGCACCGAGGAACGGGTCGAGAAGGCTGTCGAGCAGGTCGCCGGGGAGGCTTCGGCCACGATGACCGCAAGCCTCGACGCCTCGAACGCGCAGGCGGAGCGGATCATCGCCGCGACGGCGAAGCTGGAGGCGCGACAGCTCTGGTCCGCCGCCGCGATGTGCCTCATTCTCCTGCCGGTGGCCATGGTCGTCGCCGGTCTCTGGATGGGCATCGCCGGGCTCATCACGGGTGTTCAGTGGGCGCTGGACGTGGACGTGAGCGTGTGGCTCGGCATCGGTCGGTGGCTCGTGGTCGGCACTGGCCTCGCCGGGGCCGGCTACGGGGTCTTCGCGTCCGTCCGCTGGGTTGCGGGTCTCGTGGAGACCTGGAAGGGCCGCGGGATGCCGAAATGGCCCCGCTGGCGCAAGAGGTGATCACGCCTCACGAGGGCAAGCGCGCGCAGCGCGTGCGGCAGCCGCGACAACTGGACATTAGGTCAGCGGCTGCTGTATAGTTCAGTGCATGCTGACCATTGCTTCGCGTC
>ERZ773203.1536-NODE-1536-length-11541-cov-77.253613_pt1 | contig 11541 bp, 6 predicted proteins | sample MGYA00580529_ERZ773203 | MGnify/ENA primary metagenome ERZ773203 (study PRJEB29015, sample SAMEA2738176) | human oral metagenome | biome: human oral; feature: human-associated habitat; material: saliva | place: China | collected 2177 ... | reverse complement strand
CTGATCGCCTCAATGAATAAGCTTTTGCCCCAACGCACACGCTTCTCGTCCCCGATCCGGTAGAGTCCCATGAACTCGCCGAAGGTTCCCCTGTGTGCAACTGTGAATACTGACTTCATAGGCGGCTCCAACCGTTACTCATCGATACAAGCCCTGTTTCTTGATGAAAATTCGACTCTGTCGTTGCCCGCCGGATCGCCCGAGTGAGGGTGTGGCCCCTCCGGCAGGTCTCCCTTTGGGGCGGGTGCGTCGGCCGACGTTTTCGGCGCGGGGGCGTCGCTCGCCATCGAGGCCTTGGGCGGGGCCGCGCCATCAGCGCGAGCTGTCGGCGCGTCAGCGTGGGTGAGGTTGTGGAGCCATTCTTTGAGCGACTTGAGCAGCTGGTCGGCGTTGGTCAGCTGAGCGCCCAGGTTCGACAGGGATTCCTTCAGGGCGGTGATGCGCTTGGAGACGCCGCCCATCAGGGAGGCGACCCTGGTGGAAATCTGCTCCATGACGAGGGGGAATGCCGTCCCGAAAGACGCAACCAGCTCCACCGCATACGACAGGATCGAGCCGACGACCTGGCTGATCGCGTCGCGCACAAAGTCGTGAACGAATTGGATGATGACGGCGCACACGTCGTAGGCGGTGCCCACCGCCCCCGACAGGGTGCCCGCCATTGCGATGCCCGCGGTCGTGGCGCTGGAAGCGGTGACGTAGGAGCTGGCTGTGCTGCCTGTGAACGACCCGTCAGGGAATGAAGCCCGCACGTCTTGTTCGATGTTGTGCGCCGCTGCCCGCAGGGTCGCGGAGATGTTCTTCCAGGTCTGGCCGTTTGTGCGCAGCTGGTCGGAGTCGCCGGCGAGCTGGAGCATCCAATCCTTGAAAGGCTGGATATGGTCGAAGACCCACCCGATGCCCCAGGCCATGAGGGTTCCGAGGGGGTCGGACACGTACGTGATGGTGTCGACGCCCATGGCGACGCCCGCCAGGGTCCCGCTCACCCACGACTTGTTGGTAATGGCCGAGCTGAGTTGCTCGATATCGTCGAGGAGGCCCGCGCCCGACAGGGTCGAGGTGGTGTCCTGGCGCTCGGCGACGAGAGAATTCGTGCCGTCAGCGGACACCGAGGCCTCCCCGTCCACCCGGACCGACCTCGGTCAGGCTGGCCCCCGAAGCCGCCTCGTGCGCCTCGAAGTCGCGCGCGCTGGCGATCAGGGACTGGGAGAGCTTGTCCAGGGCGATGCTCGCACCGTTGATGGCCAGGTGCTCCCCGGCCTCGACGAGCTGGAAGAGAGGGGCGATGAAAGGGCCGACCATCGCCCCGAAAGCGCCCTTGTTGGCCGAGGCCTGGCGCAGCGCGTCGGAGGCCAGCTCCAGGTCACCCTGGTAGGAGCTGAGCCGATGCGCGTGCGCGGTCATAGCCGACGGATCGGCCGCATAATTCTCGCTCACCTCCAGGGCCTCCGTCGGCGAACCAGGAGAGTGGAATCATCTTCGGCGGGGTCGTCGGGTTCGGGGATGCCGTACAGTGAGCGCATGCGTTCAATGCCTGTGTACTGGGGGCCGAAAGCCTCCTGGGAAGCTGCGATCACCTGTTCGCCAGCGTTGCGGCGGGCGGCCGCGTAGGCGGCCATGATGGCCTCGCACATCTCGTTGGGCGCGCCCTCGATGCCAATGCCGAGCAGCGTCCCTGCTGAATCGACAATGATCTCAACACTGCTGTCGGGAGAGACGCCTACTCCTTGGACAGATTCGATGCGCTGACGCATCGCGCGGGCGCGTTCCGCCTGCTCTCGTACCTGACGCTCCTGACGGCGAATCAGGTTGGGATCATCCTCGAATAATGACATTGTCACCCCCCACCAATAGACGATATCCATTGTAGATGAAGCCTTAACCTGGTGGCAAGAATACATCTCTGGCCATCACTGGGCACCCCGTTACAATCGCAACCATCTCCGTGCGCGCGCTTGTTACTTGCGGCCGGGGCGAGGGTGCCTCGGGGTGACAGGCCTCGTTCCTGCTCTGAGAGCGCACCCGCCTCCTGGCACAATGTCCGCATGGGTTTGTCGTTTCTGGGTGTCATCGCGGCGCTGGCGATGTATGCGGTGAGCGTGTCCCCCTCGCTCATGGCGCGCTCGTGGGCGTGGCACGCCGTTGCCTCGGGAATCCTGGTCGCCTGCGGATATGTCGCCGGCGTCGTCGTGCAGAACGTGGCCCAGCTTGTCATTCGCCTGACCGGCCTGACGATCAGCGCCTCCGAGCCCGTCGAGCTCGGCTTCCGCATCGGAATCGGAGCTCTCTTTGCGCTCTGGTGGATCTACGCCGTCATCCAGTCTTATCGCAGGGCACGCAAGGCTGCGGCGCTCGTGAACATGCCGGGGGAGACCTTCGGCGAATACCTGTTGGGAACCGCGGGAGCGGTCGTCGTGTCATGGATGCTGCTGCGTATCGTTGGAGCCCTGAACGGGCTGTGTTGGATGCTCATCGCATCCCTGGACGCGCACATGCCGCGCCCGGCCGCCATCGTGGTGAGCATGGTGATCCTGTTCGCGATCATGTTCTTCTTGACGTCCAAAGTCATTCTGCGAGGCGGCATCGGTTTCTTTCGCCGCAAGGCCGAGCAGCTCAACATGCGTACGGCGCGCGGCATCTACCAGCCTTTCGTCCCTGAGCGTTCGGCGTCCCCGGCCTCGCCCGTCACCTGGGAGTCGGTGGGTGGGCAGGGGCGCGTCTTCCTTGGTCGCGGCCCCTCGCGCCTCGACATCGCGCAGGTGTGTGGTGGGGTGGCGATGGAGCCCATCCGCGTCTACTCCGGGATGCCCACGGGCGGGGCGGGCATTGAGCAGGCGGCCGCCACGGTCGTCGCCGAGCTGCACCGCACGGGCGCGTTCGACCGGGCCGTCATCCTCATCGCGGCGTCCACCGGGTCCGGGTGGGTGGACGAGTGGCAGGTCCAGCCCCTGGAGTTCCTCACGCGCGGGAACTGCGCCACGGCCTCGTTGCAGTACTCCTACGTGCCCTCGGCGCTGAACTGGCTGACGGGACTCGAGCCCGCGCAGGAGGCCTCTGCCGCGCTGTTTGCCGCCGTGCGCGCCGAGCTGGATCTCATGGACGAGGCCGACCGACCCGCCCTCTTCGTGTGCGGTGAGTCCTTGGGGGCCTTCGCGTCGCAGTCCGTGTTCGAGTCCTTCGAGGACGTCCTGGCGCGGGTGGATGGTGCCCTGTGGGTGGGCACTCCCGCATTCACGCCGATGCATGCGGCTCTGACGTCCGCTCGGCACAAGGGCAGCCCCGAGGTGGCCCCCGTCGTCCATAATGCGCGGCGCGTGCGCTTCGTCAACGAGCCCTCGGACCTGCGTACCGACCTGTATGGGCGCGAGCTTGGGCCGTGGGGGTTCCCGCGCGTCGTCTACGCTCAGCATCCTTCGGATCCGGTCGTGTGGTGGACCAACAAGCTCATCTGGACGCAGCCGGACTGGCTGCGCGAACGCGCCGGGCGCGACGTCTCGTTGAACGTGGAGTTCACGCGATTCGCGACCTACATTCAGGTACTCGCCGACCTGCCCGTCGCGGGGACCGCGCCCGGTGGCCACGGGCACACCTATCACGAGGAGCTCATTCCGCTGTGGCGAGGGATTCTCGGCTTCGATCGTCTTTTCGACGAGGCCCCCGTGCACCCGCGCCTGGCGGCCCTGGATGGGGGCTGGGTTGATGATGCGATGCTTGAGCGCATCGGGATCGTCGTGCGCGCGAACCTGGAGCTGTCGGATCAGCAGTGACGAGGCCGGGGCGGCGTGCGCTTACCGGGTAGACAGTAGAGTGGTTCATTGAAATATTCAGGAATTTAAACGATCTGTGATTGAGAAAACGTGCGCGCGAGTCGAAACATATGTGCATTGGTTAGTTTACCGTTGAAAACCGGCCTAAAAATAGGCTTAGGTGTCACTGAAAGCTCCACGTAATAGCTTGTATCTTGCGGGTGGTAAGTGGGTAATGGCTTGCTAGGTATTCATTTACGCAGTAGCGTTCATCCTACGAGCCTTAAGCCTAACCGGGCGGTATGGCTCGTTGGATCAACATTGGAGTGAGTATGTCCCAGTTAGTTCACAGGGCGTTCCTGGCGACCTTGGCGACCGGCGCGATGGTGGCGTCCGGTGCAGCCTTCGGAGCCCCCGCGTTTGCGGCGCCCGACCCCGACATGTACGGCCCCACGATTTCTGGTGTCACGACCATCAGTGAGGGGCTCGGCGGTTCCGTCAGCTTCAAGGTCGAGGACAACCCGGGCCTGTCCAGCATCGACCTGCGCGACCCGGCCACCGACGCTATCTTCTATCGTCGTGTCGTCGACTTCCCCGGCAATGTCACCGCCGACGGGGTTCACCACTACAGCTTTGAGATCAAGTTCTCCGACATTCAGGCGGCCTGGACGAAGGCTGGCCACACGGAAGCCTTGCCCGCGACCGTGAAGCTCGTTGCGTGGGGGAGCGACGGAAAGCCCTCGAAGCGTGCCGACGTCGCGATCGAGCCCGTCGCCATGACCTCCCTCGACTTCGGTATCGAGTCGGGTCGGCTCACCATGACTGTTGGTCAGCAGACGATGATCGGCGTCACGCACCAGCCTGAGAACGCCAACATGACGAAGATCAATTGGTCCGGCGATGACATCGACGTCCTGAACGTCGATGATGAGTCGGGCCTCGTGACTGCCCTGAAGGAAGGCTGCTCGGACGTTAGGGCTGTCGCTGACTACATGGATCCGATGGTCTTCGACCCGGTGATGGCCACCGTCAACGTCTGTGCCACCGAGCTGGGCGAGGACGAGATCGCCGTCGATCACCTGCGCGTGGACATGGAGGAGGGTGAGACTGTTACCCTCAAGCCGCTGCTGCCCGAGAAGTTCAAGGACGCGACCCTGACCTGGGGCCTGGAGTATGGCGGTGCGGTCATCCTGAAGGCTGCCGAGGACGGCAAGAGTGCGACGATCACCGGCGGCAACGTTGCTGACTGGGATCAGGTGAACCTGACCGCCACCCTGCCCGACGGAACCGAGGCAACGGCGACGACGATCGCCGTTGTGAAGTCTCTGAAGCAGGATGCGACCGCTCCCGCGCCGTGGGTTGACCCGCAGCCGCAGCCCGATCCGCAGCCGCAGCCGGACCCGCAGCCTCAGCCTCAGCCTGATCCGCAGCCTCAGCCGGACCCGCAGCCTCAGCCTCAGCCTGATCCGCAGCCTCAGCCCGATCCCCAGCCCCAGCCTGATCCGCAGCCCCAGCCGCAGCCCGCTCCCACGGGCACCTGGATGCAGGACTCGATGGGCTGGTGGTACCGCAATGCTGACGGTTCCTACCCGGCGAACACTGCAGTCACGATTGACCGTCGTGTCTTCCGCTTCGATGCCAGGGGCTACATGCGCACCGGCTGGGTGATGGACCAGGGCTCCTGGTTCTACCACGACGCGAACGGCTACATGGTGACCGGCTGGCTGAACCTGGGTGGTACCTGGTACTACCTGGACGGCAACGGCGCTATGGCGACCGGCTGGCTGGACCTGGGCGGTACCTGGTACTACCTGAACGCCTCGGGCGCTATGCAGACCGGATGGCTGAACCTGGGTGGCACCTGGTACTACCTGGACGGCAACGGCGCGATGGTGACCGGCTGGCTGAACCTGGGCGGAACCTACTACTACCTGAACGCCTCGGGTGCTATGAAGACCGGATGGCTGGACCTGGGCGGTACCTGGTACTACCTGAACGCCTCGGGTGCTATGCAGACCGGATGGATCAACCTGGGTGGCACCTGGTACTACCTGGACGCCAACGGCGCATGGGTCAAGTGACCTGACGCCTCTGACACGCACCGGCCGGGCCCGGGAACGCGAAACGCTGCGTTCCCGGGCCCGGCCCGTTTGACAATTCAGTCGGGCTTAACGGGCTCTTCGCATTGTGGGGTGTGGGGGTGGTGTTCGAAGCGTCCCGGGGATCGTGGGCAGTGTCGTGGGACGACGACCGAACACAGGAGTTCGCCTTGGGTGCCTCATCAACCAAAACTCGCACGTAATTTGGGTACCCTAACTTTTCATAGGTATCGAGAAAACCGCAGAATTCCAACGATGTGATTTCAATGTTTGAAATACATGTCGGGGAATTACGTGCGACATTTCTGAGGAACCACAACATGAGACGCCACGAAGTGCCCCAAGCGGAAGACAACCCAAGCAGAAGACAACCCAAGCCCGGAAGACAACCCACAACCCCGGCCAACACCTCGCCCTAGGCCACATCACACCACAACGACACGAAAGGGAGGGGCCGCACCCCTCCATGCGCACCTGGGCCCTACTGGTAGTAGGACGGGAACGCAGCGTTTCGCGTTCCCGGGCCCGGCCCGTTTGACAATTCAGTCGGGCTTAACGGTTGGGTAAGCGGGATTGAGATTGTCACTCTCGCCTTTTCCGGTAGCGTAGTCTCAGGCGGCTGCGACGTGGGGGTGCCCACACCGGCAGCAGTCGTCTGTGATACTCAATGGAGAAGGCTTATGTCAATGAAGAAACCAGCTTCCCTCCTGGCGTTTGTCGGCGCGCTCGCGCTCGTGGTGACGGGCCCAGCGTCCGTGGCTTCGCCGATGCTCCCAGGCCACTTTCCCGCACAGGACACCCCGGCCTCGGCCCCGGTGGGCGACGTCAATACTGCGCTGACCTCGAAGGACGGGCAGACGCAGGAGGCCGATTCGCCCCGCCAGGACCCGGCGCGTGTCGTCGGCATCATCGTGCAGCTCGCCGATGGGACCGACCGAGCTGCGGCCCTGTCCTCCGTGAACGAGGCCGTGGCCGGGATTTTCCCAAACGCCTCGGTGAGCGTGGAGCGCGAGTACGCCAACGTCCTGGACGGCTTCGCCCTCAAGGCGCCCGCCGGGTCGCTGGACGCGATCCGCAAGGCCCCGGGCGTCACGGCCGCGTTCCTTGAGCGCGAGGGGCACGTGAGCGACGTGGCCGCCGTCGATGCCGAGGGCGGCACCCGGGCCTCGAGGGTGGAGGGGCAGGACCCTGCGAACCTGAGCGCCCAGCTCATGATGCGCACCGACCAGGTCACCCAGAAGGGCGAGGGAAAGGTCATCGCCGTCATTGACACGGGCGTGGACATGACGCACCAGGCATTCACGCCCGCGCTGGTCGCCACGCCCGCCCTGTCCGAGGATGCCGTGGACGCCCTGAGGCCCAAGCTGGGGCAGGGCACGACCGGCGTGTACGTCAACGAGAAGTTCCCCTTCGCCTACGACTACGCGGACGGTGACAACGATGCCTCCCCGCGTGAGGGAGGCTCGGGCTTCCACGGGACGCACGTCGCCGGCATCGCCGCCGGTAACGCCGACAAGATCGTCGGCACGGCCCCCGACGCGCAGATCATCGTCGGCAAGGTGACGCGCACCGAGGACGACGCGCTCCTGGATTCGGCGCTGCTCGCTTCCCTCGACGACATGGTGGTCCTGCACCCGGACGTCATCAATCTGTCGCTGGGGTGGACGGCCGGCATGGACAACGAGGCCGACTCGGTCTACGCGACCGTCTACAAGAAGCTGGCGGAGGAGGGCATCACCGTCAACGCGGCGGCCGGCAACGCCTTCTCGACCGGATACGGCAACATGTCCGGCAAGGGCCTGCCGTATGCGTCGGACCCGGATTCCTCCGTTATGGATGAGCCCGCGACCTACCCGTCCGTCGTCGCCGTCGGCTCCGTCGAGAACGCGCTCATCCGCAACGCCTTCACGGCGGCCGGCATGGACATCGGCTACCAGCGCTCGCGCGGCATGAACGGCGAGAAGGTCGCCTACTTCTCCGACCTGCCGGCTGGCACCTACGAGTACGTGGACGCCGGATTCGCCTCCGAGGAGGATGTTGCCGCCCTGAAGGAGAAGTTCCCGAACGGGCTGTCCGGCAAGATCGCGCTGGTCTCGCGCGGCAAGATGACCTACCAGAAGAAGGTCGAAAACCTCTACGACCTGCACCCTGCGGGCGTCCTGGTCTACAACAACGTCTCGGTCGGCTCGCTGATCATCATGAACCTGACGACCCAGGATGTTCCGGCTGCGTTCATCTCCCAGGCCGACGGCCTGGCGATGCTCGAGGCCGCCGACCATCACCTCACGATGACCGAGGGGCAGGTCCTGCCCCAGTCCACGATCTATGAGGCCTCCGAGTTCTCCGCGTGGGGCGTGTCCCCGGACCTGCGCCTCAAGCCTGAGATCGCGGCGCCCGGTGGCAACGTGTTCTCGGCGATACCGAACGGTGCGTACGAGCAAACCTCGGGTACGTCCATGGCGACCCCGCAGATGGCGGGCATTTCCGCGATTGTCCTTCAGCGCGTCCAGTCCGATCCGCTCTTCGCCTCGATGAGTGCGCGCGAGCAGGCCGACGTCGTCCAGAACCTCATCATGGGCACCGCGCGCCCCTTGACCGACGCGGCCCAGACCTCGGGCGCCCTGTACTCCCCGCGCAAGCAGGGAGCCGGTCTGGTTGACGCCTTGGCGGCCACGACCTCGTCCGTGTACCCGACCGTGGTCGGCGCCCCCGAGCCCTCCCGACCCAAGGCTGACCTGGGGGATGGCACCAAGGGCTGGCACTTCGACGTCGTTCTCCACAACCTTTCCGACGCGCCCGCGACCTACGAGCTCGGCTCCCAGGCGCTGTCTGAGATTGTCGACAGCGGTTTCTTCACTGAGCACTCCTCGGATTGGCGAGGCCGTGGCGTGGATATCGCGTTCAGCGGTGCCGCCTCGTCGGCGGGGGAGGGCGCGAGCGTGACCGTCCCCGCGGGCGGGGAGGCCACCGTCGGCGTTGACGTGATGCCCGGCGCCGAGTTCGCCCAGTATGTCGCGGACAACGCGCCGTCCGGCACCTTCCTCGACGGCTTCGTGCGCTTCACCTCGCGTACCGAGGGTCAGCCCGACCTCGCTGTGCCCTACCTGGGCTTCTACGGCGACTGGGGTAAGGCTCCGATCTTCGACGCGCTGGCCTCCGACGGCGGAGCGCACACCCGCGCCTCGGCCATCATCAACGGAAAGACCGGTGACCTCCTCGGCTACAACCCCCTCGTCAAGGCAGCCGATCGCGTCGGCGCCCCCAACGCCCAGCGCTACGTGATCTCCCGGGCTGAGGCCTCGGGCGCCCCCACGGTCCTCGAACCGCGCACGGGCACACTGCGCAGCGTCCACACGCTGACCAGCACCTACACGAACGAGGCCGGGGAAGCCGTCGCGTCGGTGACGAACTACCGGAACTGGAAGTCCATCTACCTGACGAGCACAGAGGAGAACACGTGGGTCGAGGCCTACCACGACCCCACGGCCCTGGATGCCACCGCAGACGCGTTCAAGGATCTGCCCGACGGCCAGTACACGCTCACGATTGCCGCCCGCAACGACGGGCCGTCACCCACCGAGCAGTCCATCTCCTACACGTTCCGCCTCGACACCGCGGCGCCCGTCATTTCCGAGCTGGTGTACTCCGGAAAGGATGAGGGCTTCGTCGTCACCTTCGACGTCACCGATGACTCGCCGCTGGCGGCGGTCGACCTGCACGATCCGGCCGACGGCCTGTGGTTCTACCGCCACGTCTTCACCGAGGACGAGGGCAGCGTCGGCGCCGACGGTCGCTACACGTACCACGTGGAGATTCCGATGAGCGTGATCCAGCAGGCGTGGACCGATCAGGGCGGCACGGGCGGCGTCATCGCCAACCCGTACATCCTCGCGTGGGATTACGGCTTGAACCCCTCCGAGGTCTTCCCGATCAACCTGCCGAGCGGCAACCCGGGAACGCCCAGCCCGTGCGTGAGCCCCAAGGGCGGCCACTGGGCCAAGGACGCCACCGGCTGGTGGTACGTGTGTGCCAACGAGACCGGCTACCTCGCCGGGGGATGGTTCACGATTGACGGCGCCGACTACCAGTTCGGCCCCTCCGGCTACATGATGACCGGGTTCCTCAAGCGCCCGAGCGGCGAGTGGGTCTACGCGGACGCTACCGGGGCGCTGGCGAGCGGATGGGTGCGTGACGGCGTGTATGGAGGGCCCTACTGGTACTACCTCGACCCGGCTACGAACGTCATGCGCACCGGATGGCTGTTTGACCGCGGCTCCTGGTACTACCTGGGATCCTCCGGCAATATGCACACCGGATGGGTAGCGGTAGGCGGCGCCTGGTACTACCTGGACTTGACAGGAGCGATGCGCACCGGATGGCTCAAGCAGGGTGACGCCTGGTACTATCTGGGGCCTGACGGAGTGATGTTGACCGATGTGCAGATAATCAATGGGCGCACCTATGTCTTCGGCCCTTCAGGTGCCCTGATCGGGTAAGTGGAGGGGAGGATATCCCTGGAATGCCTGGGTTTGGCGGCGCTTCGTACGGGTGTCGTCAAACCCAGGATTCGTTGTTGAAAAAGTTTGGGAAATGTTAAAAAAGGGCTTTTAGATTCCGCGATAAGTGTTGTACTCTGATCTCCAGTGACCACTAGGTCAAAGTTTGTTCCGGCCCGTCCGGGTCACCGACACCATCATTGGAGTTAGACATATGACACCGAAGAAACCGGCGAAGCTGCTCGCTATCGCCGGCGCATGCGCGGTTGCCATCGCGCTGCCCACGTCCCTTGCAATGCCGGGGTCGTTCATCCACCAGGCCGGCTCTGATGCCGACGCCGCCCAGTCTGAACAGTCAGCCGCCGATGCGGCTGCGGCGAGCGAGCCCGCTCCCGAGCTTCCTGTGGGTGATGTCGACAACGCGCTGACCTCGCCTGACGGCGAGTCCCTCTTCGACGAGGATGCCCCTGCCACGGTCGAGGACGACTCCTCGACCGTCGTGGACATGATCGTCCAGCTGGAGGACGGCACCGACACGACCGCCGCACTCGCCTCCATCAACGAGGCCGTGGCTGCGGCCTTCCCGGACGCCTCCACCGAGGTGACCCACGAGTACGTCAACACCTTTACAGGCTTCGCGCTGAGCGCCCCCATCGGCTCGATGGACGCGATCCGTGGTGTGAGCGGCGTGCAGAGCGCGTTCCTCGACCACGAGACGCGCGTGAGCGACGAAGGCGATGACACGCCCACCGACGCGGAGGGCGCCGGCGCCGCCGAGTCCGACAGTGCCGCCGACGCCGAGAGCAGCCCCATGGCCGCTATGCGCGCCGCGCAGCACGGTGACGTCACGTCCGCCCAGGCCATGATGAAGGCCACCAACATCTCCCAGACCGGCTCTGGCAAGGTCGTCGCCATCATCGACACGGGCGTGGACATGTACCACTCCGCGTTCCGTGGCAACCTGTCCGGAACCCCCGCCATCGATAGCTCCAAGGGCGCTGCCCTGGCGCGCCAGGTGGGCAAGAGCGGCACCTACGTGTCCGAGAAGTTCCCCTTCGCCTACGACTATGCGGACGATGACAACGACGCCTCCCCGGCCGGTTCTCATGGCACGCACGTGGCCGGCATTACCGCTGGTAACGGCGGTCAGATCACGGGTATTGCCCCCGATGCTCAGATCATCGTCGGCAAGGTCGCGCG
>ERZ773203.1529-NODE-1529-length-11574-cov-36.479642_pt1 | contig 11574 bp, 7 predicted proteins | sample MGYA00580529_ERZ773203 | MGnify/ENA primary metagenome ERZ773203 (study PRJEB29015, sample SAMEA2738176) | human oral metagenome | biome: human oral; feature: human-associated habitat; material: saliva | place: China | collected 2177 ... | reverse complement strand
GCGTCGCCAAAACACTGGAATCCTGGGGCTACCGCATCCAAGAATCCGTGTTCCAGCTCCGCCTCGACACCGCCACGCTGGCGCGCGTGCGCTCGTCTCTAGCTGTCCTCATTTCTGAGAGCGACGACGTCATCCACATATACCCCATCTGCTCATACTGCGCCGACCACGCCGACATACTCGGCGCGGCCATAGCGCTGGATGACGTGGGGTTGTGCCGGGGAGTGTGGTGAGGGCTAGCGGGCGTGGCGTTGGCACATACCCAGACTAGACTTGATGCCTGTTATCTTGAGGCAACACTGGAACTCGCGGCGGCGCTCGTAGTTGTGCTCAGTCTGGTTTCTTCGGTATTTTCAGAGCCTCGTCCCAATTGTCGGCAGCGAGTGGGCGTGGTGCGTGTCCGCGCCCAGACTTAATCTTTCCGTCAGACTTGGTCTTATTATTCTGTTTATTTTCGCTCAGTGTCATGTAGCGAACATCTGTTTTGCCGGGATAGCCTAGACATGACCTAAGAAATGCTTTGCACCATGGTGTACCTGAAAGAACCTGATAGAAGTCCTCTGCTTCCTTAAAGAACTCCTCTTTCCAATCCTCGTTAAGCTCATCTGTCTCGGGGTCAATGACTCCCAGGCATCCTTTGAGAGCTTTGTAGTCGTCAACAAGTCCAAATACGTTACTGTTGTTTGGAGAAGCTGTTTTGATGCAGCTAAGTGCAGAATAGGATGTGCGAACTACCCCAAGGCCGAGAGGCTTACCCATGCCCATTCGCAGGTAACCCTCATCGGGAACTTTGCCATCCTTTTGATTAGAATCCGGCAGATGTTGCTCCTTCTGTGCGTACCGTCCTAGGAGCTTAGAGTCCAGAACCCAAAGGAGTGTCCAGAGCTCCTCTTTTCGTAACCCTTCAAAATGAAGAGTGCATTGGAATGTGCTGCCGCGTGGAATCCAGCTTATTGCTGTGGAATAGATATCCTGATTCGTCTTCTTCTGTCGTCTAGGATTCTCTTCTGATTGCTCTTTCTCATAAGACGCTAAGGTTGCGTAATCTAAGCGTCCGTCCCCCTTTTTCTTAATTCCTGCATCTCCGCGTCGAAATCCATATGAAGCCGCACCGAGGAAGTCACCTTTGGAATAGTAACCAGGTCTAGGACGTCCGCTGATCGTGTGGCCTGAAGCATCAGTGAGAAAACGGCGAGCCGAACTTGTCTTTGGTTCGAGAAGCGGGCGAAGACTCAATCTTATATCCTTTGGTGTTACGCCGCTTGTGTCAACTGCGCTGATTGTAATTCTTCCTCTAAGGTGCGATACCTGTCTGTTTGACTGATCGGAGGGCCTCTGAGTGTCGTTGGATGTGAAACCAAAGATATGGTCGGCAGGGGAAGCCTCGAACGCGTCGACAACCGGGAGTACTCCCTGTGCCCGTGCTAAGCTACGTGGACTCCGCGAATAGTTGCGTCTGCCGACCTGCGTAGGCATGAGCTCGACGACCTTCCTGCCATTGAGGCGGGCATATGCTAGCAGACCGGAGTGGTTGATTGGATCTATGTCCTTGTTGCCTGCTCGATCGATAACGAATCTGTTTGGTTTAGTTGGTATCTTCGAAGTGGGATCTGTTGAGTCGTAGGAATATGAACAGATAATCTGGTCGTAGGTCTCTGCCACTACGGGATCGATCTCAATTTCTCTATTGCTAAGCTGGTCATAGAAGAAGATTCGCTCGGATAGTTTAGAATCGAATATAGATTTTCCTGCCTTGAGGATGTGGTCAGGTGTGGTGGAATAAAACCATCCCGTATGTGCGGTTTCCTCACTATCTGAATTAGTGACCCAGTCCGGAATGTTGAGCTGCGAGTATACCTTATCCTCTTTTGTTTTGATTTGTGTGACGATATACGAATCCTCAATCTTTTTTGCCATAAAGTCAATGAGTTCGCCGTGTTGGAGCTTATTCCAGACACGAGCGTCCTTGAGAAGGGGGAGTTGCTTCTTGTTTCCCTCGTCCCCGTCGGTTTCATGTGTCAGTAGTTTTGCGTAGAGAGCATGTTCTGGACCGTATAGTAGTGTCCCTCGGTGCGTGCCCTGGTCGTACTTATCATTTAGTCTTACCGGCACAAGTCCGAGAGCGGCAGCAGGGTCTGCTCGGTATGTAAGGGTGGTGTTGTGTTCGCCGAAGACGCGGAAACGTGAGGCTGTCAAACGTTCGTATGCGTTTGAGATCATGCCTTTGATCATTGTTGGGGAGATGAATGGGTTTCCAGTCGTTGGGTCGATAGGGATTGAGACTTCAGTCGGTTTTCCTTTTGATTTATTTTGATTGCCGAAAATGAGGGCGGTCATCACTTCGATTGTTAGACGGAGTGATCCGCTGTATGTATCAATTCCTAGGTGGTCAAGGGAGGTGGGTATTTTGTCAGCCAGAAAGGTTGTTATCTCTTCAGTAAGATTAGGGTAGACGGAGCCGCTCTGTGCTCCACCTTTTGTGCTGTTACCTACAGGCCTTTGAATGGATGTGCGTAGTACAGGAATACAGTTCACTGATGAGTGGAACGAAGTGTATTTTGACTTTTGATTGTTGCTCGACATGATTATTTCCACCTTCCTGTGAATAGCTGGTCGACCACGACCGTGTTTCCGTACTTATCTTCTTCGCGTATGAACTCGACTGCCGTCATCTGCTTGGTGGCGGCGTTTTCTTTTCTCTTGGCTGCCTGAGCTGATGTGGCTTCCGAGGAAGGATCCGCGTCATTGCCCGCTGCAGACTCGTGCTGCAGATAGCTCACCTTGTGGAACCATCCACTGGCGGGTTTTGGCTCCGAGCCTTCGGACGCTGCGTTGGCTGTGCCTTTTGTGAGTGTCAGCTCAACGGCACCCACGCCGTTTACCCAACGGAACTCATAGGCAAGCGTCGAGTCTGCGTTGTCACTGTCAATGACCCGCCAGAAACGTATCTCATAAGTGCGTGAGTCATCGAAGCTTGCGGATTTTACATCCGACACTTGGCGTGTACCGTTGGTTGCCCACACAATGCCGGCGAACTCGTGGATAGCAAATTTCGCATCGATATACGCAGCGAGCGCACTAGCGTTATCGACTATGTGATTGGTGGTCGTTAGGTGGCAGGGGAGTAGGTTTGCTGCGCGACCGTGGTTATCGATATTTGTCTCATTCATTGCTCGTCGCTCTCATTAGGAGTGGAGGCCTCGTGTGTTGGTTCTTCAAGCTTTTGCAAACGTTCAGCCCAATCCTCATATGAGGGTTGTTTCTCTGTCTCGTTTCTCAGATAGGCCAGAAGTGCTGCTGCGCCTCCGCGCGCATCGTCTTCACTGCTATCGTTGCGTTTCCACAAAATCTCTTCTGCTGGAGAATTTACGACCTGATCATCAGCGCCAGACACGCTGAGGCTCGTCACCTCAACTTGGCCGAGACCTCGGGTTGTTTTACCTCCGAGCGGAAGCGTGCCCGCGCTGAGTTCTGCCAGGGCAATACACAGAAGACACCAGGACGCTCGGGCGAAGGGTAAACACTCATCGAGCGATAAGCCCCCGATACCCGAGTCGGTCTTCACGTTCTGAAGGAGACGTGCGGTGTCAACCTCGATCACGATGTCGTTCCACGTCGCGTGCGGGTAGATCACCTCGTTGAACAGCAGCCCCTCGACGACTCCGCCTGTCCACCGGTCGATTGCATTATGCGTGACCTTGACGGAAGGTCCTGTGTTCTTTGTCGTACAGTCTCGGACTCGAACTGCCCCACGATATTCGGTGGTACCGAACATATAACGGACGAGCCGTGGTTCTTTGGCCAGTTGCTCGTGAATGTCGATAGGCACTTGGTTGCCATCGCTATCCGTCTGAGTGAAGCTCTCGCCCTGTGATGGGGGATTATTGGCATACAGTACGGTTCGAGCGATCCGCGAACACCTGGAACGCAGTGCCCCGCGAATTGAGGTGCCGGGAAGTAGCAGGGGAGCTGTGCTGTTCTCCCCGTTTTTGTCAGCAGTCTTAGCCCTGAGGGGATATTGAGTATTTCCGTCGTCTGCCTGGGGGTCATGCACGAATATGCCCGTTGGTGAATTCCACCCGATCCGCACCGTCGTCGGGTGGAAGTGAGAGGGAACAGAGCTTCCCTGATCGTCACGGGGTCCTAGCTCCGCCCACTCTCGAATCAGGTTGATGACTCTTTGCTCAGCCGAGGTTGCGTCTTCACCATCTTCCGCAAAAGCGGCGAGGATACTCGTCAGAATGTTTTGTGCAAAGTTTGCTCGAGCCTCGCGTACCTCGTGTGCATCGTCGGAATTTGTGGGTTCTTTAAATAGACTACTGACCGATTTGTGCTTTCCAGGTAGCCCTTCGAAAGACACATGCGAGACATCGATGAAGCCGAGACCCCCGCCTGTCCCTCCTCCAAGAGGCAGGATTCCCTCGCAGAGGTCGGTGACGGCCATGGTCAGGAGCAGGATAGCTGCTCGCAGGCGGTTTTTGATGGCCGGTTGCTCGCATTCCTGGTCTGACGCGGACACGGTCGAAAGTGCGCAGTCGCCGGGGTCCTGACAGATATTCCGACATAGCTGCGCATGGTCGATCTCGATCTCGATTGCATCCCATGTAGCATGCGGATATAGCAGCTCCGAATACAACGCTCCGTGGGCAGCGCTTCCGGTGACTCGATCGATTGCGTTGCGTGTGAGCTTGAGAGACTCTTCTTCTGATATCCGCCCTTCGCAGTCGTGGACGCGGACCGCTCCCCGGTACTCGGTTGTCCCGAACAAGTAGCGCACGAGGAGCGGATCGGTGGCGAGCTGCTTGTGTACATCACCCGGCATCCCGAGTTCGTCACAACCTTCGCTGTCACTGACAATGCTGCGAGCGATGTGAGAACAGTGGGACCGCAACGCCCCGCGGATCGACGTGCCCGGAAGCAGCAGCGAGGCCTTATCCTCATGTGCGACTTTCGGATAATTAGCATCCCCGTGATCGGCGCGATGCGTGTCATTGAGGTGCCAGTTGCGCAGTGGCGCTGCGGGTACCGTGTCTTCTTCCGAGGATTTGATGCCGTCGGGTTTGTTCATTCCGACGAATAATCCCGCCGGAGCCTGCCACTCAATCTTGATGTTGGTTGATGCAGATTGACGGTCCAGGTTCTTGTCAGGCTCGATGTCTACAGGCGAGCGCTGGTCAAGTATGTTAGCAAGAACGCTAGTTGGATCCCCCTTTTCGCTCTTTGAATCGGGGATGACTACCAGCTTGCAGTCATACCTAGTATTCTCGTTGAGTGGTTCTACGCGACCCCAACCGGACCCTGTCCTGCCTCCGAGGCTGATGCACTTGCCGTGGAGGAGTGCCACGACCGCTTGCAGGGCTTTCTTAACGAGAGCAGGGGGTGCAGGCGGTGTCCCCTTTGTTGCCTCACTCTGTGTTGTGGACTGTGCATCCTCGTTTTTTGTGGGGTCTGGGGCCGGGTCCTGGGCTTCGGCACTGATTCGGATCTCGAAAGTCGTGTCCACGGGCAGGTACTCGTACGCGAAAAGTGCACCGTCTGCGGCCCCGCCTGTGGCGCGGTCAATGGCTGTGCTCATACGGTGGGGGAGATCGCCTTGATTGCGGTCCCACACCACTGCGTGGTGGAAGGTGAGGGCGCTGGCCCGCAGTGGGAGGGATTTGTCGGTGCCGATGCCGCGGGCCGGTTTGCTAGTGCCGACATCCCGACGCATCTCACCGCCCCACAGGCTCTTGAGTTCCTCTTCGCTGAAGCCAAGCTCATCCATGTGTTCTTCGAATGCGGCACGAATGGCTCCCTTGATGGAGCGACCCGGTAGGATCGCCTCGCCCAGCCCATTGCGCACGAAAGCGTTCGGCTGCACAGTCCGGCCGTCCTCGTCGGTTATGGGGCGCACAGGTACCTCATCGATGCCGCCGGAGTGCAGCGCGGAGACGACGCGCACGGGGATCGTCATGTCGTAGCGGTAGATGGTCATGAGACAGCCTCCGTTGGTGCTGTAAAGCTCATACTCTTGGTCTTGAATAAGGGCAGCGTCGCTTCCGCCAGCAGGGGGGAGTCCACGAGGAAGCGACCGTATCCCTGGGGCGTGAGCTCACCGACGCCGATATGCCCGAGTGCCTCGAGTGCCCCCAGATCCTGCGGGGAGAGACGCACTTGGACTACTGAACCCGCTTGGATCGCCAGCCGTGTGGCGCGAGGTGCGTTATCCCTCGGCGACCACGAGTCCACACGCCGGTGTCGGATCGAAGTCAGAATCCGTTTACGATTCTTGTCGCCCGAGTCCTGATCGGGGCTCTCCTGAACGATCGTGACCGGAACGTTGGCCCGCCTGAAGGCAAACTCCAGATCCTCAACGCTCCCGCCCGGTCCCAGAGTGCTTGACCGTGCGAGCACGTCGGACGTGAACCACAGAGACACAATCTTGGTGGGTTCGCAGGACGAGGCCTGGGTTCCCTCATCGGTGACAGGACCTTCTGCCGGTGGCGGGGTGCTTCCCACGCGGGTGAAGGTAGTGCCAACGGTGCAGCGGGCGCGCCCGAAGGTCCCCGTGAGCTTGCGTGATCCGAGGAAGGTTGGCTGCTCAGCAATACCGAGGTCGAGCGTAAGAGGTGAAGCTTCGGATGTGGCATCGGTGCCGCGAAGCTCGCTCAGTAGTTGTTTCGACACGACAACCGAGGCGTGCAGCGTCAACCCGGCGGGCAGAGCACGCACCAGGAACAGCTGTCCATCTTTCGCTGCGCCCGTCTCCGAATTGATCGCCGTCGACTGTCGACCAATCAGCGAGGGCTTGCCGATCCAACCCGTGACGGGAGCGCCGTTCGATTTAACGAATAGATAGCTGCCACGCGTGGGGATCGTGTGGTCTCCACATACCTGATCGCTGATTGGGATGTGCCTGTTGAAGAGCGTGCAGGGTTGTTGATCGTCTTGTTTATCCTTGAGTTTGTCCTCGGGACCCTTCTCATTCTCCACAACAAAAGGAACGGGCAACCCAGCCACACCCTTGTAAACCGCAAGTGCATCGCTGATGCGCAGGTCGCCGCTGACGATAGCGGAGTCCATGCCCCGGTACTTCTTGCGCAGGAGGTTGTGCAGCCACGGGACCAACACGGTTCCGCGCAGGAAGTCCAACGACCGTACCTCGTTCGAGAAGGGGACCTCGTAGGAAACAACCGGAGTATCAAGAACGATGTCGAGGGACGTTTCGTACCAGGTCGTGTCGCCGGACTCCGAAGGCTGAGAGCTGGGTAATGCTATGTCTTGGGGGCTGTTCTCCAGAAGATCCTTTGGCAGGTCTGGGACCTCCTGCAAGCTTTCCCGAGCGCGGCTCCGCAGGTGACCTGCGACGGTCTTCACGTCTTCTGACGAGTATGTGGGGCTGTCGTTATCTCGGTTCGCCAGGATTCGTTTAAGCGCGTCGGCGGCTTCCTCATCCTGCAGGTCAGGCTTCGCGTAGTCCTCGTTGCTGACCGCCACCGTGCACTCGCCGTCGCCTCCGCTGCGGCCCGAGCCGATGCCTCGGACCATGAGGCCCGCGACCCCCAGGAGGAAGTGCGCGGCCTCAATCGTCGCCTGAACGGAGAGAGGCCCCCCGGCCTCGTCGATGAGGGTGAACGAGCCCGTGAGGACTCCGGCCGCCGCGCGCTCCGTGAAGCGCAGGAACTGGTCGCGCGCCGTCCCCGTCTGTGGGTCGATGGACAGGGACACCGTGTCGTGGATTGGGATCGACGAGGCCGGGGTCGCGTCCGAGAAGAGAACGTGACGCGGGTGGGGGGTTGAGCCCGGCTTGCTGTCGGGGTCCTGGCCGAAGAGCCACAGGGCAAAACTGGTCCACGTTCCCTCCTTTGGTCCGTCGAGGGCCTTCGCCGCCAGCATCGCCTGTTCGCGCAGGACACCCGTGATGACCGTGCCGCGCACGACCGGCTTGCCGTTGCTGCGCTCGATTGTTGAGTGTGTGCGCCCTGCCTGGCCAACGCCCGTGGACACGCCCCAGTCGGACGTGAACACGATGGTCACGTGGCCGCTTGCGGTAGGAGAAGTGGTATGTGAAACGGTGGTCACTTTGCATCTCCTTCGGTGGGATCGTCTGTTGTTGCCGCAGAGCCGTCGTCGTTGCCCTGGCCGATTCGACAAGTGAGGTAGCCGTCGGGCAAGTTCTCAGACAGGTCGATGAGGTCCAGGAGCCACTTGATCTGCTCGAGAGAATCACCAGTTCCAGCGGAGTCCGACGGATGAGGCGGAAGATGCTCCAACTGTTTGGCGAGGCGTCCAGCGCCGGTGGCATTCTGTAGCGCGACGTCCCACTCTGTTGTGGCCTTCTCAGCATCGCCTTCTGCGAGGAGCTTCACGATGCGGTTCGCTCGGGCACGCGGGAACGGATCGCCGGTGCTCTGCGTGGGGTCGTCCGGTTTCTTGCCGTCGAAGACAGCGACTGCCCGGAGGATGCGTTCCCAGGAAGGCAACGGCTGCGACTCTGCGGTGGGTGCTTCTTCAGGCGAGGTCGTGGGTGCGTCCCCGATCCGCTCCGGCGCGTAGTGACCGACCAGGAAGGGGCGCTGCGAACGGCCCTTGTACTCGTCCAGCGTGTCGTCCGGGTCGAGGACCGTCGCGTCGCGCAGGATGTGGAAGTTGATCGTCGAACAGGGGACCGTCCCCGGCTTCTTGCCAAGCTTCTTTCCTCGCGATACCAGCTCTTCCACCAGGTCGTAGGCGATGTGGAATGGGAAGTTGCGGCCCACGATGGCCACGCCCGCCGAGGCCGTGAGCGGGCCGGGGTTTTGAATGATGTAGTCGTTGATTTCGAAGTGGTCCCGCTCTGGTGCGTCGGTCTTTTTCCCTCCAGCAACAATGGCAAGAACTGACAAAAGATCGTCGTCCTTCGTGAGTCTCTCGTAATGGTGGATGTAGGCTTCCGCGAAGGGGATCGCGTAGCGCCCGTCTGTGTAGACCGTGACATCGTCGCCGCCCACGAGAACGGGCACGATGGGAACGGCTGTATCTGGAGTCAGTTCCTGAACGTAGTACCACGAAAGTGCGATGGCATCCTTCACGACATCGTCGAGTCTGCGGTTCACCTCCATGATGAACGACTGCAAACCTTTGCTGTCCTCAGTGGTTTCCTCATCAGATGTCGTGCTGACTCCAACCTTCTGGACCGCACGATGGGCGCATCCGAGATCACGCATGATCGCGCCAACGCCGTTACCGTCAATATGGACGACTCCGACCGACGACAACATGTCCTTGGCATCCTCGAACTCCTCGCCGTCTTGGAATGCAGCCGCAAGCTTGGTTGGATCGAGCGGGGGTTCTTGTTTGAGTTCCTTTCCTTGCTTCGCAAGCCGCTTCTGCACATCGTCGACTTGCCGCTTACGCGACGTCGATGCGAACACTCGCTTCACGCGCGACGGGAGGGATAAGGGGGAGGACTCGTCGAAGTTATCCGGCTGCAGGGACTCCTGAGAGAACTTCAGAGTGCCTAGCGATGCAGATGCGGGAAGAGCAGACTCTGAGCCGCGTTCCAGGAACGGGAACTGCGGGAAGCGTGCCGCTGCCGGACGGCGGTTCAGCGAGTACTCACTGAATTCACGGTCGAGTCGTTCCAGGTCCGCCGGATCAACCGGGCCAGATGACGTTTCAATGAAGACCCCCGTGACGTCGAGGCCTGGGGCGTCGGTCAGGGCTCGGAGGGTGACCCTCCTGATCAGGTCCTTGGCCTTCGCCTTGGGCTCGTCAGCGTGTCCAGTGAATCGGACGATCACCTTGCCGGATGAGTCGGAGACCCAGAAAGAGGTTGGAAGAGGCTTTTGCTTGAGGAGCTTTTCAGCTTCCTCCTTTACCCAGCGGGACAGCAGTGTGATCTCGAAGGACGCGCCGATCTGCTCGCGCAGGCGAGGAGACGAGAATATGAACGACTGATTGCTGTTCGTCTGCAGCATGACGAGGTAACTTGTCATGGCCGGTTCCTCGCTACTTTCCACTGCGCGGAGGCAAGGTTATCAGGAGTGAGAAAATGTCTGTCAATAGTCTTCCCGCTTGATTTACGACAGCAGTGAAGGGGCGTTTGAATGGATTTGTATCCCACTTATGTTTTTCTGGAATCAACTTATTCTTCTCATCTGGATCCTTAAGGGATCCAAGGGGGCATAGAACAATTAGCCCAGTGACTGCTTCATCGCTATTGTTCGCCTTGATGTCAGTTTTGACTCTTTCGTCATGGCCGATTGTGGAGAGTGTTTTGGATAGTAGCTCGGCTTGTTGGTCTGAGATCGGGGCGTAATTTGTGCCCGTAAAACAAAGTATTACTAGATCATACTTAGTGAAGTTGTCGGAATTGTGTGCCTGCTCGGGAACTGTTCTATTGGCTGAGATGTTTGTGATGTTCTTCTTGTCAAATAGTTGTGAATAGTGTAGCTGGGCCTCGACGTTGTCGCATTCCTCTTTATCGCCTGCTAGGAGTATTCTTTTATTCTTGAGTCCGTAATCAACGCGGCCTTTGAGTTTAAGTAACTCTTTGCTGACTGTTTCGACAACGAAGTATCCGGGAATTAGTGCACCTAGTGTGTATGATGCTGGAAGTGCGAAGCTAGTTGTGAATTCTTCGGATGTTGAGTGAAAGTATCCGTAAATAAATAGGATTGCCGTGAGCAGAGTAATTGGGCTAAGAATGATTAGCTTTCTGTGCTTTTGGTGCCATGGAAGTGCTTTGTCTTGTAGCATTCTTGTGTTTCCTCTCTTATGCGGCCACGGCGTCTATGACGCCCATGCCATAGCTCGTGTGTGAGCCGACGTTCGTGTATGCGGACAGCGCCATGAGGCGCGAGAAGACCTGGGTCGCTTCGGCGCCCTCGACGCCGCTGATGCGCAGGTGGCCCTCGTGGGCTGGGATGCGCCGGGAGCTCAGGCGGCCCTGCCCCGCGTTGCGCGGCATCGCCAGCGACACCATGGAGGAGCGCGTGAAATCCTGCGTCGCTAACACGCTCGCCATGGCATGCCGATCAATCCGCGGGGGAGCGAGCCTCCTGTTCCATGCCCACCAGCGCTGCTGCAAGCTCGTCGCAATCGTCGCGGGCGACAGGCTCGGCACATGATTCCCCTTCGATGAGAATGTTGTCGGTGTTACCAGGCGCACCTCCCACGCGGTGTCCTTGTCGCGCTGCGCTAACTCCTCCCACGACTCCTGCGCGATAACCTGCCCCTCACGGGCGATCAGCACCGCGTCATCCTCGGTGCCAGCGCCTAGGCGCATCACCCCACCCCACGACAGCCACGCATCCAGCGTGTCCACTAGCCGGTCGTCCAGGAAGCGCACCTCCACGCCGAACGTTGACTCTGAGTGGCATAGCTCCCCGAGCGAATACGGCTTCACGCCGCCCGCGTCGTGCGGGGGCCGGTGCGCGAGCGTCGGGAACTGGGCGGCGCGCGCCGGGCTGATGCCTGGCGGGAGGTCAAGAATCGCTGACAGGGCGGCGTGAAGCCGTCTGGGCGTCGCTGGCACCCCCTCGGGGGCGTCAAAGCTGACGTAGACGGATGCTGGCATCGGTGCCTCCCATCACTCGCGTGTGACTGTCGTCT
>ERZ773203.1528-NODE-1528-length-11578-cov-4.022824_pt1 | contig 11578 bp, 24 predicted proteins | sample MGYA00580529_ERZ773203 | MGnify/ENA primary metagenome ERZ773203 (study PRJEB29015, sample SAMEA2738176) | human oral metagenome | biome: human oral; feature: human-associated habitat; material: saliva | place: China | collected 2177 ... | reverse complement strand
ATATTACCTTACGTGTATCATTTGTATAGAACTTCTTTCCACACTGTATACAGTATCTTGTGTATTTAAATTCTTTCTCTAATCGTTCAAGGCGCTCTAGCTCTATTTGTTCCTTTGTCTTTCTAGGCTTTACTGGTTTGCCTGCTCTACAATCTGGACACCATGTGCTATGACTATCTGGTGTAAATAACCTATCACATCTATGACACTTTCTTTGCATTTCTTATCCTCCTAGCTTATTTTCTCTGCTTTTTCACATTCTTTTTGTTTGTATTCTCTGTACCATTTCCTAACATGCTCCCATTCTTCGTCATTTTCACATGGTTGCACACACTCTTTTATTACATACCGCTTTATCTTGCTTGTATTAATTTCTATTACTTGGTTTGTTTCACCCCACCTATTACAAATAGTTATCCAGTTCATTTTTTTCTATGTGATTATTAACAATTGGCTTTAATGATTTAAAAGGTTTCTTGTACATAGCTAATTCATGTTTTCCATATATCTGTGTCCAACCACTTACTTTATTATCATCAGCCATTATTATATTTAGCCTTACCCATAAATCTAACTTCATTTATTAGTCCCTCACAGTACAGCTATATCCTTTTAGCTTTCTCATTCTGTGTCTAATTGCTCTTACGTTATCTCCTACATATTTATAGGCATCGCCTTGCATGTTCTTTTGCTCGTTATATTTATCTAGCTGCGTTCTCCATTGAATATAACTTTCGCATTTACTGTGACACCCTACTTCTCTAAATTGGCACTCCCTGCATGGTGGTTTCATAATAACTCCTTGCCCATTGATTAAATGCTCTGGTCCCCTTTAATACATCTCTTCGTATTCTTGCCTTTATCAAGGCATCAGATGATACGAATACATATCCCCAATGTGGGATGAATACTCTTCTTACTTCCTTTGACCGTCCTTTTACAATATGATCATGTGCTTTTATTAGGTTTCTAAATCTATCATTCATGCTCATATCCCTCTAATCTATTGCCTATTACTTTTACTTTCCCATTATTCAATACAAATGCTAAGTCAAAATCTAATACCGCATCACGTTGTGTTGTGTTCTGCTGGTTAATTGCTTTACATCTCCATTGGTATTTATCAACGCTGTAATATACTTCCCCTACTATTGGTGTATCTTGTATTGATTTGCAATCAAACTCTATATGGTCCTTTTCGTATATCCTTTGCCCTGTATTGTCTTTTGCTTCGCTTCCTCTGCATAGCGTTCCGTCCTCAATTGGTACCCATGCATATGTATCGTTTTCTACTGCTAGTAGTCTTATTTGTGAGTAGCTTTGCTTTATTTCATCACTACTTACCCATTCTGACCTATTTAAATTCTTTCGTAGACCTTTATATACTAACGGTTTCATGCTACCTCCTCACACACTGCATTGATGCCCAACTTTTTTAATAACTCGTGTATCATCAATCTTCCCTTTTGTGTCCACCGTGTAGATGCTTTGCACTCCAATCTTCCGTCTGTAGTCATGTATGTATGTGTCTTAGTCTTTGTGTACCCTTTTCGCATTAAATCACTGTACAAAATCCATTGCCCATTTACGCTGCGTTGAATGTGTGCATCATGGAGTATCTTGTTTAATGCTTTAGCACTTAATCCATAGTCTGCAGCAATCTGTGTTACTGTCATTGCATTTGTACTGCTTAGTATTTTGTCCACATAGTCAACCTTTGGCTCATATTCCGCAATCTGTTGTTTCTGTTGCTCAATGATTGCCTTTGATTGGTTATGAGCTTCTACTTCATCTGCATACAATCTCAATGCTTCTGGCAATGTTTTTGGAATATGTAGATCATAACTACCTGTTTTCCTAATTTGTGGAAGTACTTCGCTAGTTACCCAGCGTTTGAATTTCTTCGCACTTGGCATCTTTGATTTTAATATCAATGAATACAGTCCAGACTCATTGATTAAATAAGTCTCTCTGTTTTGACCTGTGTCGGCAATTTGCCAACGCAGCTTATCTTCTTCATCAATATGTTTTCTAATTGCATCTGCAGTATCTTTATAGCCAAGTGCAGTTGCTACGCTCTTGGCCACAAAGTACACTTCATTTTCAATAATGATAGTTCTAAGTTCCCCAAACTCATTACTGTTAAATAGTGTTGTTACATGGTTCATAACTTCGCCCCCTAGTTTTAGGTAAGGGCGGATATACCGCCCACCTATTTTATTTGCTTACCGCATCAAGTCTTGCTGTTAATTCTGCAATTTGTGCTTTCATAGCTTCAATTTCTCCGTCACGTTTTGCTTGTGGTTCATATTCACTATGTTTACCAAATTTGAAAGATGCGCTTACGTTGTACATGTTTTCACTGCCAAATGTACCTGCAATGCCAAGTAATACTTTTTCATTTGGTCTGTAGTATGCACCTAATGCCACTGCATTGGCATTTTTATAGTGACCATATGCTACAGATGTGCTAAATTTATCATCTTTGTTAAATTCCATTGGGTGTAGTCCAGATAATGCAGCTGCACTTGCACCCACTTTATTAATTCTTCCGTCCAATTGCTTAATGTCTGATTTTAAATTTGTTAATGTATTGCTTGCTTGATGTTCTAACTTATCAATGCGCTCTTCATGATTTTTCAATACACGATCATTAGCCTTGATAGCATTTTTATTATTTGCAATGTCCACATCATGTTGTTCAATACGTTGTGTGTTATTTTTGATTGCATCCTTATGATTTGCTAGTGTGTTATGTACTGCAGTATTGAATTGTTGTTGTGCATCTAGTGCTTTATCAATATCTTCACCCATTGTATTAATGGCATCATATGCAGCATGTAGTTGTGAACCATTTACTGCATCAGTTGAAGATGCATCTACTCTGCCTGCAGCAACATTCTGTACTTGGCGAACATAGTTTTTTACTCCACCAAAGCCTGCACGTTGTTTACTGCCTACGCTTACTACCGATGTTGCATCTGTACCAGCAAATACATATGTTGTATTGTTTACCATTGCTTGTAGTTGATTAACTGCATTGTCTGTTACACTGTTTGTTCCTAGTGCAACACTATTTGGCTTATCCGCCACAATATTATTGCCAATACCTACCGCATCAATTGCAGTAACCTTTGTATGTGTCCCAATGGCCATTGCGCCCTGTCCTGCTGTTTCAGAATTGGCGCCAATGATCGTCTGTTCCATATCACCAGCCATTTTGTTGTTGTAACCAATCACAGTTGATTGATTTCCTTTAATGTCTTTGTTATTAGCACCTACAACCACAGTATTCTCACCAGTGATATTGTTTGTGCGACCGATTGCAACGCTAGATACACCACTTACATATGCGCCATTGCCAATTGCAATAGTGTCATATGCTGATGTTCTAGCTTGACTACCAATTGCATACGTGTATTCAGTCAACGCTTCTGCATGGCTACCATATGCAAAGGAGTTGCGACCTGTTGCCTTGCTATCATTACCACCTACAAAGGAATTAGTACCGCTTGCCACGTTGTTTTCACCGAATGCAATTGCGTTATTAGCATCAATTTTATTTTGATAACCAAATACTGCACTACTATGAGATGCTGGTGTGATTGTGTTATCTGTACCACCTACTAAATTATTTGTTCCATTTGCATATGCACCATTAACTACTGCGCTTAATACCATTACTGCTAACATTACTTTTTTCATTATTTTCTACCTCGTTTTGTTTTAATTCCTAATTTTTTACAAATATTTTTAATCAAGCTTTGACTTACTTCTAATTCTTCTGCTATTTTTCTTTGGCTTAGTCCTCTGTCAATCAATGGCTGTAACACATCTGCATTTATTTGTTCCTTTAATCCCAATACTTTTAATGCATTTCGCTTATCCATTGCACCGTATACTACCGCACCTAGTGCCAACCAATTTATGCAATTCATCGGTACACCTGCCAGGCTTGTGCTTTGCATGTTGTTCCCTCCTATTTTGCATAAACCTTTGTAGGACTATATGCAGGGCAATCTTCACATTCTTCTTTTTTCAGCCAATATAAAGTACCTGCTGTTTTGCCTTTGAATACTTTAATTGATGTTTTCCCTTTGGGGCATGATGTTTTTACCCATAGCGCACCGCTTTTTGCTGGTCCAAATGAGTGGCTACATATCTTTCTTGGTCTACCTCTTCGCATTTATTACCTCCTAGAATGGAATAGGTTCATCATCATCTACAAACCCATTATCAAAATTGCTTGGTGTACTTTCATTTTCTTTCAACCCATATGTAAGGACTTTGGCCACAATCTCTGTAATGTATCTTTTACTTCCGTCTTTTTCATATGATCTAGTTCTTAGTTCACCATTTACTGATACAAAATCACCTTTCTTTAATCCACTATATTTTTCCGCATCAACCCAACATACAATATTGTGATATTGTGTACTCTGTTGCTCATTCACATATTTATTTGTTGCCATTCTAAATGTGAGTACTGGCTTCCCTGTTTTTGTATATCGTAGTTCTGCATCTGCTACTACGTTACCGCTTAAAAATACCTCATTTACGTTTATCACTTGTTTTTTCCTCCCATTTCTCACATTCTTTACTAATCACACATAATGAAATTATTACCATTCCTAACAGCGTTCCTATCATAATGCCTATTCCTAATAGTTCCATGTTTTACCTCCTCAATTCTTATCAATCTATAAAATCTGTAAGGATAACCCTCATCAGATACAGACTCAACTACACTGTCTGTTTCTACGTAATAGCCTTTTGGCGGTTGGATGTAATCTCTCCATTCGCTAGGCTTCAATATTTCTGTTTTTACTTTTGGTTTTTCTAAATTCTTACTGCTGTTCCATCTACGTTTAAATGCATCATCTTTATCTGAATAGCACGCACTCCTTTTTTCTTTCACAAAGTAGCTTGCCAATCTAACTGCATCTTCTGCTCTTCCTTGATACAACATCAACTTATGCATCCCGTGTGGCCACAGTTCATTGATTTCATCTGAATACAATTCCGCATTATTGATGATCATGTGAAAGTGGATTCTTGTTTTTCCCTCTGCAATATAGATGTACTTTAATTCTTTACCCAGTTTTTTATATCTGCGTTTTAATCTGCGAATAAAATTCTGAATATCTTTCTTCGCATCTTCCCATGTGGCAGGCTGTTCTTTGTATGTGAGTGTTAAGTAACAATCATTTGTAGTGAAGTTATTATCAATCAACATACGCAGCATTGCTTCCGCTTGTTTTTCATTTTGCTTTTTCATAGCTTCTGGTGTGATGCTTTTCTTTTTTACACGCTTGCCATTCTTTCTATATGTTCTTGATGTGTGATAATCAAGTACCTCTATCATATTTTTAGATATGACTTTCTTCCGCTTTCTCATAAGTAATTACTCCCCATGGTCGATTTGTTAATATGTTATATCTAGTTAATTAAGAAATACCCTTAATATAGGTATTTCCTATCTTTATCGCTCCATGTATGATATAATTACTTTAGGTGGTGCGTAATTTACGTACATGAATGGGCTGCTTTAATTAGCAGCCTTGTCTTTTTGCCTAGGATAATTGCAATGCATGTCACCTTGTTCAATCTCTAAATATTGGCATGCATCGCAATGTTCCATACATATAAGCCCTTTAGCCTGTCTACAGTGTATGTAGGCATGGCTTTTTTTATTGCACTCATCACAGATGCTGCATATCCTGCAGTGGTTACTCATTGCACACCACCGCATTAAGCAGTATTTCTCTTGCTCTTAATGCAAGATATACTTTGTTTTCTTTAATTGGACCTTTACCTGTTATGCGTATCACATACTCCCCTGTTTTTCGCTTAACAAAAATAGCGCATCCATTAGCAAGAATAGTAAAATCTAAACTTGCACTTTTATTACTTACACTAATTGATGTAATTCGTTCCTTTAAAACTTGCATTTCTTCATCATCAAACATTAAATATGTTTTTAGTAGATCTAGTGCTTTTTCTCTTTTGTTTTTCATTGGTTATCACCTCCTTAACCCTTCCTAACATCCAAATTGTGATGCCAGTTGTTATTGTTAATACTATATTGATTAATATTTGCCAGCCTTCTGCTTGCTCAATTCCCCCATATAGTCCTAATCCTAATATCCCTAAGCACCATTGCACGGTTGTAATTAGATTTATAATGTTCATTTTCTATGCCCCCTTTAGCCACTTCATGTGCTGACCTTTCATCCATGCTTCAAATTTTTCTACATGTACCAGCGTTTGTTGTGGTCCTAGTTGCATACAGATTTCATTAAATCTACCTTCATTACGGATCATGTCTATTCTTCTGTAGATATACATTTTGCTGCGCCCCCATATCTTAGCTAGTGTGCTAATAGGCACGTATTTTGGTTGAACACTTTCCATTACTCCTACCTCCTATTAATCACGTCTTATATTCAAATAATCCACGTTAACTTTTATTCCTAGTTCTCTTAACTCTTTAATTCCTTGCTCTACTTCATCCTTCGCTTTAGATACTCGTTCATATGCTTTAATAAATTTTTCGTCTTTCATTTTGTCTATATTTGCTTCAATTGCAATTACCAACATTAATATTTCCTCCTATTTCATCTTCCTTTTATAATTGCTATAATCACCTTGAAAGGAGGTGAAACTATGTCAATACACAATGATTCATTATCTCTTTTGGAGCAAATATATAATGCTCAAAATGCTTATGGCTCATTCGCTATAGTAAGAAATACATTTGATAATCTACCTTTTAAAGACCGGCAGGCATTAGAACAACAAGTAAAGTATTTAAAGGATTCTGGTTATGTTGAAAATCATACTCCTTGTGTTGGTTTACCTATTTCCTTAGTACTTACTGCTTCAGGCATTAGAAAAGTAGAGAATATTCAAACTAATGCTTCTATTTCTAGCATCAATATAATGGGCGCTAATTATGGTATTGTAGGTGATAACAACTCATCTAACATCATCAATAACAACTGCTCATTTTCTGATGTTCAAGAACTTGTAAAGTCTTCCGATTTTTCCGAAGAAGATAAAGCATTACTATTAAAAGAGTTAAAATCTTTATATGATCGTATCGAGATGAAAGCACCAATTGAACAAGGTATGCTTTCCTCAATCGCTGATAAAATTAAAGATTATCAGCCTTTACTTGGTGCAGTATTAAGTTCTCTCACTACTTTCTTGACAACACCTAAATAACGTTCAGATTTTTTACTAATACCAAATGCCTTTATTACTGCCATTGTGATAAGGGCATTTTCTACTTCTTCAAAAAATTCTTTCGAGTACCAACAATCTTCAATTGCTACTCTGTCCATAATGTTTTTCATTTGAATAAATGTATCTGCTAAATGATTTACAGCCTCATCACTAGATAATCTATTGTCATACTCTAACGAGTTACTATTTAGTGCTAACTTCATATGTTCTTTTAGCTTAGGATTAGTAATGACTTCTACTTTATTTGTAGTTTTATTTATATTGTTTTCTTGGACTTTAAGTTCATCCACAATTACTTCATCAATCATGTTAACTATCGTTTTATATTTTGATTTTTCTCCTGGATCATAATGTATTACTTCTTTGATAGTTGTCTTGGCTTCAATTAATTTAGTAATTCGCTTTTGACTAACATCTATTTGCATTTCTTTCATAAATGCTTTATGGTCTTCTCCCATTTGATTCCACCTCTACTAATCTCTAATTTGTCGCATATTATGCGACTATATTAGTAAAAAAAATATCATTAATATCATCATATGTTAAAGATAGCGCCTTAGAAATTTTTTCAACATCTTTTACTGTGAAGTTTTCCCCAGACTTATTAAGCTTTCTATATACTGTAGATTTATCAATTCCAAGTACATTTGCTAGCTCAATAATGGAAATATCTTTTTCCACTAATTTAGCTTTCAGCTTTCTGATATTCACCATATCTATTCCCCCCTTTTCTTATTTGTCGCTTATATGCGACTTCCTTTATTTAGATATTACCCCATTAAAATTTGCATGTCAACAATCTTTTTCGCATTTTATGCGAATTTATGTTTTGTTTAAAAATATTTGTTGCATTTTTGCGAATTGTATTGTATTATGTAATCAAATAGAAAGTGAGGTTTTCATATGAGAATCGGAGAACGTATTAAACAACGCAGATTAGAGCTAGGTTATACTGCAGATGCATTAGCAAAATTATTAAATAAAAACAGAGCTACTATATATAGATATGAAAATGGTGATATTGAAAATATGCCAATTGATGTGCTTGAACCTTTAGCCAAAGCATTAAATACTACTCCAGCATATCTAATGGGGTGGCAAGAACCGCATCAAGGATCTACTTCTACTCGTTCTAAACAAACAGAAGATTATTATTTAGATGCAGAAGCTGCAGAGTATGCGGAAATGCTTCGCACTCGTCCAGAAATGCGTATGTTATTCTCCGCATCTCGTGGTATCTCTAAAGAAGAAATGCAAGAAGCGGTAAACTATATAGAATTTATCAAATCTAGAAATAAAAAATAATACTATTAGGGGTTGTTAGTTTGATTATTAATATTATTGAGTGTGATATTCCTAATGTGAAGGCTATCTCATCAACTGGGGAAGATGAAGGTGTTCACAATATTTACATCCGTAAGAATATGTCTTTTGAAGATATGCGTAATGAAGTGAAGCATGAATTGCTGCATATCATTAATGATGATTTTCATATAGATGATCATGTTAATTTAATTGAACATATGGTAAGGCGGAAAGAACTTACAGATGAATTACTTGATGAAATAGATTTCTATCATCATGTGCTATAGTGTGTAGAATGCTTTAAGGAGGCTTGTCAAAAAGCTTATTTCATGGTACACTCTGTATACGGAATCTGGGGAGACTTAGAAATAAGTTGCAACCTGAAAAGAGCTGTGTACAGACATGTACACAGCTTTTTTATTATCATGAAACCATTTAAAGATTATGACGATCAAATTAAAATTTTACAAGCTAGGGGCCTTTTACCTATTATAAAAGATGATTCACTTACTAGTTCAGAGCTTGTAGATAGTAACGGATGCATATCCATTTCCGATAATCCTATCCCATATGCCAAAACTTTACTACAAACATATGGATACTACAATATTATTAATCTCTACAATAAACCGTTTGTGCACAACGATACTTACGATAAAGATATGGATTTTTTCAAGCTTATGAGTTTACATGAAATAGATACTATAATAAAATCTCTTCTGTATTCTCCTATCTTTATGGCAGAACAAAAGTTAAAAACCACTATTGCACACTCATTTGCACAAAAGTATGGCCCATTTGATTCAACATCTTTAGCTAATTATATTGAGCCTTATTTAGATTCTTCAAATTATAACCGTTCATTGAAAAATATAGATAATAAACCGCAATGCAATGAACTTATAAATCATTTCACTAAAATTCTAACAAATAGCTCTAAATATCCTCCATTTAAACACTATCGGACAAAGCATGGTCATATTCCTATTTGGGTATTTATTAATAAGCTTACCTTTGGTGAAATGAGAAAAATGTTTGAAGTATTGAAAATACAACAGAATATCTCTAGTGTTTTTAATTTAACTCCGTCTGAACTACGTAGTACATTAATTTATCTTAATAATGTTCGCAATGATTGTGCACATGGTGCGAATTTCTTTCAACAAACCTATCCAGCATTAAAATCATCTATTAAAATTATCTCTGATTTTGAAACAACCTTTTCCATTCACAAAACTTCTTCTATAGGGAATTTATTTACATGCCTTTGTTTATTAAAACCCTTATTACCAGCATTAGACTATTATAAAACATGTGATTCTTTCTTTAATGAAGTTTTTAAAACTGTGATTGCTAAACATCCACTACCAATCATTACGCCTTACGTAATGAACCAACTTGGTGTTACGAGCTTACAAGATGCTCATGATAAATTATTTTATTTAAAAATATACAAATAAAAAATATCCCCTTACTCTGCGCCAACAGAATAAGGGGCTATGATACACCTAAGAGGTATACCACTTCAATTTCTTTTATTATACCATACCTCTTAGGCTTATTTACTATACCATTTTTAGCCTAGGAGGTATTTTTAATGTGGTGTGAAACTGTAACTACCAAAGCTGGTATTACTAAGTATAAATTTCAAGAACGCTATATAGATCCATATAGTGGTAAAACAAAAAGAATATCTGTTACATTAAATAGTAATAGTAGGCAAGCATACAAAATCGCACAAGCTGAATTGCAAAATAAAATTGATTTGGCCACTAATACAGATATTGCCAAGGATATGACATTGAATGATGTTGTATCTGAATATTTAGAGTCTAAGCGTGCCTTTAGAAAATCATCTACACAATATAGTATGGATAATTTACATAAACAGGTTATTAAATGGTTTCCTACTGATATATTATTGTCTAAGTTATCCCCTTATATTATCCAAAGTACCTTTGATAAATTCGCCTGCCAATATTCATATAACTATACTAAGCTTGCGCTTAGTCTAATTAGGCAATCATTGAAGTATGCACGGCGCATGGAGTATATCCGTGACATTTCATTCCTAGATAATATTGAACTACAAAAGCCTGTAGCAGATGTTGACCGCATCAAGAAACAGCGTTCTAAATTCCTTACTAAAGATGAACTAAAAGATTTACTTACACAATTAGATACTATTAATCATCATGTATCCCTATTATGTGAATTTCAATCTTTAACTGGTCTTAGATTTGGTGAAATGGTAGCATTGCGCACTCAAGACTATGATAGAGAAAATGCAGAGATTGATATAAACGCTACTTTGTCTACTCGTGGTAGTTTTTCAGACCCTGCCATGCGCCTTCCTCCAAAGAATGTTCATTCTATCCGCAAGGTAAAGCTAGATGCTAGGGCAGTACAAATCATTAATCATTTTATTACTGCTAATCAAGCAAGACGATTATGGAAATCTAAGTTTGCTGATTTAGGATATATCTTTGTCACTGATGGTGGATTACCATATGATCTACACTATGTAAATCGAATTATAAAAAAGCTTAACTTTCACAAACCAGTAAGCACACATACATTCAGACATACTCATATATCTATTCTTGCAGAGTCCAATGTGCCTTTAAAAGCAATTATGGAACGTGTGGGCCATAATGAGCCACGCACTACACTTGCTATATATACTCATGTAACAGATGAAATGAAGCAAGAAGTAAATGCAGCAATTACAAATATGGGTAAGATACTTTCAAATAAATAAAAAATGAGCCACCGCATCATGTGCAGTGGCTTTTTTCGCCCTCATATAAAAGGGGCAAATATTTGTTTTTAAAGGGGGCAATAAAGGGGCAAATTGTTGTTACAATGCGTTACAATTTGTTACTCTTTATCTTTCAAATATCCTTGTAAATGCTTTGTTTGTTACAGTTTGTTACAATTCGTTACAATCTGTTAAATCACAAATATAAATGGTGCGGTTGGAGGGACTTGAACCCTCACGAGCGTACGCTCACCACCCCCTCAA
>ERZ773203.1527-NODE-1527-length-11579-cov-28.691079_pt1 | contig 11579 bp, 7 predicted proteins | sample MGYA00580529_ERZ773203 | MGnify/ENA primary metagenome ERZ773203 (study PRJEB29015, sample SAMEA2738176) | human oral metagenome | biome: human oral; feature: human-associated habitat; material: saliva | place: China | collected 2177 ... | reverse complement strand
GGCGGCGCTAACGGCCCGCGTCCCACTCCGGCAACCGCTCGTCCCAGCGGCGCTCCGCGCCCCAACCCGGGCATGATGCCTGGTCAGTCCTCGATTGGGCGCCCTGGTGCACCCGCTCGTGGCAACGGCCGTCCCGGTGGTTCTCGTGGCGGCAATGGTGGCGGCGGCCGTGGTAACGGTGGCGGCGGCGCTCGTCCCGGCGGCGGCTTCGGCGGCCCGCGCGGTGGACGTGGCGGTAACGGCTCCACCCAGGGCGCTTTCGGTCGCGGCGGTGGCAACGCCCCGCGTCGTCGTAAGTCAAAGCGCGCTAAGCGCCAGGAATTCGAACAGCAGAGCGCACCCATCATTGGCGGCGTCGCTATTCCGCGCGGTAACGGCGTGACAATCCGTGTCCGTCAGGGGGCCACGCTAACCGACCTGGCTGAGAAGATTAACGTCAACCCCGCAGCCCTGGTTACGGCCCTGTTCAGCCTCGGTGAGATGGTGACCGCCACCCAGTCGGTGGATGAGGACACCTTCAAGCTGCTAGGTGAGGAGCTGGGCTATGACGTCCAGGTAGTCTCGCCTGAGGATGAAGACCGTGAGCTGCTGGAATCCTTCGACATCGACCTTGAAGCTGAAGAGGAGCACGACGACGAGTCTGAGCTGGTTGTACGTCCCCCGGTTGTCACCGTTATGGGTCACGTCGACCACGGTAAGACCAAGCTGCTAGACGCCATCCGTTCTACCGATGTGGTGGACTCTGAGGCTGGCGGTATTACCCAGAACATCGGTGCCTACCAGGTGCGAGTTGAGCACGATGGCCAGATGCGCGCTATCACCTTCATTGATACGCCTGGTCACGAGGCCTTCACCGCCATGCGTGCACGTGGTGCTCGCGTAACCGACATCGCCATCTTGGTGGTTGCTGCCGACGACGGTGTGATGCCCCAGACCGTTGAGGCCCTTAACCACGCCCAGAGCGCTAACGTGCCGATCGTGGTAGCGGTTAACAAGATCGATAAGGAAGGCGCTAACCCGGAGAAGATCCGTGGTCAGCTCACCGAATACGGTCTGGTGCCCGAAGAATACGGTGGCGACACCATGTTCGTCGACATTTCCGCCAAGCAGCACCTACACATTGATGAGCTGCTCGAAGCCGTGCTGCTGCAGGCAGATGCGGGTCTGGACCTACGTGCCAACCCCAACGCTGATGCTCGCGGTGTGGCTATTGAAGCCAAGCTTGAACGCGGTCGCGGTGCGGTGGCAACCGTGCTGGTTGAGCGTGGAACCTTGCGCGTGGGTGACCCCATCGTGGCTGGTTCTGCCTACGGTCGCGTGCGTGCCATGTTTGACGAATACGGTAAGTCTTTGGAAGAGGCCGGCCCGGCTCGCCCGGCCCAGGTACTGGGTCTGACCAGCATTCCTAGCGCTGGTGACTCCTTCCTGGTGGCCCCCGAAGACCGCACTGCCCGCCAGATCGCTGACAAGCGTGCAGCTGCTGCCCGTAACGCCATGCTGGCTAAGCGCCGCAAGCGCGTTTCGCTGGAAAACCTCACCGATGTGCTTAAGGAAGGTAAGGTTGACACCCTTAACCTCATCCTTAAGGGTGACGCCTCTGGTGCCGTTGAGGCCCTGGAAGAGTCGCTGCTCAAGATCGATGTTGGCGAAGAAGTACAGCTGCGCGTTATCCACCGTGGCGTGGGTGCCATCACCCAGAACGACGTCAACCTGGCTACCGTCGACAACGCGGTTATCATCGGCTTCAACGTACGCCCGGCTGAGCGTGTACAGGAGCTGGCTGACCGCGAGGGTGTAGAGATGAAGTTCTACTCCGTCATCTACAACGCCATTGAAGATGTTGAGGCCTCGATGAAGGGCATGCTCAAGCCGATCTACGAAGAGGTCGCCCTGGGTAGCGCCGAGATTCGCCAGGTCTTCCGTTCCTCCAGGTTCGGTAACATCGCTGGTTCGATTGTCCGCAGCGGCATTATCAAGCGTGGCACTAAGGCCCGTTTGGTGCGCGACGGCGTGGTGGTTGCTAACGAGCTTTCCATCGAGTCTTTGCGCCGCGAGAAGGACGACGTCACCGAGGTACGCGAAGGCTACGAATGCGGTATTAACCTAGGCTTCAAGGACATTGCTGAAGGCGATGTCATTGAGACTTGGGAGATGCGTGAAAAGCCGCGAGACTGACGTCTTAGGCTAACGGTAGTCGCCACCTAAGGCGACAGGTGGCGGGTCAGCAATGGCCCGCCACTTTTTGGCATTAAACTAAGTACGTAGATCACCTTGAACCATTTACATAAAAAGGAGTCATCATGGCTGACCCCGCACGCGCCCGTCGGGTTGCTGACCGAATCCACAAGACCGTGGCCCAGGTGCTTGAGCGCCGTATTAAAGACCCGCGTCTAGGTTTCGTAACTATCACGGATGTGCGTGTCACCGGTGACCTACAGCAGGCCACCGTGTTCTACACGGTTTACGGCACTGAAGGTGAGCGCCGTCGTAGTGCCAGCGCCCTAAAGTCTGCCACCGGCCTGATCCGCTCTGAGGTAGGCAAGGCCCTGGGGATTCGCCTTACCCCCACCATTAGCTTCCAGCTAGACTCGCTACCCACCACGGCCCGCAGCATTGAGGATGCTTTGGCTCAGGCCCAGGTGCGCGACGCCGCCATTGCCCGCGCCGCTGAAGGGGCCAGTTACGCTGGGGACGCTAACCCCTACCGCACTAAGGATGAGGACGAGGACACCGCCACCAGTGACAGCGCCGCCAGCGCTGAAAGCAGCGAGAGCGCTGCCAGCGCGGAAAGTGCCGCTAGCCCTGAGGAATCCGTGCACGAGCAGGACGTTTTTGCTGACGAGCAGGACGGCGGCGTCGACAACCGCCAGATTGCCGCCCTGCAGGCACAGGCCATGGCTGAGGCTGCTCAGGCTGACGCCCAGGGCCGCTCTAGCCACGACCAGCTCTGATAAGTGAGCGAAAAGCAAACTGCGCTCGGTCAAGGCAGGGCCAGCCAAGGCGAGCCCAGCCAGGGCCCAGGCGCAACTGAGCGCGTGAGGCCAGTGGATGTAGCCCGGGGGGCCGTAACCGCCCCCGACGGGCTGCTACTGGTTGATAAAGACCTGGGCATCACCAGCCACGATGTGGTTTCCCGGGTGCGGCGCCTGGCGGCCACGCGCAAGGTGGGCCATGCTGGCACACTCGACCCCATGGCTACCGGATTGCTTACGGTGGGCGTTGGTAAAGCTACCCGGCTGCTGAACTACCTGGTTGGGGCCGATAAAACCTATGAGGCCACCATCCGCCTGGGGGTGGGCACAGACACTGAGGATGCTCATGGCCAAGTCACCCAGGTGGTGGCGCCCGATCAGGTAGATTTGGCGCGCCTGCAGGCTGCCGCCGCCCAGCTAACCGGCCCAATTAGCCAGGTGCCCAGCAGTTTTAGTGCCATTAAGGTTAACGGTGTGCGCGCCTATGACCTGGCCCGCAGCGGTCAGGAGGTGGAGCTGGAAGCTAGGCAAGTTACCATTCATAGCTTTGATCTGGGCCAAGTTAACTCCACTAGCGCCACTTATCCTGGCTGGGTCCAAGTGCCAGTGGTGGATGTGAAGGTGCAAGTTAGCTGCTCGTCGGGCACCTATATCCGGGCTTTGGCCCGCGATTTTGGGCTGTCGCTGCAAACAGTTGCGCATTTGACTGCGCTGCGACGCACGCAGGTGGGCCCGTTTAAAGTTAGCGACGCACGCACTCTTAGCGGCTGGTCAGCACAGGTGAGTCAGGATGCTGAAGGCGCTAACCCTAAGGGTTTGGCCCTAACGCCTCTGCCGCTGGTGCTCAGGCAGGCTTTCAACTGGCTGGTTTTGGATCCCGGTCAGGTTAAGGACGTGCGTCAAGGTAAGTTTTTGCCGCGTCAGTTGGAAGAAAATGTGCAAGTGGCCAAGGCCCCTGTTAACGCTAAGCAAAAGGTGCTAGCCGCGTTAGACATGCAGGGTGAGGCCGTGGCATTGTTGAAGCGTCAAGGTAAACATTTGCGACCGGTGCTAGTTTTTGCGGGCGCGTGAAATAGGAGAAAAGTTTGACTCAGCAGGTTTCGCAGCCGCAGGAGCCTAAAGCTCAGGTACCTCAGGGCCCCATGGCGCAGGCCAGTCCGGTTCCGGGACGTAAACCTGGCAATATTTTGGGGTTGCGTGCGGTGGATGCTAAGCCTCGCTCTGGCGGTTGTGGTTGCGCTGGTGGATGCGGCTGCAATGGTGGCGCACACGCGTGAAGGTTTTACGTTCGCCCAAGCAGGTGAGCCAGCTTGATTTAGCTGCTGGCTGCGTGCTCACTATCGGTATTTTCGACGGCGTCCATCGCGGTCACCAGGCGATTTTGGCTCATGCTGTGCGGCGCGCTAAGCAAATGGGCGTGCCTTGCGTGGTGCTGACTTTTGATCCCCACCCGCGCCTGGTGCATGATCCTGACACCCGCCTGCACTTGATCACGTCTTTAGCTGACCGCCTTGAGGCGCTGGGGCAGCAGGGGGTGGATGCCACCTTGGTGGTTAACTACACCCTGGAGTTTGCCTCCCAAAGCGCCGAGGATTTTGTGCGCACCTGGCTGGTGGATCTGCTTAAGGCTCGCCTGGTGGTGGTGGGTTCTGATGTGCGTTTTGGGGCTGGCAATGCGGGCGATAGGCACACGTTGGAGCAACTGGGCCAAAAGCTTGGTTTTGAGGTTGAAATCGTAGATAACGTGTGCGGTCACAGCGGTAAACGCTGGTCGTCAACCTGGGTGCGTCAAGCCCTGGAAAAGGGTGATGTGGCTGAGGCGGCGCGGATTTTGGGCCGGCCGCATCGGTTGCGCGGCACGGTGGTGCATGGTTTGCAGCGTGGGCGCCAGTTGGGTTTTCCTACCGCTAATTTGGATGCGGAAACTGCCGGGGTAGTGCCCCCTGACGGTGTCTACGCTGGTTGGCTTTGGGCTCACGACGGCGCCAGTGGGCTACGTAAAATGCCTGCGGCTATCTCGATCGGCACTAACCCAACTTTTAAGGATGTACCCAAGCGCACGGTTGAAGCCCATGTGCTTGGCCGCGCTGACTTGAACCTGTATGGCCAAGAAGTGGCGGTTGATCTGGTCAGCTATCTGCGTCCAATGATCAGTTTTGCCGGCTTGGATGAGCTGTTAAAGCAGATGCACAAAGATATTGCTGACAGTGCGGCGGTGCTGAACGTGCCGGTGCCAGAGCCGATCGATCCGGCGCAGGTTACTGCCTGCTAAAAGCTACATTCTGCGTGCGGCTCAGATGCTGTCTAGGCACCTGCTGTCTAAACACTGTGCCCCCTGGTTTTTTAAACCAGGGGGCACGAGCATTAGCTGGCGCGGCGCTCACTAGTTGGTGCGGCGCTGGCGCCTAAAGCCTAGCGAGGCCAGGCACAGGCCAGCTCCTAGCATTGCCAGCATTGGTTCGAAGCCGGTTTTGGCTAGTGAGCCGCCAGCTCCACCAGCTCCACTTGCGCCGCTAGAGCCCGCGCCGCCCGCGCTGCCTAAGGCGCCGGTCGAACCAGAGCCGCCCAGTTTTGCGCCGCTGCTAGAGCTGCCTGAAGTACCGCCTAGGGAGCCAGAGTTCTTAGCGCCCTGGGAGCCAGACGCCGTCGGCTTAGATGCACTGGCGCCAGCCGGGCTAGTGGGGTTAGAGCCAACCACATTATTGATAGGGGTAGTAGGCGTTGGGGTAGTAGGCGTCGGGTTAGTGGGGTTGGCCCCGGGCCCGGGGGAGTTGCCATCTAGCTTGCAGTCGCTAACCTTGCCGGCGCGGTAATCGGCAATAGCCTGGTTACCCACTAAGAAAGTCAGGCATTTAGTGGGTGAGGCCAGAGCCTGGCCCTTGACTGTGGCCGTGAAGCTAACCTCGAACAGATACACGCCGGGCTTGGTAAAAGCCCAGTTGGCGTGAGCGTGGGTGTGCTCAGGAATAGACAGCTCGCTAAGCGAGGTGGAGGTGTTAAAAATATGTTCCACCTTGCCGGTTAAAGCGTCACTGTTAAACACGTGCGCACTAGCACCCTCGGGCAGCGAGTGGGGTTTAACAATGAATTTGACGCTGCCTTGGGCTAGCGAGTCACTGATGCCATTGGTGGACCAGCCAGGCCAAATGTGTACGCCGTCATTAATCGCGTCAGTGTAGTAGAACTGGCTGCCGGATTTACCCAGGAAGTCATACTGGCTACCAGCTAGGCGGCCGCTAGAGGGGCGAGTGTGGCGAGCTGAGTCGTCCAAAGCTAAAGCTACCGAGTTGATATCGCGGTCAACTGAGGTTTTAGCGTTGGTGAGGGTGTCATCATGCAAACTGGCGCTTAATGCGGTGCCATCGGCGTTTAGTGAGCCGGCAATATCGACGTGACCGCGCTGCAAAATCACCTTTTCACTCACCGGCCCGCTGGGCTTAGTGGGGGTGGGGGCCGGGCTGGCCCCAGGGGGCGTAGGTGTGGGCTTACCCGGTGCCGGCGTGGTGGTCGGTTGACTGGTCGGTGCCGGCGTGGGAGTGGGCTTAGCGGTAGGTTGGGCCGACGCCGTCGGGCTAGGCGCAGGGGTAGCCGTAGGGGCCGCGCTAGCTGTAGGGGAGGGGGCCGGCGTCGTAGTAGGAGCGGCGGTGGGCTGCGGGGCAGGCTCAGGGGCAGGCTGCGGGCTGGGCTCAGTGCCGTTGGCACCATCGACCGCCAAAGCACCCGAGTAGCTCAGACCTGCGCGAGTATCAACCGGGCCGGGAGAATCAGCGCTACCACCAGCAGAGCCAATTAGGGCGTGGGGGATAACGTTGATACGCAGATATTTGCCAGAGCAGTCAGAGTGGGAGTCATTAATACTCAACTGCCCATTTACATCCGTCACCCCCTCAAAAATGCAGGTGGGGTACTGCTCAGTAGGCGAGTCATAGTAGCCGCCATTGATATAGGCCTTAACCTTGCTGTCTGACAGCGTGATGGTGGTGTTTAGACGGCTGTCGCTAATGGACTTAACATCCACGGTGTAGCTAAGCGCCTTAGGGGTGTAAGGCTGGGTGTCAAAAGCCGGGGCCGGGTCGCTGGAAGCCGGCTCGGGCAGACGCGAAACCGCCTGGGTGGAATCGGTGGAGGCAGGGGATTCCTCGCCGGTGGTGTATTCCACCGAAGCCGAAACCCAACGCGGCAGGCCACTAGCGGCGTCGGGAACATAAACAGCCTGGAAAGCACTGGTGGTAGAACCAATCATTTCTTTCCAAGTGGCTTTACCGTTAACCACCGGCACCTGAGCCAGGTAGTAGCCATCAATGAAGAAAGTTACGTTTCCGCCAGCTTTAGCATCTCCCGCATCAAAAGTCAGGTCCGTGAGCTTGTCGTCGCCATCTTTTTGGCGACCCTCATGGGGTGAGAGCGTGAAAGTGTAGGGTGTGGCCGGGGCGCCAGAAGGAGCAGCGGCAAACTGCTGGCTCAGCGGGGTAGAGGCGGTGTCAGAGGGGCGCGTGCCACCAACTTGCCACACAAAAGGCACAGTTTTAGAGGCAATCAGTGAGCCATCTTTAGCACGCGCAGTAGCCCGGTAGGTCAGCACATAGCGGCCAGGCTTAGAGAAAATCGTGTCATTGTGGGTGTGGTTGCCCGGAGTTAGGAAGATCGAGCGCCGCCCCTCATCGTGAGAGGACAGATAGCGCCTGACGCCGTCGTCGTCAGCGTAATAAACCAGCGCCTCCATGCGGCCCGGACCATCAAAACCAACCAGGTCTAGGCTGAAGGAAGCATTCCTGAACTGCTCAGTGGGGATCTCGCTATCAGCCCCAAAACCAGCCCACAGGGGTTCCTTATTAACCCCGGGAATAGCTGGGGCGCGATACCACAGGTCACCAACAGAGCGAATAAAGTCAATGCCGGGGTTGGGTGAGCCCTCAAAGTTGAAGAAATACAGCTGCTCACCGCTGCGTTTATAGCCGGTGCCCACCCAGTTAACCGTGTCTTCTAGCGCATAGGTTTGCCCATTGGCTTCATTTAGCAGGGCAAAGTTGTTATCACGCCAATACACCTTAGGGGCGTCAATGTGGTGGGCGGTGGTTACGATCTTGCCGTCGTCAGGGCTGGCTAGGGAAGGTGCAGCAAGCGGGGAGAGGGCTAAAGCGGCAGTTAAGGCCATAGCTGCGATACGCGAACGTATTTTCATAGCGGGTCTTTCCAAATGTGCAGAGAAATGCCGATAAAAGCTTAACTATAATGATACTGATTATCAACTAGGGGTGATTTGTGCTCCGGCTTGCTGGCTTGTGGTTGGCGCTCGCGGCTAGGTCGACGGCGTCCGCGCTGCCAGTGGTGGCGGTACCTGTAGCGGTCAGCTCAGCTGCGGTGGCGACGTCGGCACGTGATTTGTGGCAAAAGCGCGCTTTAAGGGTGGTTGCTAGCTCTTGAGGCTGCTAAGCTTGCAGGGCCGTCAAAGCCGGCCACGGCTTGTCATGCTTGGGAGAACCTGCCCCAGGCTCCGTGTAACGACCATGAGGAGTAAATATATGTCGATCTCCGCTGAGCGCAAGCAGCAGCTAATCGCCGAGTACGCTACCCACGAGGGCGACACCGGTTCCCCCGAGGTTCAGGTCGCTATCCTCACCGAGCGTATCTCTAACCTGACCGAGCACTTCAAGTCCCACAAGCACGACCACCACTCCCGTCGTGGTCTTTACTTGCTAATTGGTAAGCGTCGTCGCCTGCTGGACTACCTCTACGAAGAGGACATTGAGCGCTACCGTAGCCTCATCGCTCGTCTGGGCATCCGCCGCTGATCACTGGCGCATAAGCATACAAACGGCAATCTCATTTAGAGGTTGCCGTTTTTGCTTGCATTGCCTAGTTCACGCGCGGCCAAACCCACAAATGCCCTAAATGCCGCTAAGCTAGAAGGGATACATAAGAGAAGACGAAAGTGAATTTAGATGTTCATTGATGACCCTGAGGTCACTGCGGCTGAAGCCGTAATCGACAATGGCGCTTTTGGTAAGCGCGTAGTCCGTTTCGAAACCGGACGACTAGCCAAGCAGGCCGCTGGCTCCGCTATGGCTTACCTGGATGGTCAGACCGCCATCCTGTCTGCCACCACCGTTGGCAAGCACCCCAAAGACCAGTTCGACTTCTTCCCCCTCACTGTAGATGTGGAAGAGCGTCAGTACGCCGCCGGCCGCATCCCCGGTTCTTTCTTCCGTCGTGAAGGCCGCGCCGGCACCGAAGCTATCCTGGCTTGCCGTCTGATTGACCGCCCGCTGCGCCCCTCCTTCGTTAAGGGTCTGCGTAACGAGGTCCAGGTAGTTGAGACCGTACTGTCTATCGCCCCCGACGACGCCTACGACGTTCTAGCTATTAACGCCGCCTCCATGTCCACCCAGATTGCTGGGCTGCCCTTCGCGGGCCCGGTGGCTGGTACTCGCATCGCCCTGATTGACGGCCAGTGGGTAGCTTTCCCCCGTTACAGCGAGATTGAGCGCGCCACCTTCCAGATGGTTGTGGCCGGTCGTGTGCTGGAAGACGGCGACGTGGCCATCATGATGGTTGAGGCTGGTGCCACCGAGCACGCCTGGAACCTGATCAAGGCTGGCGCTGTGGCCCCCACCGAGGCTGTAGTAGCCGAGGGTCTAGAGGCCGCCAAGCCCTTCATCAAGGTTTTGTGCGAAGCCCAGATGGAGGTGGCTGCCCACGCTTCCAAGCCCACCGCCGAGTTCCCGCTCTACCTGGACTACACCGACGAGCAGTACGACGCCGTGGAGAGGGCCGCGGAGACGCACGATCTGGCCGGCGCCATCGCCACCGAGGGCAAGCAGGCCCGTGACCTGGCCACCGACGCCGTGCGCGACGAGGTCCTGGCCGAGCTGGCCGAGTCCTTCCCCACCAACGTCCGCTACTCGGGATTCGCCCTCTCCTTCAACAGCGCCAACGCGCTCCTCGGCGGCACGACGCCCTTCATCGTGACATGGCTCATCAGGGTCACCGGGTCGTCCCTCGTCCCGGCGGTCTACCTCACCGTGGTCTCGCTGATCGCCATGATGGCGATCCTCGCCTCACGAGTCATCCACGGCTCGGAGCTGACCGAGAACCCTCAGCTCGAGACATCAGGCTGAGGGGCGCCGTCGACGCGACTTCCGGACATGACGAGCGCGCCGGGCAGGGCAGGGCGTCCTACAGTTTGCTATGGTCCAGTGCTATGGCTGCACCCCTGCCTGCCGTTCCTCAGCCGCCTCGTCAAACCCGAGGCGACGTCCGTCCGACTGTACGCGGAGAAGGACGGCGGCAGGCGATTATCGAGGCGGCCGCCGTGATCATCCGCGAGAAGGGCCCATCCGCGGTCAGCCACCGTGCCGTTGCCAGGCGCGCCGGGTGCTCGTTGTCGGCGACGACCTACTACTTCAAGGGGCTTGACGACCTGCTCTACCAGGCGGGCCTGGTCAATATCGCCATATGGGCCTCACGCGCCGAGCGCGTAGCGGACAAGGTCGAGTCCCTGGAGCAGCTTCCCTCGCTGTCCGGACGGCTGGATCTCGTGCTTCAGGCCACGCTTCCGCCGGAGGGCCCGTACCTCGGGCACTACATTCAGCTCATCTCCGCGGGCACCGTCGCACCTGTCGAGCAGGCCTACCGCCGGGGCCGGCAGCGCCTCAACACGGCTGTCGGCCGGCTGCTGGACCGATTAGGAGCCGTGATCGAACCGGACCTGGTGATAGCGGTCGTCGACGGTGCGGCAGTGACGGCCCTGAGCGAGGGGCGCGACGTGCACGCCACCGCCGCCGACCTTCTTGGGAAGATCACCGGGTTCTGGAAGCAGCCCGACCAGTAGCACGGCCCGGTCTCGCCTCACCACAGGACTGTGGGATCGAGCTCCACCCGGACCGCTTCCTCCCGGCGGGCCGAGCGCTCGCGCTGACCCACCCGCAGCACGGCGGCCAGCTCACGGCCGCGGTCGACCGGTGCCCTGATCAGGGCCCGGACGATGGCTCCATCGCCCGGCGCCGACGGCACCGCCCGCCCGACCTCGACCGGCGCCGGCCCCAGAGTCTCGAAGCCCTCGGACTCCGCCTGGGCGAGCAATGCCTCCACGCCGCTTCGCCGCCCGTCCAACCGCGCCGTGCGCCAGGCGGGAGGAAGATGCAGGTCCGCCCGCTCATGCAGATCCTCACGGGCGTACCCGGCGTGGTCCCATCGCACCAGCGCCTGGACGACCGACGGATCCGGATCGCCCAGAAGGATCACTCGTGCGTCCGCGCGCGCCAGAACCACCGCGTTGGTCCACCGGCGCAGAGCCTCCGCGCCCGCCCCGAGCTCGGGGCGGGCCGACAGGAGGGCGCCGTCGAGAAGCAGAACAGCGCGGTATCCGCCGTCGGCAACCGGCTCGGCGCCGGGTGTGGCGACCACCAGGCGGGGGGAGGCATCCACGGACTCGATGACGCCGTGGGACTCCCGGGCGCCGGAGACGACCACCGGCGTGCCCGGAAAGGCGCGCCCGAGCTCCTCGCCTGTACGGGTGCTGCCCGAGCCTCGCATGCGCACCTGGTCGCCGCCGCACGCGGGGCAGGTCCAGCCCGCAGGCTCTCGCGCGCACCACCGGCAGGTGAT
>ERZ773203.1525-NODE-1525-length-11591-cov-13.300017_pt1 | contig 11591 bp, 11 predicted proteins | sample MGYA00580529_ERZ773203 | MGnify/ENA primary metagenome ERZ773203 (study PRJEB29015, sample SAMEA2738176) | human oral metagenome | biome: human oral; feature: human-associated habitat; material: saliva | place: China | collected 2177 ... | reverse complement strand
GGTGCCAAATGAGCGAATTTGTATCCAATCCACTTTTTGGGATAGCCTTGTCTATCCTAGCTTATCTTGGAGGCATGATTATCTTTAGACGATACCCTCATCCTCTGACGACTCCCTTACTGCTAGCAACATTGTTTATCATAGCTTTTCTGAAATTGACGGGTATTTCTTACGCCGCCTATTATCAAGGTGGGGTTTATTTGAATAACTTGATTGTACCTTCGACAGTAGCACTCGGGATTCCTCTCTATAAAAGTTTTCATCTCATGAAGCACCATGTTAGAAGTATTTTGTTAGGCAGTTTTTTAGCAGTCATCGTGAATACTACTTTTACAGCACTAGTCGCCAAATTTTTCGGCATGGATTTCTTCTTGGCGATTTCACTTTTTCCAAAGTCGGTAACGACTGCGATGGCGGTTGGAATCACAGAAAAGCTACAAGGAATCACAACAATCACCTTGGTCGTAGTAGTAGCGACTGGTATTTTGACTAGCGTTATCGGACCGACACTCTTAAAATGGCTAAAAATTGACGATCCAGTAGCTGCCGGTTTGGCTCTAGGAGGAACAGGTCACGCCGTTGGAACAGGGACCGCTTTTCGCTACGGATCAGTTGCAGGTGCCATGGCTGGTTTGGCAATCGGTGTCACAGGTCTGCTTTATGTCTTTATCAGTCCAATTGTAGCTGGTATAATATTGAGTTAAAGGTCAAGTATCTCTTGGCCTTTTATCTGTTTAACAATAAAAATCCCCAGCAAAAATTCATTTGCTAGGGGTTTTTTATTATTGAAGGTTAACTTTATTCTTCAAGATGTAGTAGGTGCCGATATAGTAGACAACAATCAAAATGATATCTTTAATGATTTCATAAGTGAGAAAAGAGCTGTAATTTATACTAATATTTAAGAAAAGATCGCTAAATCCAATGAGAGTGTGAATCACAATATAGGCCACAACAGCTAGAGCTGTACGGTATTCATCAAATAGTTGACCGATAGAAATAGACAAGTAGATACAAAGGATGCTGGCAAGGGTATTTAAGACATAAGTTGTCAGGCTTAACCATAAATTGCCTAGATAGTAGTCGAAAAGATCCTTGAATAAGGTTGATATGAAGACATCAGGGCTAATCATGGCAATGATGATGTAAAGACTCAAAAGAAAGACCACTGTACTTGTCAAAGACCAGACAAAGGCTCCAAGGATTTTAGCAGAGAGAATCTGGTGTTCAGATACTGGAAGGGTTAGGGTTAGATAGCCACGACGGTCATAGACACTTCCCTTAAATCGTTGAATGATCAAAATTAAGGTTGAAATACTCAGAGTAATAACGAGGCCCCCAAAAACCAGAGCTAGAAAGAATAACATGAGAGCACCTTTGTCTTGATAATAGGTACTTGATAAGGCACTACCGTGAATTCCTATGATGACAGATAGGGATAGTACAGCTGCATAGAGGGCAAAAAACCATTTGTTGACATTTTTAAATTCATAACGAACTAAATTCCAAAACATAAGAATCTCCTTTACCTAAGCTTTGAATTCGTGACGGAAGAGTTGGTCAATCGACTCTCCAGATTCGTAGCGAATATCATCTACATTTCCTTGACGGACGATTTTTCCATCCTTGAGGAAAATAATCTCATCCAAGATTGGCTCGATGTCTGAAATCAAATGAGTTGAAATCAAGACAGTCGAAGTTGGGGAGTAGCTGTTGATGATGGTGTTCAAGATATAGTCACGGGCTGCAGGGTCGACTCCTCCGATGGGCTCGTCAAGGACATATAAGCGAGCATCACGACTCATGACAAGAATCAATTGGACCTTTTCTTTGTTCCCTTTGGAGAGCTTTTTAAGGCGACTGTTTTCGTCGATACCCAGGTCACGAAGTAAGTGTTGAGCACGATCAAGATTGAAATCCTTGTAGAAGGTTTTAAAGAAGGTGAGAGCTTCTTTGACCTTCATTTGCTCGTTAAGGTAGGTCGTGTCAGGTAGATAAGACACAATGGCTTTTGTTTCGGGACTAGGCTCTGTATTGTTGATAAGAATACGTCCTTCATCAGGTTGGAGCAAGCCATTAATCAACTTAATCAAGGTTGTCTTTCCAGAACCATTTGGGCCAAGGAGACCAACAATCTTACCAGCTGGGATTTCAAAGGAAACATTTTTTAGGGCAGGATTTGGTCCATAGGATTTTGAAACATTTTCAAATTCTAATAAGGTCATAGTCTAAACTCCTTCAATATAATCTCTCAAAACAGTAGGTAGTTCTTCTTTTTCATAGCCAAATTCTACCATGGCTGTGACAAACTGTTGCAGTTGTTCTTCGGATAGTTGTTTGCGGGATTGGAAGATCAAGTCCAAGTCCTCTGTGACAAAGCGGCCAGCAGTCCGCTTGCTGTATACGAAGCCTTCTCTTTCCAGGTCTGATAGGGCACGTTGGATGGTGTTTGGATTGACACCAGCTTCACTTGCCAATTCTCTAACAGTTGGGAGTTGTTGACTAGGCTCAAGTTTGTGGGAAATAATTTGCAGTTTGATTTTGTCCATAATCTGCAAATAAATGGGTTTGTTGTTATCAAATGTCCAGGACATCACGGTCTCCTTTCTATTTTTTCTCTTGTGTTAATTAAATAGTACAACTAAACAAAAAACTTGTCAAGCCAAAAGGAGAATTATTTTGGGAATTGTTCAAAAAATGGTATAATGAAAAGAAAACGACAAGGAGGGGAAGGCATGCGTTGTCCAAAATGTGGCGCTACTAAATCAAGTGTTATCGATAGCCGTCAGGCTGAAGAAGGAAATACGATTAGAAGAAGACGTGAGTGTGAAGAATGTCAGCATCGTTTTACGACCTATGAACGTGTAGAAGAAAGAACGCTAGTTGTGGTCAAAAAGGATGGCACACGGGAGCAGTTCTCGAGAGATAAAATCTTTAATGGGATAATCCGTTCAGCTCAAAAACGTCCGGTGTCCAGTGATGAGATTGGCATGGTCGTCAATCGTATTGAACAAAAACTCCTCAGTCGCAATGATAATGAAATTCAAAGTGAAGATATTGGTTCTCTCGTCATGGAAGAACTGGCTGAACTAGACGAAATTACTTATGTTCGTTTCGCTAGTGTCTATCGTAGTTTTAAAGACGTGAGTGAGCTCGAGAATCTTCTCAAACAAATTACGCAATCTTCAAAGAAGAAAAAGGAAAAATAAATGAAGCCTAATGATCGTTTTTCTTTTCTAAAGAATAATCGGGTGTCGCAAGATCCCACAACTTTGGTGCAGTGCTACCTCCCGATTATCGGTCAGGATGCGCTGAGTCTTTACCTTTACACCCTAGCCTTTTGGGATAATGGGCAAAAGGAACATCTTTTTGCTGCTATTCTCAATCATCTCAATTTCGGGATGGATAGGCTCTTAAAAGCCTTTAAAATCTTATCAGCCTTCAACTTGGTCACTCTTTACCAAAATGGGGATGCCTATGAACTTGTTATTCATCCAACGCTTTCTAGTTCGGATTTCTTGCGTCATACGGTTTATCGTACCTTGTTGGAGAAAAAAATCGGTGAGCCAGCAGTTTCTGATTTGCGCCAAGAGTCTGCGGAGGGAGAAGCTTTGACCGTTCCTTTGAGTCAGGCCTTTCCAGAGATAGAAGATATAGCTAACACTGAGGAAACACTCGGAAAAGCTAATTTTACAAATGATTTTGATTTGGAACATTTCCGTCAACTTATGGCGAGAGATGGCCTCCGTTTCCAAGATGAACAGACAGATATCTTAGAACTGTTTAAAATAGCTGACGAGAAAAAATGGACCTGGTTTGAAACCTATCAATTGGCCAAGGCGACAGCTGTTTCTCAAGTTATCTCTGTCAAGCGTATGCGTGAAAAATCAGCGCAAAAATCTGTTTCGTCGGACTTCAGTCCCCAAGAAGCGACTATTATCAGGGAAGCTAAAAGCAAAACTGCCCTACAGTTTTTAGCGGGAATCAAACAAACACGAAATGCAGGAATTATCCAAGCTGAACGCGATTTGTTAAAACAGATGGCTGACTTGGGCTTGCTTGATGAGGTTATCAACATTGTTATACTCTTGACCTTCAATAAGGTTGATTCGGCCAACCTCAATGAAAAATATGCCATGAAAGTGGCTAATGATTACTCTTATAACAAAGTCAGATCTGCTGAAGAAGCTGTACTTCGAATCAGAGAGAAGAATCAAAAGGGACAGGAGCAAAAACTGGCTAAGACTAATCAAGCCAAAACTAATGTCCCAAAATGGAGTAATCCAGAATATAAAAATACGTCATCAGCTGAGGAGTTGGAAGAAATGGAACGCCAAACTCTAGAATTGTTAGCAAAATTAGATAATGGAGGGGAATAGATGGAAAGTGTAGGAGATGTACTTAAAGGTCATCCTAGTCGTTTTCAATACCAGGACTTGGTCCAGCAGATTGTAAAAGATCCAGATGTTGCGGCTTTTATCCAGAAGGAATCTCTCAGTCAAGAGGAATTGAATCGTAGTATCTCTAAGTTTAACCAATACATCACCGAACGTGATAAGTTCCTTCGCGGAGATACCGACTATATTGCTCGAGGTTATAAGCCAATTTTAGTCATGAATCATGGTTACGCGGATGTATCCTATGAGGAAACTCCGGAACTGATTGCGGCTGAGAAAGAAGCGGCTATTAAGAAGCGTCTTAACTTAATTAATTTGCCATCTAGCCTGAAAAATATCAGTTTTTTAGATGTTTATCGTGATGATGTTGCTCGTTTAACTGTTTTAAATAAAATGATAAAATTTGTTAATGACTACCCAAACAACTTAAAAGGTCTCTACCTCTATGGAGACTTTGGAGTTGGGAAGAGCTTTATGGTGGCTGCTCTAGCTCATGATTTGTCAGAAAAACGTGGCGTTTCATCTACCCTTCTTCATTATCCAAGCTTTGTCATTGACGTTAAAAATGCTATCGGTGATGGTAATGTTAAGAATTTAGTAGATGAAATCAAACAAGCTGAAGTTTTGATTTTTGATGATATTGGTGCCGAGCAATCAACACCTTGGGTGCGTGACGAAGTCTTACAAGTGATTCTCCAATATCGTATGCAAGAAGATTTACCGACCTTCTTTACTTCAAATTTCAGTTTTGAAGATTTGGAAAAACATTTTGCCAAAGGCAAGAATGGAAATGATGAAACCTGGGAAGCTAGACGTGTGATGGAGCGTATCCGTTATTTGGCAGAGGAAACACGACTAGAAGGAGAAAATCGCCGATGAGTGAAACAATCACATTAATGAAATCTCATACTTCGGTTCGCAGATTTAAAGAAGAAGCAATCCCTCAAGAAGATTTAAATACCATTTTGTCTGCAGGACAAATGGCTTCTTCTTGGAAAAATTTCCAATCGTATTCTGTGATTGTAGTCAGAAGTCAAGAAAAGAAAGATGCTCTTTTTGAGCTGGTTCCTCAGGAAGCGATTCGTCAGTCTGCTGCCTTTCTCCTCTTTGTAGGTGATTTAAACCGTGCAGAAAAAGGAGCTCGCCTCCATACAGACACTTTTCAACCTCAAGGGGTGGAAGGGCTCCTCATTACTTCAGTCGATGCAGCACTAGCTGGGCAGAACACCTTGCTTGCGGCAGAAAGCCTTGGCTATGGTGGAGTGATTATCGGTTTAGTGCGTTACAAATCTGTTGAATTAGCAGAATTGTTCAAGCTACCTGACTACACTTATCCTGTATTTGGGATTGCCCTCGGTGTACCAAATCAACAACACGATGTAAAACCAAGATTGCCACTCGAGCAAGTTGTTTTTGAGGAAGAATACCAAGAACAAACGGCTGAGGCTATTGAAGCTTATGACCGTGTGCAGACTGAATACGCAGGAGCGCGTGCGACTACCACTTGGAGTCGGCGTCTTGCGGAGCAATTCGGTCAGCCTGAACCAAGCTCGACTAGAGAAAATCTTGAGCAAAAGAACTTATTGTAGAAAGTGAGATAACATGGCCTTACCAACTGTTGCCATCGTAGGACGTCCCAATGTTGGGAAATCAACCCTGTTTAACCGTATTGCAGGGGAACGCATCTCAATCGTAGAAGATATCGAAGGAGTAACACGAGACCGTATCTATGCGACTGGTGAATGGCTCAATCGTTCTTTTAGTATGATTGATACTGGAGGGATTGACGATGTCGATGCTCCATTTATGGAACAAATCAAGCACCAGGCAGAAATTGCCATGGAAGAGGCAGACGTCATCGTCTTTGTCGTTTCTGGAAAAGAAGGAATCACAGATGCAGACGAATACGTAGCTCGTAAACTCTATAAAACTCATAAACCGGTCATCCTTGCAGTCAACAAGGTGGACAATCCTGAGATGCGAAATGATATCTATGATTTTTATGCACTAGGCTTGGGTGAACCACTGCCAATTTCATCTGTTCACGGGATTGGTACAGGGGATGTGTTGGATGCTATCGTCGAAAATCTTCCACATGAAGTTGAAGAAGAAAATCCAGATGTCATCAAATTCAGTTTGATTGGTCGTCCAAATGTCGGAAAATCTAGTCTGATCAATGCCATCCTTGGAGAGGACCGCGTCATTGCCAGTCCTGTAGCTGGTACAACTCGTGATGCCATTGATACCCATTTTAAAGATGAAGATGGCCAAGAATTTATCATGATTGATACGGCTGGTATGCGTAAGTCTGGTAAAGTCTATGAAAATACTGAGAAATACTCTGTTATGCGTGCCATGCGTGCCATTGACCGTTCGGATGTGGTCTTGATGGTGCTCAATGCCGAAGAAGGTATCCGTGAGTATGACAAACGTATCGCTGGATTTGCTCACGAGGCTGGTAAAGGGATGATCATCGTGGTCAATAAGTGGGATACGCTGGATAAGGACAACCACACCATGAAAAACTGGGAAGAGGATATCCGTGAGCAGTTCCAATACTTGCCTTACGCACCGATTATCTTTGTGTCAGCTCTTACCAAACAACGTCTTCACAAATTACCAGAGATGATTAAGCAAATCAGCGAGAGTCAAAATACTCGTATCCCATCAGCTGTCTTGAATGATGTGATTATGGATGCTATTGCCATCAACCCGACACCGACAGACAAAGGGAAACGCCTCAAGATTTTCTATGCGACTCAAGTGGCAACCAAACCACCGACCTTTGTTATCTTTGTAAACGAAGAAGAACTGATGCACTTCTCTTACTTGCGTTTCTTGGAAAATCAAATCCGCAAGGCCTTTGTCTTTGAAGGAACACCAATCCATCTGATTGCAAGAAAACGGAAATAAAACGATAAAAAGAAGAAGGTTTTCAGACCTTCTTTTTTGTAGAGGATACCAAGAGCGTAGGACTAAATTTGTCATCAAATTAACATCATTTTCCTGGTCCTTGTCACGGTTTTGTAATGGAAACGTACTTTCTTTGTAAGATTCAAAATGCTATAATGCTCTAAACAATTTTCCTTGCATAAGGAGGTTATTATGAAAAAAGATAGATTGTTAAAGAATCCATTCTTGGTGCGTCTACTTGGATTGCTGATGGCATTTTTCTTCCTATCAGGATTTACCGCACCTGAAAAACCAGACTATGGTATTTATGATCCAAATCATTATTTGACAGAGGAAGTAGTTACTCAAATTCGTGACTTAAATGAAACCAATAGTCAAAAGGCAGAAAAGCTTCAAATAGGTGTCTATATCGTAGACAGTTTGGAAGGTGAAAGCATTGAAACGGTAGCAAATGAAACCGCTAGGGCTTGGAAGATTGGCTATTCAGGCGATAATTTTGGAAGTCTCATTGTAGTAGCTGTCCAAGACCGTAAATCAAGAATTGAAACCAGTAATAACACCGCCATTAGAATAACAGACTATCAAACCAAGCAGATCTTGGCAGCCAGCCGTACAGATTTTAAAACTGGTGACTATAGTAAAGGAATTCTAGCGATTGCCAAAGGTTTGGACAATCAGTTTTATAGAGGAACTGGGACCTTCTCGTCTGATGATGACTCCTCTGATATCAAACGTTATTCCGAAAGTATCAGTGGGAAAAAATCTAATCGAGATAGAACTAGTTCATCAAACCGCCGTCAAAAAAATGACCCCATAAAAGATTTCTTTATGTTCCTGACGGTAATATATTTCGTTGGAGTCATTATTGCCATTATCAGAGGTAGAGGTGGCGGAGGGGGAGACTCCTCTGACGGCGGCTGGTGGTTTAGTGACTCATCCGATTCGGGTTCATCTTGGTCTGACTCAGGCTCAGATTCTTCTAGTAGCTGGGACGGTGGTGGCTTTGATGGTGGTGGTTCATCTGATGATTGGTAATGTTCGTATGTAATTTAAAGAAATAAGTAGGTTTAAGAAATGAAAAATAAAGGAATTATTTATGTATTAAGTATTTTACTGGCTATTCTCTTGCTAGGTGGATGCTCAGTAGTAGGTACCTATAATGGTCTTGTATCAGAACAAACCAAGGTCGAGCAAGCGCAAGCAGATGTAGCGACAGCTCTTCAACGTCGTTCTGACTTGATTGGAAATTTGGTAGAGTCTGTAAAAGGTCAGATGAACCATGAGACAGAAGTCTTTACCCAAATTGCAGAAGCTCGTGCTAAAATTGGGAATGGCTCCGTAACTTCAAAAGAAAATCAAGAGGCTCAAGGAGAGTTGAGCTCGGCTATCTCACGTTTGATTTCGCTAACAGAAAATTATCCAGAACTCAAGAGCAATCAAAATGTGGAACAACTCATGACGGAGTTGGCTGGAAGCGAAAATCGTATCTTTGTAGCTCGCAAGGATTACAACCAAGCGGCTACAGAATACAATCAAAAGTTGAGAAGTTTTCCAACGGTTCTCTTTGCAAACATGATGAACTTTAAAGAAGCGGAAACTTTCAAAGAAAGTGATGAAGCCAAGACAGCTCCAAAGGTCGATTTTAGTAATTCTACAACCAAGGATTAAGCTTGATCTTCCTAAAAGAAAAACAATGACTAGACTAGTTTGATGATTTATGAAAAAGAGGCTCTAAATGTGCCTCTTTTAGCATGCATAAACACGGATTCTTTCTTGATAAAACTTGGCAAATATGCTACAATAAAAAGAACATTCTAAAATATTCAGAATTTAAAGTAAGGAAACAAATGGCAAATTTACTAAAAACAATCATCGAAAATGATAAAGGGGAGCTCCGCCGCTTAGAAAAGATGGCTGATAAAGTCCTCAAATATGAAGATGAAATGGCTGCATTGACAGACGAGCAATTGCAAGCAAAAACAGAAGAATTCAAACAACGCTATCAAAATGGTGAAACGCTTGACCAACTCTTGTACGAAGCCTTTGCGGTCGTACGTGAGGGAGCGAAACGTGTTCTTGGGCTTTTCCCATACAAGGTTCAGGTTATGGGTGGTATCGTTCTTCATCATGGTGACGTTCCAGAAATGCGTACAGGGGAAGGTAAAACCTTGACAGCGACAATGCCTGTTTACCTAAATGCTCTTTCAGGTAAAGGTGTACACGTAGTTACCGTCAACGAATACCTTACAGAACGTGATGCAACTGAAATGGGTGAGTTGTACTCATGGCTTGGTTTGTCAGTTGGGATTAACCTAGCTGCAAAATCTCCAATGGAGAAAAAAGAAGCCTACCTCTGTGATATTACTTACTCAACGAACTCAGAGATTGGTTTTGACTACCTTCGTGACAACATGGTTGTACGTGCAGAGAACATGGTTCAACGTCCACTTAACTATGCCTTGGTCGATGAGGTTGACTCTATCTTGATCGACGAAGCTCGTACACCATTGATCGTTTCAGGAGCTAATGCAGTTGAAACAAGTCAACTCTACCACATGGCTGACCATTTTGTGAAGTCTTTGGATAAAGATGACTACATCATTGATATTCAGTCTAAGACAATCGGTTTGTCTGACTCAGGTATTGACAAGGCTGAAAGCTACTTCAAACTAGAAAACCTTTATGATATCGAAAATGTGGCTTTGACTCACTTTATCGACAACGCCCTTCGTGCCAACTACATCATGATTCTTGATATTGACTATGTGGTCAGCGAAGAACAAGAAATTTTGATTGTCGACCAATTTACAGGTCGTACCATGGAAGGTCGTCGATACTCTGATGGGTTGCACCAAGCGATTGAAGCTAAAGAAGGTGTGCCAATCCAAGACGAAACCAAGACATCTGCATCGATTACCTACCAAAACCTTTTCCGTATGTATAAAAAATTGGCAGGTATGACTGGTACTGGTAAAACAGAAGAAGAGGAATTCCGCGAAATCTACAACATCCGTGTTATTCCAATTCCTACTAACCGTCCAATCCAACGTATCGACCATTCAGACCTTCTCTACGCTAGCCTCGATGCAAAATTTAAGGCTGTCGTTGAAGATGTTAAGGCGCGTTACCAAAAAGGTCAACCAGTATTGGTAGGTACTGTTGCCGTTGAAACCAGTGATTTTCTTTCTAAGAAATTGGTTGAAGCAGGCGTACCTCACGAAGTATTGAATGCTAAAAACCACTACAGAGAAGCGCAAATCATCATGAATGCTGGTCAACGTGGTGCAATCACTATCGCAACCAATATGGCCGGTCGTGGTACCGATATTAAGCTTGGTGAAGGGGTTCGTGAACTTGGTGGTCTTTGTGTCATCGGTACAGAACGTCATGAGAGCCGTCGTATCGATAACCAGCTTCGTGGACGTTCAGGTCGTCAAGGTGACCCAGGTGAGTCACAGTTCTACTTGTCACTCGAAGATGATTTGATGAAACGTTTTGGTTCAGAACGTTTGAAAGGTGTCTTTGAACGTCTTAATATGTCTGACGAAGCCATTGAATCTCGTATGTTGACACGTCAGGTCGAAGCAGCGCAAAAACGTGTTGAAGGAAATAACTACGATACTCGTAAACAAGTCCTTCAATATGATGATGTTATGCGTGAACAACGTGAAATCATCTACGCACAACGTTATGATGTCATCACTGCAGATCGTGACTTGGCTCCTGAAATTCACGCCATGATTCGCCGTACGATTGGACGAATTGTCGATGGGCATGCTCGTTCTAAACAAGATGAAAAACTTGAAGCAATCTTGAACTTTGCCAAGTACAACTTGCTCCCAGAAGATTCAATTTCACTTTCAGACCTAGAAGGTTTGTCAGACCAAGCTATCAAGGATGAACTATACCAACGTGCATTGAAAGTCTACGATAGCCAAGTTGCGAAGCTTCGTGACGAAGAAGCTGTGAAAGAATTCCAAAAAGTCTTGATTCTACGTGTAGTTGACAACAAATGGACAGACCATATCGATGCTCTTGATCAGTTGAGAAACGCTGTTGGTCTTCGTGGCTATGCTCAGAACAACCCTGTTGTAGAGTATCAAGCAGAAGGCTTCCGTATGTTTAACGATATGATTGGTTCGATTGAGTTTGATGTGACTCGCTTGATGATGAAAGCACAGATTCATGAACAAGAACGCCCACAAACAGAACACCATATCAGTACGACAGCAACTCGCAATATCGCTGCGCAACAAACAAGTCTTCCAGCTGATTTGGACC